>ERZ1292632.3904-Hain-H43-01um-R2-3904-length-11052-cov-8_pt1 | contig 11052 bp, 10 predicted proteins | sample MGYA00564407_ERZ1292632 | MGnify/ENA primary metagenome ERZ1292632 (study PRJEB36523, sample SAMEA6512637) | groundwater metagenome | collected 2019-01-08 | study: AquaDiva: Metagenomics assemblies of 32 groundwater samples
TGGGCGTGAACCGCCCTCCTGGATTGACCTGATAGAACTTGCCGTCGCTGAAGACCGCCTGTCCGTACTCCAGACACTGGATCTGGAACAGTCCGACCCTTCCCTCGGGGTCACGGAAGACGGTGCGGTTCACCTCCGGAACGCATCCCAGGTACTGGTAGATGCTCCCCACCCTCAGATCGTTTTCGGGTACGCCGGAATAGTATCCGCGTTCGAGGCCGACCTCATTTCCGTCCCTGTAGCCGGTCAAGTGCCCCATCATGGTGGCCTTGGAAATCTCGACGTTGGCCATGAGACCTACGATCGGTCCCATGATGAGCGCGAGGATAATGATTCCTGCGACCCTCTGTCCCCCATACTTGAGGAGAGAAGAAATGATCATCGCGATGATGGTGAGGATCGCCGCGACGATGGCAAAGATGAACGGGACCATATCAGCCTCCTTCAATGCCCTCTTGGGCGTGGTCGATGTACTGCGCTCCTTCTTGATTATATCTCATAGTGTTATCACTTGTCAAGTATAAAAAGAAACGTTAAACTAAAGCTCAACTGCAATGTGGTTTGTCATATATTCAATAGAACAACCCACTTTCTTGCTGGGATTAAAAATATTTTGCGGGTCAAAGATTTCTTTTGTTTTTTTGAAAAGTTCTAGCATCTCTGGGCTGTACATTTTTCCAAGATACGGAGTGCGGATGATGCCGTCATTATGTTCGCCCGTAATTGAGCCGTGATACTCCGCCACTAAATTGTAAACTCTCTCCCCCACTTCTTTAATTACTCCAACATTTTTTCTATCTCTCATATCCATAAGAGGAATGATATGGAAATTGCCATTGCCGGCATGTCCGGAAATGGCGTAAGAAAGTTTGTATTCATCAAGAATTTTTTTCATTTTAGGCAGAAATTCGGGCATATCTTTTGGCTGAACAACAACATCATCAACAAACGGCGCCGTTCTCTTGCCTTTGACATGACGACGCAATAGATTAAAGCTTTCTCTTCTGATGGTCCAATATTTATCCGACTCTTCTTGGGAATGTACAGCTCTGGTTAATAGATTGAAACGGGCAATCTTTTTTTCTAGAACCATTAATTTCTCACTCACCTCTTTTTCAGTTTGTCCGCAATATTCAACCAAGATGACCATTTTGGGGAATCCTCCTCTTAACATCATCAACCCTTCAGGAATGAAAGAAAGCAAAAGTTTTGTGAAATGCTTGGGTTTAAGGGTTCTCAACATATCCGGGAAAAACTTAAAGGCCAACTTGAGCGTGGCATCATCGTAGGCCTCTACGCTTTCTGGGCCGGTAGGAAGAATTTCATTCACTAAATCTGCCAACTTGTTTAGATTGGGCAAAAAAACAACGAAAAGTTTGGAAACTGGTTCTACTGGCACGAGCTTTATTTTGGCTTCAGTCATGATGCCGAGCGTTCCTTGTGAACCGACCAGAAGCTTATTAAGATCAAATACCTCTTGGTCTTCTCTTTTGTTCAACACTCGGTGTTGAACATTCCAAAGGTAATACCCCGCCGAATTTTTTGAAACTGTCGGCTTCGCATCCTGTATAAGCTGTTGGTTGTTTTGCAGTAGGTTGTAGGTTTCCTTATACAAATTCCCTTCAAAATCTCCCTGCTCTATTTTTGTCAAAAGCTCGGCTTTTGACAGGGGTTTAACGATGTATTCTTTACCATCGGCAAAAATGACTTTTGATTCAAGAATAAAGTTTTCCATTTTGCCGTAGCGGAGCGTTTTTTCTCCCGCGCAATTGTTTCCAATCATTCCTCCCAAAGCGCAGAGATTTTTAGATGCGGGAAAACAGGGTAGAATAAGTTCAAAGTTCAAAGTTGAAAGTTCAAAATCTTTGTACAAGACTCCAGGCTGGACAGTTGCCTCTGATTGTTTCTGGTTAATTAAAAAGCTATTTAAATGCTGGGTAACATCGGCTACGATTGATTCGTTAAGAGAACCGCCGGACATACACGAACCGGCGGCGCGGACGGTGATGGAAATAGAAGGGTCAGTTTGTTTTTTAAATGCGACATATCGTACCAAATTTGCCAAGTCAGTCGTGTCTTTAGGGTAAACCACAAGTTTAGGCAGAACTTTAAGAAGACTGGCGTCTCTGCTGTATTTTTTGAGAGTTTCTTCGTCGTCAAAAATTTCTCCTTTAAAGAATTTTTTTATCTCCTCTTTCATCCCAATGATATTTTATTGAAGAGTTTTAGCTTCTCTATAACAACTTCTTTCATTTCTTCTACGCCTTTCGCAAGAAATTTGTACGGTGCCACTTCATCTGATTTCAAACCTTCTTCTATTCCCTCTTTGTAGGCGAGGCGCAATTCGGTATTAATATGGATAATGCTGATGCCCGCATCAATGGCTTGTTTTATATCTTCATCAGAAATACCGGACCCGCCATGAAGGACGAGAGGTATGCCAACGGCTTCTCTAATTTCTTTAATGAGAGCAATATTAAGTCTCGGGTTGCCTGTTTTGATCATGCCGTGGACATTTCCGACAGAGGGAGCAAAAAGGTCCACTCTTGTTTCTTCAACAAACTTTTTTGCGTCTTCCGGTTTTGTCTGTGTTGTTTCGGAAACGCCCTCCGGTAAATTTTCAAGAATGGTTGATGATTGTCCAATGAAGCCAAGTTCTCCTTCCACCAAAATACCCAAGGTCGAACCTTGAGAATCTGAATTTAAGGTTCGACCTTTAGATTTTGCGTAATTCACGCATTCTTTGGTAAATCTTACATTTTCTTCAAAACTCAATTTTGCGCCATCGGCAATGACCGCATCAAAGCTTGCGTCAATGGCTTTTTTTGCGCCATCTAATGAATAGGTATGGTCGGCATTAAGAAAAATTGGAAAACCTTTTTCTTTTTCTACTTTTACCAATGCGACAACTTCTTCTATTCCAATAAAATTTCTTTCACCTTCGGAAACCCCAATAATGACTGGGAGCGAGAGTTCTTTAGACGCCTCCACAACCGCTTTCAATCCTTCTGTATCAGAGATATTAAAGTGGCCAAGGGCGAATTTATTCTGTTCGGCCCAACGGATCCAGTCGCGCAGAGTTTTTACCATACGGATATTTTATCACAATGAAGACCCCCTCTGCCTTCGGCACCTTCCCCTTAGCAGGGGGAGGATTTTTATTATCCCCCTCCCCTGATAAGGGGAGGGTTGGGAGGGGTTGGGTGAAGTGCTAGAATTATCAGTGATGAATGATTTTGACCTTATTGCTATCGGCGACATAGTAACTGATGCTTTTATTCGGTTAAAGGAAGCGGAAGTGCATTGTGATGTCAACCGTGAGAATTGCACTATCAGCCTGCCTTTCGCGGAGAAAATCCCTTACGAGGATGTCTTTATTGTGCCGGCCGTTGGTAATAGCCCCAACGCCGCCGTTGCGGCCTCACGGTTAGGATTAAAATCAGCCATTGCGACCAATATCGGGGATGACGAAAACGGGCAACACTGTTTGGACAAGCTTAAGAAAGAAGGTGTCGCCACCGATTTTGTTTTGGTACAAGAAGGTAAAAAATCTAACTATCATTACATCTTGTGGTATGCAGATGACCGTACGATTCTCATCAAACATGAAAAGTTTGATTATAAATTAGGCAATCTTGATACGCCCAAATGGGTTTATCTTTCCTCTCTTGGTGAGAATTCTCTAGATTTCCACAAAGAGATTGCCGGTTGGCTGAAAACCAAACCTGAAATTAAACTGGCATTTCAACCGGGGACATATCAAATGAATTTTGGAAAAGAGAAACTCAAAGATATTTATGAAAGAACAAACATCTTTTTCTCCAATGTTGAAGAGGCGGAGAGAATTCTAGAAATTGACACCCTCGGTATTCAGGAACTTCTTGTTAGAATCCACGCGCTTGGTCCCAAAATTGTTGTTATTACTGACGGACCAAAAGGTGCCTACGTCTATGATGGAGGAAAAACGCTTTTTGTTACTCCTTATCCTGACCCCAAGCCACCATTTGAAAGAACAGGTGCTGGCGATGCTCTCTCTTCTACAGTTGTTTCAGCTCTCGCTCTCGGCAATGATTTGGAAACAGCTCTCAAATGGGGCGCGATAAATTCCATGTCTGTTGTTCAAAAAATCGGCGCACAGGAGGGCCTCCTTTCTCGCGAAGAAATAGAAAAGTATCTTGCATCCGCTCCAGCTGAATTTGTTGTAAAAGAAGCATAGGGTGTGTCGACGTGGTAGGTTGACACGGCTGGCTAATTTTCCCTAACAAATACAAATCTAGGTACTTTCTTGCCGTCTACCTCTACTTCCTCTTTCCACATTGAGACAGGCCTCGCCCAAAGTTGAGAAACTTCGTTTTTGTATTGTGCCTCATAGAGAACCAGGTCTTCCATGGTTTCGGTATGTTTGCCAACTCCGATTAGCTTATATTCTTTTCCACTCTTTGAATGTTTCCAAATGCCGGGTTTTATCATTCTTTTATTATTTTTCTGACAGCGTTAATAATATCGCTCGTGTCTATACCATAATGACTGATAAGCTCCTCCGGCGTGCCTGATTGTCCAAATTCATCTCTGACTCCCACAAATTCCATCGGCACAGGATAATTCGCCACCAAACATTCTGCTACCGCCGAACCCATGCCACCGGCAATCTGGTGCTCTTCAACTGTAACAATTCTTCCCGCTTTTTTTGCCAAGGCAATGATGGCCTTCTTATCCAAAGGTTTAATGGTAGAAAGGTTCATAACTTCCACTTCTGTTTCTTTTTCCAATTTCTTCGCAGCCATAAGCGCGCGATGGAGCAATGCTCCCGTAGCGATAATACCAACTTGCGGTTTTTCAGATTCCCAGAAAATTTTTGCTTTGCCAATTTCAAACGGCGTCTCTTTTGTCGTCATCACGGGCGTTTTTTCTCTGGCTAAACGGATATAAACAGGCGTTTTTGTGTCCACAGACGCCAAAGTGGCTTTTCTTGCTTCTATCGCGTCACAGGGCGAAATGACCACCATTCTAGGCAAGACTCTTGCCAGAGCGATGTCTTCCAGCGCTTGGTGAGATCCACCATCTGGCCCGACGGAAACCCCAGCGTGAGAACCGGCGATTTTTACTGGTTGGTTGTTATAACAGATCGTTGTTCTGATTTGTTCCCAATTTCGTCCGGGGCTGAAAACAGCATAAGAACTGATGAAAGGAATTTTGCCCATAGCCGCGAGACCGCTTCCAACGCTCGCCAGATTCTGTTCTGATACTCCAAGTTCAATAAAACGATTAGGAAATTTTTCGCGAAAGAGATGCATTTGGGTTGATTCCATAAGGTCAGCGCAAAGTCCAACCACTTGCGGATTTGCCTCCGCGGCAGCGAGCAATCCTTCACCAAAACCTTTGCGAATAGGAATTTGCTCCACATCTTTGTCAAAAAGTTTTTTATTTAGTTTTAATTCGGGGTTCAACATCGCTTAATATTCACTTTTTATTTTTCCGCCCAGCGTTCTCAATTCTTTTATAGCCATTTCCCCTTCCTCTCTATTCGGTGGTTTGCCGTGCCAACGATAATCGCGTTCAAATTCTTTCACTCCTTTGCCAGCGATGGTATGAGCAATAATGACGGTTGGATTTTCCAAGATCGCTTTGGCTTCATCAAAAGCGTTGGCAATGTCTTCAAGATTATGTCCGTCAATCTCAATAACATGCCAATTCCAAGCGCGCCATTTATCCGAGAGTGGCTCTAAAGGCATAACATTTTCTGTGTAGCCGTCAATTTGGATGTTATTTCGGTCAATGATAGCCGTGAGGTTTGAAAGGTTGTTCTTGCCAGCTAGCATTGCTGCTTCCCAAGTTTGTCCGCACTCAAGCTCGCCGTCAGAAAGCATGCAGTAAATTCTTCTTTGACTTTTTGTCCCGACATCAATTGCATCGGCCAAAGCCATTCCTACGGCCTGCGAGAGTCCAGAGCCTAGTGGTCCAGAAGATGTTTCCAGAAACGGCAAAAAATCTCTATGTGGATGCCCTTGAAGGCGTGAATGGAATTTTCGCAGAGTCTTTAATTCTTCCACCGGAAAATATCCTGCATGAGCCATGACGGCATAAAGAACCGGACAAGTGTGGCCGTTAGATAGCACAAAACGATCTCGCTCTGGCCAATTAGGTTTTTTCGGATTATGGCGCAAAGTGTGGAAAAAAAGAACAGTGAGAATGTCGGCCATATCAAGCGGTCCGGCAGTGTGCCCTGAACCCGCTTCAAGGAGAGAATCTATAAGTGAAATGCGAATCTGATTCGCTTGCTTTTCCAATTCTATTCGTTTTTCTTCGGTGAGAGTGCTCATTTTGCTAAATTATTTCTAGAAAATTCTCATAGGCTTCTTCGGGATCTTCCGCTCCAAATATCGCCGAGCCGATTATTAACCTATCCGCTCCTGCTTCTAAAAGTTTGGGAGCGTTATCAAGATTAATTCCCCCATCCACAGCAATAATCGTTTCAGGATAAACTTCTTTTACTTTTTTAATTCTATCAAAAATTCTTTCGTCAAGAACGTGCCCCTGCGCGCCAATTTCAGCTATGGACATAAAATGCAAGTAATCCGCCGTTACAATAAGATCAAAAATTTCGTTAAGAGGTGTTTCCAAAAGCACCCCCAAACCGATTTCTACCAACCCTTGATGAATAAGTATTTCCTTATTCAATTCATGGACAACAATCCTCTTCGCTCCCCTATCTACCCATCGCCCGATAATCACTTCTGGGTCCTTAACCATAAGGTGGGCTTCAAATTCATTTTCAATCTCATCCCAAACATCTTTTTCCAGCACGTCAATATGAATCAGGGGAGCTTTTCCCAAAAAGATTCCCGCCTTTTCTCCTAATTCACCATCGTCTTTCGGTTCAAGAATAGCTGGAATAATCTCACTCATGAATGTGATCCATCTTTACGACTCGGCGTTTATGCCGCTCTTCCTCCGAGAAAGAAGTGCCCAACCATTCTTTTACTGCCTCTTTCATATCTTCTTCTGTTACAAAACGTGCGCCGATGGAAAGAATATTAGAGTCATTGTGAGCCCGAGAAAGTCTTATGACCGATAAACCGTCTTCCTCCACGACAGTTTGTCCCTTGCCATAATAAACTGCCGCTCGGACACTTGAGAATTTATTGGCAGTCATGGCCTCTCCTTGTCCGGAGGCACCAAGAACTATTCCTTTAACTTCATTGGGATGACGCGAAACTTCTCTGGCCACTGGGATGATGAAATCCGGATAGTCGTCCTCCTCATTGTACTCAGAAGGGCCTTGGTCAAAAACTTCATAGCCGAGGTCCTTTAAAAAAGGCACCAGTTTTTCCTTAAGTCCAAAACCCGCATGATCACTACCAACAAAAATTTTCATATTTTTTATTACCTATTTCAGATATCCTCCCAGCTTTATTACGTGCTCTATTAGGGTATGCGCGTACCCCATTTCATTGTCATACCACGCTAGAACCTTCACCAAGTTTCCGCCAATGACTCTTGTCATCTCAAGGTCGGCAATTGAGCCGTAAGTTTTGCCCAGGATATCCGTGGAGACCAACGGTTCTTCTGTGACCGTAAAAATCCCTTTCCACCTTTCTTCGTTGGCGGCTTTTTTGAGAATTTCGTTCACTTCTTCTTGAGTGGTTGGTTTCTTGGAAATAAAAGTAATGTCAACAATGGAACCGGCAATTACCGGCACACGCAACGAGATACCGTCAAAAAGCCCTTCCAGTTTTGTAAATGCTTTCGTAACGGCAATGGCCGCTCCCGTTGATGAGGGCACGATGTTGGCCGCAGCCGCCCTGCCTTCTCTCGCTCCTTTTTTTGACGGCCCATCAACAAGCGATTGAGAAGCGGTGTAACCATGGACAGTATTGAGAACCGCTTTTTCAATGCCCAGAGTTTCATCTAGAATAGCAATCAAAGGCGAACCGGCGTTAGTTGTGCATGAAGCGTTAGAGGTAATCTGGCAGGTTGCGAGTTTTTCCTCGTTAACTCCCAGGAGAACCGTTGCCCCTTCTATTCCTGGTACCGGTTCGTCTTTCATCGGAGCCGTGACGACCACTTTCTTTGCGCCGGCATCAAGATGAGTTTTTGCCTTCGCATAAGAATTAAACGTGCCCGTTGATTCCACAACAACATCTATCCCTAAATCCTTCCAAGGAAGCTTTGCAGGGTCAGCTTCTTGCAGAAATTTAATTTCTTTACCGTCAATGACTAAAGTTGAATTCTCGGCTTCAAAAGAAATATCGAATCCGCTGTCTCCATAAACACTGTCGTGCGCGAGAAGATAGGCAATGTTCTCTGCGTCACCAAGGTCGTTAATTGCTATCACTTCAATTTCGGGCCTGGAACGGGAGAGTCGATAAAACGCTCGGCCAATCCTACCCGCGCCGTTGATTGCTATTCGTATTGACATGCAATTATTTTACCACAGGTACGTCCTCTACTTCGCAAGTTCCTCCCACGCAGGCCAACTCTTTCTTTTGTTCAGTTTCGTCTTGTATCTCATAAGTTACTATCTTTGAGAAATCAATATTTTCAAAACGCTTCAAAAGTTCTTCGTAGTGGGTTTTATCAATCGTTTCGTAAGGTGCCAGCTGGTAGACGTGGTTATCGCGCGGTAAGAACGAGAGACCGCCGATAATATCCCAGTGCTCGTAGAGCCAGTGAGCTACTTCTATCCATTCATTCTCGCCAATAGAAATAGTGGTGGAAGGATTATGCTCGGTGTAGTAAATCTTGACCATCTTCCAATATTCCAACTGCTCAATGGCAGTTGTGTCATTCTTGAAGACTGATCCATTTGGCGCCTTCACTGGGAAATCAATAACGTAAGTGGTGGCGCTCTCCATACTCTGACCAACTTCTGGATTGAATGGTACACCTTGGTCGCGCAACATTTTAAAGAGTGCGTCAGTAGCCGCAATACGAACGCGACGAATGTAATACGGAGCGTGACGCGGATGCATACCACTAGCACTATCAACCGTTTGGGAAGTATTGCCCGATGGTTTGCAAGTGGTGATACAAGTTGATTCGTTAATACCGAATCTCTTGGCATAAATTTTGTTCACTCGAATAGATTCTTTGCGAAGCTTTTTGAGAGTTTCTGGATTTCGCACTGCCGGAGAATCCCACTGACCCGTCATAGAGACGCCGAGAAGAGCTTCGGCCTCACAGTTTTGTTTCCATTTCTTAGAGAGATAAGGGAAATTGGTAAGAGAGGCTTGATAGGTGCCAAGAATGGTAGCTAGGCGAATTTTCTTTAACAAAGTTTTTTCAGTATCTTCTGCTCGGGCTACTATCTCTGTGAGATTACAGAATTGTTTTGGTTGGAGAATAATTTCTCCACATGGATTTGTACCCATTTGTGGCCAACCATGCTTTTCGAGAAACTTAACTCTTCTTTCTGGCAACTGTTTGGCGAGAGATCCGCGATTGAAAATACCCCTTTCTCCTGAACCAGACTTCATAAGGGCTAACCATTCTTCCATAAATTCTGCTGCTGTTGGTTTTTCAAGATAAACCGCGGAGTTGTTAGCCAGCATTCTCTGGGGATCAGTGTTCCAAAATTGACCTTTTTTGGCATCGCGAATCTGATCATCATCTAAGTCAGAAAGAGAAATCATGGCGCTTCTACGAACGCCTCCAGCCACTACACATTCACCAATCTTGCACATGATGTCGTGAGCGTCGATGTTTTCCAGGCGTTTACCCTGATGAGCCAGCATTTTTTTTCTAGTGAATTCCAAAAGACTTCGAAGCGGTTCCGGACCAGAAGATTTGCCACCCATAGTCTTGAGACGAGCACCGGCTGGGCGTAATTGCGAGAAATCAAATTTAATATCCATGCCATCTGCCCAAGTTTTCATGCCCTTAGTAAGAGCGTCAGCCCATCCTTCCTTGCTGTCTTCTATGACATGGGTTGGAAGAACTTTACCAGTTTGTCGTTTGATCTGTGGGAGTTTCTGAATATTTTCACTTTCGGCAGACCAACCTGCACCAGTACCACACATAGAGATATACATGATTTCTGCGAAATCACTCCAAATTTCTGGCACAGTGAATGAACAGTTGTAAGATGCCACGTTGGTAGTGCGAGTCGCCTTTCCGGCAAATTGCAAAAGACGCATAGAAGGAAGAGCTTCTTGTTTTAAAATTCCTTCGCGAATTTCCTTGTATTCACCTTCTTTTAATTTCTTGCCGAGGTTTTCTCGCATGAAGCTTATGTATCTATCAACTGTTTCAATCCAAGTCTCTCTTCTATTTTCTTCCGGAATCCATTTGGAATAAGTACGATAATACACAAACTCGCCAAGTGTATTACGAAAATATTTTTTGCTTTCTTCGGCAAGTTTTTTTACTCTCTCTGGAACCTCAATGCCTTTGTAACGGAGAGCTGAACGCTTCTCGCGATAAATAATGTATGCCTTGGCCGTTGTAACATACTCGGAGAGCATCAACTGCTTCTCCACGGAATTCTGAATGCCTTCAACTGTGGGAATAAAGTTCGGGTGCTTCTTGGAAATGCGCACCAAATCGGCATAAACGGAGTTGGCGACTATCTCTGCTTCTTCAAGCGACCCTTCTCCGGTCGCAATCATCGCTTTATTGATGGCGTTGGTAATTCTTTCAATGTCGAAGGGAACAATTTTGCCGGTGCGTTTTTGAACTTCTTTAATGAGATAACCTTTTTTTGTTTTTTTCGTTTCGTCTTGCGGCATTGGAAGTTCTTTGGAGTGTTTAATTTATAATTTTTCCCTCTGTTTTGGAGATACTTTATTCTACGAAAAAGTTACCGCTCTCCCTAGTGGATAACCTCAAATTTTCTCTTCAAAGTACACCCTATCGCCGGTGTCAATCCCATTTTTTTGATATTTTGCGGGGGCTGGTTGTTTGAGGATGAAATAGAAAGACCCTAATATCAAAATTAGCCCCAAAATTAGAAAAAAATTTCCTTTCACTCGCTTAGTATAACCCTTCAGCATGTTCAGGGTAAACAAAAGACCCCTTGCGGGGTCTTTTGTTTATATTATCGCTTTCGCGATT
>ERZ1292632.3905-Hain-H43-01um-R2-3905-length-11047-cov-4_pt1 | contig 11047 bp, 10 predicted proteins | sample MGYA00564407_ERZ1292632 | MGnify/ENA primary metagenome ERZ1292632 (study PRJEB36523, sample SAMEA6512637) | groundwater metagenome | collected 2019-01-08 | study: AquaDiva: Metagenomics assemblies of 32 groundwater samples
AATACCAGTTCTCGACTGTTTGCTGGACCTCTGTCAAGTTTTTAAAACCAACTCGCGTCATAAGTTTGATCATACCTGGAATTTGTGCTGCAAATTCTGGCCAAGCTTTAGTCGAAACATAAGTAATCACATATAATGACCAATAATTGTCCCAGCTTCCTGCGGCTTTTATTCTTTCGTAATCAGCAATATCTAAAAGTAAGAAAGATTTATTTGGACTTAGCGCTACCAGAATTCTCTCTTCATCAAGCTTATAACTGTCGAGTGTAAAACTATTTATTAAACTATGATTTTCCTCGCTATTTTCAACTACCTGTTTAACACAAAATCGGTCCGAGTCAGCGTCACATTCGTAAATTTTTCTTCCAACTGGTTCACCTTGTAAAAAAGAGGAATATGGGATTGTTGTAGCTACTCGAGACATACTGACGTCAGTTCCAAGATGATCTACACTGTAAGTAATTTTTCCATTTTCATTTTTTTGTTCCGTAACAACATAACCGGTTTCAAAAAAAGGATCTTCTGTCTCAAAAACTAAATCAAAAACATTTTTATCAATTTTTAATTCATCCAAAAGCGGAGAGAAAGTCTCCCACATTGAACCATTCAAACAATTTAACTTAATCTTATGTCCCGCTTTTGTGGCTTTATTAATTTTTTCGACATCATCGTCTGTAACATTTAATATCGACTTGTAGAGTTTAACTATTCTCTCATAAGTTAAAGTTTGTTTAATATTTATGTTGTTGGCAGCCGATATTTTAATTGAGTATTGCCCATTTTTGATAATTGTCTCCTCAATATTTCTACGCAAAATTTTGCGATAATTTTCGTATTTATCGGGCAAAAGCTGACCACCACCAAATGCAATGACTTTGCGACCGAAAAGATAATTTGGGCTATGGCTCGGAGTATAATTTGTCGCTCCAGTGGCCCCAAAAAGAAAAGTCATAAATGAGTGCATGAAGATCGGAATTGAGTCGCTATAATCTTTCATTGTAATAACGGTAATATTTCTCTCAGCAAAAATTCTGGCCTCCAGCTCTACAAACTTATTAGTATGAGCTCTAACTTCGCCTCCAACAAGCTTAATCACGTGAGTTTTTAAAAACTCGAGAATTTCTTCAATTTCCATCTGATAAATTTCTTCGATAATTCTTAAGTTATCATTACCCCAATATTTATTAAGATCGGTAATTAAATTAGAGAACCCTGGATCTAGCTTTTCTATATCTAATATTTTTTCACCAATTTCGTTTTGAATTTCAATTAAAAATTCAGCTTCAGCATCAATAATTAGAGCCAGAAATAAATCATTGTACATCATTGATGGATTTTCACTATGCAGAATATCATAGAAAGCTCTAATGCCTGCCGTAGAGTTTTCTGATCTGTGGTCAAATTCTTTCAAATGACTCAGAAGATTATATCTCTCGGCTAATTCTTTTGTGACAATAATTTCTTGTGCCGCCGGATTTTCCATGTCAAACACTATGCTGATTTCAGGATTTTCAGTACTGAAATTTTCCCAATTTTTTTCATAAGCCTTGATTAAAAGCCTGCGTAGATTTTGTTGGTTTTTTTGTAATAACGAATAATCACCAGCTTTTTGCAGTTGATAGATCTCGGCTAATTCTTTTTGGGTTAATAGTTTTTCGGATTCTTCCATATTCCTCCAATTACTTTCGTTATAGTTTTTCGACAAAAAAATTCAGATTTTGCTCTAAATCAAGTATTTTAGCTTCAATTTCCGCTGAATTAATGTCTTGTTTATTCAAAAACTCATTTCTGCCGGCGATAATTTGGTTCAATTCAAAATAATCCCGGAGAATGTTAATAGCAAAAACAAAATTTATCTGATTTTCATCTACTTTTTTCCCTTGAATAATCGACATAATTTCTCTCCGGATTCTTTGATCATAACATCGAATCCAGACGAAAGAATAATCAAATGGTTCAAGATTATAATGTGCAAACTCCCAATCGATAACTTTTATTTTGTCGTTAGTTAATAAAATATTTTGAGGATGAAAATCTCCATGAACAAACTGATCATACTGCCAGTCGCCGATAGCATTGGCAATCTTTTTTATTTTGTTTTCCAATTTATCAGCTAAATTCTGATCTTTTTTAACAATTATTTCAATGAATTTTTGATACGATTCTTTTGATGAATGGCGGAAAATCCTTTTGGGCAGCATATTTCCTAATTTTTGCATGCTTTCTAAAAAAGCAATGATGTTAAAAAAATTAGTTTTGGGATCAAAAAAATAAGTATTCCCCAGCGGATTGCCTACAATAAATTTATAAATCAACCATTTCGCATCTTTAGTTTCTCCAAAACGTAAAAGCTCTGGGAAAAAATTTAGGTGTAATTCTTTCGCTCTTTGGTAGATTCCAATCTCTCGAGAAATATTTTTTATATACGCTTCCGACAAGCCGATACTAAAGACTACTCTCTCGCCGCGTTTGTCTCTTGCTGGAGAAGTAAAAAGTAATTTCGTTCGCTGTTTATAAAAATCGACAGGATCTTTATCAAGAGAAATCCCAATTTTATAAACTATCGAATTTATTATTTCAGCCTGCATTATTCTTAATCTTATTGATAAAATCTGGGCGGGCATCCCATAACTTATCTAAGTCAATATCAATTTTGTAATCATAAAAATTATTTAAGATATCACTTATGATCGTTTGTTTCTTAATCCCTAGAGGATCCGAATCCTTTCTTCCGACCGACAAGAAATAATCTCGAAATTTAAATCCGCTGCCCCAGTCGGCATCGGAAAATCTAATCCATGTCGACGGTATGCCGTAAGCATCGGCAGCAACTATTCCATGGAGAGAGCTTGAAGCGACTTGTTGGCACTGGCAAATTTCATCAATAAAATTATTTCCGGATTGTTTAACATTAATTATTTTAATCTCTTTATCTTTAATTTTCTCCAGCCAGGGATTTTTAACATCGGAATAATGTGGGATTATTCCTAACGAATATTTTTTTTCAACCTCTGGTTGATAAAATCGCGGATAAAGCAAAATCGGATCCCCAAAAATCGCCGGGCAATCAATTTTCTGCGCCAAAAGTGCTTCTCTGGAAAGCGGCCCCCTGACTGCCAAAACCTTTTTTGGCACTCCTTTGGTTTTTTCTCCATACTTCATAAAACCAGCTCCCCAAATAATTGCATTTTCATCAGCAAGTGCCAAAAGGCTTCCAATTAACAAATAATATATCTTTCTAGTTTTTTTATAACTCTCATCTTGATAATTTATTAGTTCTGGTCTTTTTCCAGAAATCATCTCAATAAAAAAATCGTTGGCCAAATCACCCCAATTATTAAATTTTGGTAGCGTCTTTACAATTACCATGTCAGTGTCAATAAAATATTACTCTAAAAACTGGCCATCCCTGTACATGTCAGGCGGTTCGGAAATCCAACCGCGGTTATATTTTACTAAACGTCCATAACTAAACCCAAAGCGTGATTCTTTGGTGATTGATTTTTCATGAACTCGGTATTTCATTAATGGTTTATCAATAAAATGAAATTTATAGCCATATTTTGCTAGTCGAGAAAAAAAATCATAATCCTCTGCTACCCGGAAAAATGTGTTGTAAGGAAAATCAACTGCCAATTCACGCCTGTAAGCACAAGTGCCGTTGGCAATAAAATTAGTCTCTTTATATTCCTTAAGATCAAACTTTCTCGCTCTGTACTCATCGGTCCGTTTTTCCACTTTTCCCGTTTCGGGATACCAATAGTCAATATCACCATAAACAACATCAGCACCCGGCTCTTTAAGTGCCTTTAGGGTCTCGTCAAATCTGTAGTTGTAGCAAAGATCATCGGAGTCCATAACCGCAATATATTCCGAAGTCGCCAACATATTGCCGAAGTTCCTAGCGGAAGATATTGCCTTGCCGTATTTATCATCAAGTTTGAAATATTTTATTCGAGAATCAGCGAAACCTTTTACCACTTCTTCAGTTTTGTCTCCCGGATCAGAGTGGTCGTCAATAATAATCAATTCCCAATCGGTCATAGTTTGATCAATAATTGATTGAATTGCGCCATCAACCATATCGCCACGATTCCGGCAAGGCATAACACAACTAATTTTTGCCATTATTATCCTTTGATTACATTAGAGATAAATTCACTATATTCGTCTAGCATTCGGTCATATGTAAAATTCTCTTTGGCGGTAAAATATGCATTATTACCAATTGTCTCACGAAGTTTTTTATCCTTGCTCAACTTTTCAATTACGTGTACAGCTTCTTTAATTGATTTTACCACAAAGCCATTAATACCGTTTTTGATATAATCTGAAACAATTCCAACTGAATAAGTTACCGGGCACATTCTGCAAGCCATGGCTTCTATTAACGTTAACTGGCAGGCCTCTGTTCTCGAGGTCCCCAAATATATGTCACCCGCACGATATTCCCGCGCCAATTGCTCTCGATTTTTGCCGATAATTATTTGAGCTCCGGTATTATTTTCAACAACCTTTTTGTACTCATTTATCTCCCTTGGATTTGAAGTTGATAAATGGGAATAAATTTTTTTCTGATTATCCAGTTGGGACAGGATCTCGTAGGCCCTATCTTGGCCTTTTTCCAACAAGTTATAAAACGAATTACTTACTCTAGTAACAAAAATCACTTTTGCATCATCAACAAATTTACTGTCATGATTTTCAAACCAATAGTCTGATATGCCATTCAATATTACCTTGATTTTTTCTGAACTGACCCCAAAATCTCCTATCAATTGTTTCTTAACCAAGGGTGAAACTGCGATAATCACAATTGCCTTCTGACAACAAATTTTTTCTATTTCCCCTGAAATTGCAATATCTCTTTTAACTTCCTCCAAATTTGAATCATTGTTGTTCAATAAGATTTTCTGCCATTTTTGAGTTACTTTATTTTCGCTTTCTGACTGACTTTTATAATTATCAAGAACGACTTGGCGACCAATTGAATCAACCCCATGAAAATGCTGAATCACTTTATTTTGGTTGAAAAATCCCAAAGTTGCGATGCTTGTCCCCCAGATAAAATCACAGTCTTCGGCTTGGTCGACAGCCGAAAAATAGTATAAAATTGTACCGATATTTCGAATATTTAGATACTCCTCATTTTTGGGAATAATTGGATGAATATCTATTTTATTTTTCAAAAATTGATAAATATCACGGTTCATCAACAGGGCTCCGGTCATAAATTTCTCCGGAGTCAAAATCATTCCAATTTTTCTTCTAGCGCTCATATTGCTCAAGTTAAAAATATATTCAAAATATAGCATAAAGTCATTGACAATAGAAGGGTTCTTAGGGTAGAATTACTGGGTATTTTATCAATCTTAATCGTAAAAATTATGAAAATTGGATTGCCATATTTATTTCCAGGAAAAGAAAGCGGGCAGGGAGTTTTTGAAGAAACATTCGCATCCGGACTAAAGAAGAGGGGAGCGAAAGTCAAAGTTTTCTACCCGACCAATAAAGAGCTACGGAAAATTGAAAAGATAGGGTCTGTATTGACCATGGCTTCAATGAGAGAACACATCGACGAAGCCAATAAATGTGATTTGCTTTACAGCACTAATGGAATTTCCTTAGGACTCTTGGATAAAGAGGTAAAAGTTCCAATGATTTCAGTTTTTCACTCCACTACCAGAACATTATTTGAACAGCTGACCGGGGATTATCATAAAATGGCGGAGTATTCACTTTATCAGAAATACTACAAAGAACTGGAGCGAATATCTTTGGTTCCTGATGATATTAGGCGGGGGTCGCTAGAGACCTGGGCGCTGATTGAAGATTTTATGATTCAAAAATCACATTATTTGGTCGCAGTTTCGGAAAATGTAAAAAGAGAGATAGAGGATTTTTTATCGCCAAAAACTAAAAAAGTTGAAGTTGTTTCTAATGGCATCGAAGAATCCTGGTTTACTGATGAAAAATATGTAAGTTGCCGGCATTGTGAAAAAATTAGTAAAAACTGGAACAAAAAGCCGATCGTAATGTGGGTTGGCAGAATGGGACGCGAACATAATTCTTTCAAAACGAAGGGAATCGACCGAGTCCTAGAACTTTTTGACCGCTTAGATGGAAAAAAAGTCCAGAAAGTAGCAATCGCAATTGTGCCGAAAGAAAAAGCAGAATATGTTGAGCTTTATTCAAAAATTTTTACCAAAAGAGGAATCGAGTTTTGCCCAAACTGGCCATATAATCATCTACCTCATCTCACAAGTAAAGGTGATATCTTTATCATGACCTCTAGATATGAAGGATTTAGCTTAAGTTTAATTGAGGCGATGGCAAGTAAAATGGCGCCGGTTGCCTACGCAGTTGGTGTTGTTCCCGAGGCAATCAAAAACGGCTACAATGGTTATATTGTAAAAAATATTGATCAAATGGAAGAAAGAGTCAAATGGCTTTTGAGTCATCCGGCAAAAAGAGAAAAAATGGCACAGAGAGCCTTTGAGACTGCACAAGCCAAATATCAGATTAGCACAATGTTAGACAATTATTTTCAATTGTTTAGAAAAATTATCAGACGAAGAAACAAATCAATTCTTTAAGTACTCTGCGGCTTTTTCCGGCGGAATGACGTTGATGATGACGCCGGAACCCATTTCGAATCCGCCAAATAAAGTTAAGCGCGGAGCGATCTCCAAATACCAGTGATAATAATCGCACTCATCCATTGTTGTCGGCAGGGTTCGGATGTACATATTTAGCGGCAATCCGGGAATCGTTTTTTCAAGTTTGCTCAAGACCTCCATTGTCGCGTCGGCAAATTCATTAATTTCTGTTTTTGAAGACGTTTCATACTGGCTTTGATGTTTTTTGGGAATTACCCAAGACTCGAAGGGGTAGCGCGAGGCGAATGGGGCGAAAGCCAGAAAGTAATCGTTTTCATAAATTATTCTCGACTTCTCCTTGCGTTCGTGTTTCACAATATCACAGTAGACACAAACGCCATTGACACCGAAATATCGCTCGGCTCCATCAAGCTCGCGGCTTACTGTGTTAGCAACTATTCCCGAAGCGAATATCTGTGCATGTGGATGCTCGACTGAAGCGCCAGCCTCCGGCCTGTGATTATAAATCGGGGTAATTTGGGAAACCTGGTCATCCTTCTTTATTTCCTGATACCGCTCAAGAATAGTCCAAAACATCTCGGAAGCCAAGGACTTTGGGAATGTTGTCAGCTTTTGATTGTGGTCTTTGATGACTACAACTTCGTGGTCGCCAACCGATGGCCGCTCGCGATAAAATCCATCTTCGGGGTAATAACTGCGGGCTGATTTTGCGTGGTCGTAAAAAGCCGGAAATTTATTTTCAATTATATAGATATTTTCGCTTCCACGGCTAACTTTTTCATTGGCTTTGTAGCTTAGCGAGCCGACACAAAACGGGCACTCCTTCTTTTTTTTAGAAACGATGGCCTTTGGATGAATAAAATCATCAGGGCGCCGGGCGCGGCCAGGGGCAATTACGATCCAATCACCGGTAATGATATTTTGACGCAAAATCGGCGGAATAAATCCACCCTCCTTTTGCATTCGCTTGTTGATGTCGATTAAAGACATTTCCCAGTCCTTAAGGTCTATAAAGTTTTTAAAGTCTATAAAGTTTTCGGAAATAAAACTCTTTGTACTTTACGGACTTTATGGACTTTCGACTTTTGACTGGCTTTGTGCGCAACACAACGCTATCGCCAGTGCGTCTGCCACGTCATTAGGCTTTGGAACTTCTTTTAAATGCAGTAATTTTTTTACCATCTCCTGAATTTGATTTTTATCCGCCCGGCCGTAACCGCAAACCGCTTGCTTGACTTGTAGGGGTGTAAATTCAAAGAGCGGTATTTTTGATTTTTTCACCGCCAAAAGTATCGCTCCGCGACTTTGAGAAACTGTCATGACTGTTTTTTGATTCTTAAAAAAGAACAACTGTTCGACAGCAACAAAATCAGGCCTCTCTTTTTTAATTATAGCACTTATGGCGTCATAAATAATCTCTAACCGCTCGGCGTCAGAGAGGTGTGATTTGGTTGAAATAATGCCGGCACCCAAAACTTTGGGGATAATTTCCGTCCCAATTTTTCGACCGTCGGCTTCGATTACTCCCCAGCCGACAGTTGCCGTTCCAGGGTCAATGCCAAGAATTTTCATACTTTAGTCCAAAGTTTATGAAGTCTTTAAAATACATGGAAAATTATTGTTTTTACTTTACGGACTTTACGGACTTTCGACTTTATGGACTAGCTGATATTTGTATAAACATCAGCCACATCATCATCAGAGTCCAACACGTCCAAAAGTTTATCCAGCGACATTTTTTTTTCATCAGACAACGAAACAGTGGATTTTGCCTTATAAATAATCCCCGATGAATCAATTTTGATTCTGGCGTCTTCGAGATATTTTGAAACTGGTTGCAATTTGGAGACTTCCGTATATACTATAGTAATGTCTTCTTCTACCTCAAAATCTTCAGCGCTAGAATTAATAATTAATTCTTCGATTTCTTCTTGGGTTTTAATTTCGTCATTTGGATTTTGAGTTTTGGATTTTTGAATAATGATTTGACCCTTTTTTTCAAATAAATATGCCACGCTTCCGGCTTCGGCCAGGGCACCACCAAATTTGTTAAAATATGATCTGATATTTGAGACGGTTCGCAGGCGGTTATCAGTTAAACATTGAATCAGAATCGCCACGCCGCCCGGGCCATATCCTTCATAGACAACCTCTTCGATATTATCGCCGAGTTTACCCGGAGCTCGTCGAAGGGCCCGATCGATGTTTTCCTTCGGCATCGATGCTGCCTTTGCCCGATCGATGGCTAGTCGCAACTGAAAGTTCATCGCTGGATCTTCTCCGTTGCGTGCGGCGATTGTGACAACATTCGCCAGCTTAGTAAAAGAGGCCGAGCGTTTGGCATCAACTATGGCTTTTTTATGTTTTGTCGTCGCCCATTTTGAGTGTCCGGACATATATACTCCCCGCAGACCACGCTTTCCCGTCTCGCCTACGGCAAAGCCGAGGCGGAAGCGTGTTTTTGTGATAACTGGAATTTACTATTATAAACTTAGCGCAAAAAGAGCGATTTTTCAATGAAAAAACGGATGGCTACAAACAGTCATCCGTCAGGTTATGTCACAGGTCGTACGTCAGCAGCAGCATGGCCTTGAACCCGATATAGAGCTGGTCGGCGGCCTCGGACTCCGGGGTCTTGGTCTCTCCGGTTTGGGATTGCCTGGCCCAAGCGTCGAATTGAGCCAGAACGGTTCGCATCGCAAACTGCCGAAGCTCCTCGTTGTAGCCGGTACTCTCTACCGCAGTTGCCCAATCTAGATAGAGGTGAAAGAAATAGTGAGGCCAGTTGATCACCGCCCTCTTCTTCATCTGTGCCTCGACCTCGCTACGATCCTCCGCCAAATGTCTTCCTATCATCTGGAGCAGACCGCGTGAGCACTCGGCGTCATCGAGTGGGTCGTTGAGGTCGATCTGGCAGCCACCACGGTACGACTCGAGCTTTAGACGCCGCCATGGCTTGGGCTGTGGCTGGTCGTCGGTTGGATCGGAGCTGAACCAGTTCCGACGATGTGGTGCCGGGAGCAACCTGTCCGACGACCCAGGCCAGGCCGTTTCATAGAAGGCCCGCTGAATCATGCCCAGCCGCTTTGCCTTTTCTCCGACTGATCCAATCTGGCCGTCAGCGATCAGCTGGAAGCAGTCGATCGCATCATGGACCACACCGCCGAAGATCTCGGAAAGGTCCTCGGCAGCATCGCAGGTCGGGAACTGCTTGGCAATCGGCTTCCAGCGGTCCAGCAAGCGACTGGCAGTTGCCGCCATGTCCGGAGACTGGGCGACGAAGGCCTTATGCATGGTGGACAGATCGCTCTGCAACGCCACCCACTTGTGGTAGATGACGCCCGGGTCGTTGCACTGCGCCGATGATGACGCTACGCCGATCACGGTGAAGAACACAACGAACAGCATAGCCAAGATTATAGTCCGCACGTCAACCGCCTCCTTAAGGCGAGGATTGCTTGATATTTAGTTTATATCATATTATATACCGGATGTCAAATTGTTTGAGGCAGACAGTATCTAGATATATTTATACCAGAAATAAATTTGGCTTTTAAGATTCATGGTTTACAGCACAGGAAGCCGGTAGATTTTTTTGGTGGAGTAGAAGCTTTTGAGAAAAATAAAGAGAGAGATGAATGAGACTTGGCATAATTAAATATTATGACAAAACAGCTCTTATTGCAAATATTGCTTTGTTTAGGGAGCGTCCCCAACCCTCAAAAACAAAGCAGAATAAAAAAAGCGGGCGATCGGCTGCCGATCGCTCGCGAGTGCATTCCAATGCCCCGCCGATCAAAGGTCGACGCCCCCAATCGACCGGAAACTGTTGACGAACTTGTTGTAGGCGGACTTGTACTTCCGGTATACATCGTCACACTTGTAGGTGATGCTGAACACCCTCCAGGGTGTCATAGCGTCCCTGACCTCCACGTACCGCGTCCACCATTCCCCATTCGGGTCGCGGATCAGCCCATACTCACGCCCATTGGCGCAGGTCTTCTTGACCAGAGTCTCATTGACATCTGGCTTCCAGGGGTATTGGCTCTCATCTTCGAGGCCCATCCACGCAGAGTAGCAGTAGAACTCCACTTCGCGGTTGTTGGGTCCGATGAAGATGACACCGAACTGCTGCGGCCGAGGGCAGAAGTTGTCCGGATAGTTGATCGTGAACTCCTCGGCCCGATACGTCTATTCGGCAACGGGAACGTCAATACAGGTGATACATAAAGCAACGACCAACAGCAGACTCAACGCCTTCATGCTGATCACGCTCCGATTTAGTATGTTTGTATTGTATCATAATATCCCAAAAATGTCAAAAAAAAATTGACAAAAAAATCAATTTGTGCTATAAACGGAGTGATCTTGCTTCGTGCGCTTGTGTGCATGAAGCAAATGGCAACCTCAACTTCCACCTACGAGGT
>ERZ1292632.3167-Hain-H43-01um-R2-3167-length-12874-cov-5_pt1 | contig 11045 bp, 10 predicted proteins | sample MGYA00564407_ERZ1292632 | MGnify/ENA primary metagenome ERZ1292632 (study PRJEB36523, sample SAMEA6512637) | groundwater metagenome | collected 2019-01-08 | study: AquaDiva: Metagenomics assemblies of 32 groundwater samples
AGCCCAATCCAATCAACGACCGCCGTAATACTTGCGTCCTCATGTTCTGTTTCATATGTTTTAAGTTTGTCAAAAAAACGGCTAATATTCTGAGTGCGGCGTTCTTCGAGCTGACTTTCTGGTTTTGCCAATTTAGCTAACAGTCCTGTATCCTCAAGAAAATAAAACAAAAGTTGTCCTGCAGTCTCGCGTCGGGCTGCCTTTAAGTGTCTATTGACCATTGCGATAAATTTATCAATTGCTTCCTTTGTCTCTTTCCTAACAAAGATTTTGTTGACATCCTCACATGCCTCAAAGAGCGAAAGATTAAAACGCCTCGCATAGTTCATAATCGCAGCCAAATCACGTGCAGGGATATCGAAATGGTCCATGGAGAGCACGCGGTAAAGTGATATTGAATCTTCAAAGTTGTATAAAACTTTAAGATAAGCAATTAAATCTTTTATTTCTTCTTGGCGGAATAACTGACCAGGACCCAAAAATTGGAAGGGAATACCGGCTCGAGAAAATGCACGAGTGAAGGCTTCTGCATGGTTATTGGCCCGGACTAAAATAGCAAAATCAGAGAAACTCTTATCTCCTTTTTGGACCAAAGAAAGAATTGTTTTTGCCACACGATCTGCTTCGTTCTCAACTCTGTCTGTATATAAAAATTCAATCTGTTCCCCTTTTTTCTTTCGTGCAGAAACAAGTTTTTTATCAATCTTTTCTTTTACCTCAAGTCTGTCTGGATTGTTGTGTTGAACAAGTTGATATGCTCTGTCTAGAATCTCTTGGGTTGAACGATAATTCTCGGTTAGGGTAATAATCTTTGCTTTTGGAAAGTGTTTGCGAAATTGCATCACATTTGAAACCGCTGCGCCCCGAAATCTGTAAATGCTTTGGTCATCGTCTGCTACGGCTGTAATGTTCGCCCGTTTTCCCGCAAGTAAAATTGCTAACTCATTTTGAGCATAGTTTGTATCTTGGAATTCATCAACTAAAATGTATTTAAATTGTTCTTTATACCGTTTCAAAATGGCAGGACGACGCCGAAAAAGGAGTAGTGCGTTGGTAATTAAATCACCGAAGTCCATAACTCCCTCTTTTACCTTTAACTCTGTGTATTTCTGATACGCTTTTGCCAACTCCACATACTTTTCAATTTCCTCTTTTTCATACTTTTCGCTTTTAGCTTTTCGCTTTTCGCCCACCCACTTTATGTAATCAGTGGGCGTCACATCCTCATCCTGGAGTCGAGAAAAATGCTGCAGCATTCCACCAACAAATTTTGTTGGATTGCCTAGAGGTCTAAAGTAGGAAAGCTCAAAAGAAAAAAGATTGGCTCGTATAAGTTGTGTTGCTTCCGCTTCTGTTAAGAGGCGGTAATTCGTTGGCAATCCAATAGCAAGCGCTTCAGTACGCAAAATCCGATCGCAAAACGCATGGAAGGTTGATATCCACATTTGGGTATAGCCATAGGGGACTGCAATATCAACACGCTCCTCCATCTCACGTGCCGCCTTTTCAGTAAAGGTAAGAGCTAGAATCTCAGAGGGCAACGCTTGCTCTGTGACAATCAAATGTTTAATTCGTTCTGTTACAACCGTGGTCTTCCCCGTCCCCGCACCAGCAATAATCAACAGCGGCCCACCTTTGTAGGTCACTGCTTGTTGCTGCTCTTTATTAAGTTCAATATCATCCATGTCTCGTAAAGTATACAGCAGCTGTCTTGTAGTTTGAAGCTATGTGTGAGGACTATTGCGGAGTTTTTGTTCTTTGCTGAATCAATTCGTGTGCAAAGCGAATAAGTTCTTTTGCTCCAACAAAACTACCGAGAAATCAATTACCCAGTCTTTTTAACTTTCACTACCCAACGAGCGGCCCCGAGAAAGGCATCGGCCCTGTAAGCATTCCAGTCAGGGACGTAAGGACCATAAACGGCAAAGAAGTGGCCGACAATGGCAATGAAGGGGCCAGATTTATTGATAGGAGTATTAGTTCGAATGTAGCGCCAATATCGAGTTTCTGGATTTGGATCACGATAATCTTCGCCAAGTAAACGGACACCTGTGGCGTCAAAATGTTTAAACATGACTTCAGTAACCTCTGGAGCTTCAGGTAAAATCTCCTCTAAGCCTTCTATCCCAAGTCTTGCTTGCAGTTCTTGCCCATCTTTTTTTACTAGTTCCTCTTGTGTTGCTTTTAACTGACTAAAGGTACCAGGAACAAAAAATCTTTCTGGGTCAGGATAAATAGCTACCTCCATTATTCTTGAAGGTGTAGTAAGTACTCTTTTTGCGGAAACCACATGCAAAAACCTTCTCCCACCTTCTTTTTGACCTTGGATTTTTTGTCCCTCCAAGGTATACACTAGTGCTCCATCTGTTCTGAGCTTTTCTTTATCCTCATCAGTAAATGGTTCAAAGCTAAATCCTGTTTCAACAGTAACTAATCCTTCGCTTGTGGGAGATGAAGCTACTTTAGGTAATCTGGTAGAAAGCCAACCTTTTTTGACGGCAAAATCAATAGCTCTTCTTAAAGATTGTAAAATTGCAGCAGCTTCCAGACCTTCAAGTCCAGCTGCTCGTCTTTCGTCTTGAGCAATAATATCTCTTATTTCTTTTGCCATACGGCTTGTATACTATCACTCTCGTGGGTTCATTGTCAAATCTGGCAGGAACCTAACACTCACGAGGGCATATCAAGCTGTTTTACTTCCCCCCGGGCCTTGGCTCCGCCCATTGAGGGGCTCTGCCCTGGAGGTAGGCCCTCTCCCCGAGTCTTGAGACTCTCTGAGCCGGAGACTGGGCTGGAGGCTTCTTTCGTCTCTCTACCGAGGGCTTGGGTTGATGAAATTTTCTGCCCCAACTGGGTAAAACTGCCTACCACTTGCGACATCATGTTGTATGAATTGGTAACATGGCGTCCAAGGGTAGTTAGATTATCCTCAACTTTGTTGTAATCTTTTTGAATTGCGCGAATAGCAGCTAAAATTTCTTTTGCCCGTTGCTCAATCTTCTGTCCTTCAAGTGACATTAAGATCGCCTTAAGGTATGCATAAAACGTTGAGGGGGAAACAGGCATCACTGCCTTTTTTGCTGCATAATCGAAGATGTCAGCGTTATTAACGACTTCGTAATAGACTGCTTCGGAGGGAAGATACATTAATGCAAACGGATATGTCCCTTCCTCATCAAGAATATATTTGGACGAGATTGCGTCGATATGTCCCTTCAAATCACGAATAAATTCTTTCTCATATGTTTTCTTCTCTGCGTCTGTTTGTGCCCCCGCCATCTTCCTGAAATTCTCCATTGGGAATTTCGCATCAACCGGAATAATCCCGTTGCCGGTTTTAATAGCAGCATCAACGGTTGCACCAGAGCGGAAACTGTATTGTAAACTAAATGATTGCTTGGGAAGCATTTGTCCTAACAGCTCTTTCAAAACCTGCTCCCCAATGTTTCCTCGCAATTTTGGACTTCGCAAGAATTCTGATAACTCACGCATATTCCGTCCAATCTCTGACATTTCACCGACTCCTTTTTGTACGCCTGCTATTACTCGTGCGGCAGCATCCAATCGTTCATTAAGTGAACGGGTATTTGCTTGAAGGGTTTGATGGAATGTTTTGCTCTGATCCTCTAAACGTTGATTTGTACTCTTAAGCCATTCAACAAGCTCATCCGAGGGTTTTTGCTTTTCTGACAGTTCTTGGAGTCGCTTGTTTAAAAACAAAATAATAAGACCAATCCCAGCTACAAACAAGATGATAAAAAGAAGAACATCCTGACTCATCCCTGAAATTTTACCAGAATAGGATTAAAATAACAATTAACCATATAGCTATTTAACCATCAAACTATGAAATATCGCCGAAACTTTCTCACGTCTCTTCTTATTACCGTCCTATTATGGATAGTAATTAGCGTAATCGTATTTTTTGTTTCTCCTGACACGTTTTGGGAACCTCCTTTATTTTTCGTTACTTTCTTTACTGCTACCTTATTTACAGTATCCTTGCTCACTAATCGAATGATAGGGCTCATCACGAGCATCCTCGTTACTCTCATCCTCTTATTACGCTACTTTGGCTTCAGATTTTAATCAATTAAAACTATTCAGGACCTGGTCATTGACTAATTAAAACTCCTATGGTAAACTTCGCGCGAAATGAGAGTGTCGAAGCGGAAAATAAACAGTGCTCTTGAACGTGAGCTTTTTGGGATGTTTTACCAGCTTATTGCCGATTTGAAAACCAAAGATGAGGCCAAACAGGTATTCGAAGATTTTCTTGGTAAGACAGAGGTTGAAACTTTTGTAAAACGACTCGGTATCATCTACTGGCTTTCAAAAGGACGCAGCGTATCAAATATAAGAGAAAATCTTGCTGTGTCATCTGCTACTATTGAATCGATGAAACACCAAATAAACAAATCAAATGGCCTGAAACTCGCACTTAAGAAAATCACTGCTGATGAATGGGCAACAAGGTGGGCGGAGAGAATAAAGAAGTTAGTTAAGTAAGAACCTTGCTTTTAGCAAGAACCTTGTTTCTCGCGTTGCTCGAAATAGCTAACTAGTTAATTAGTGAATTAGATAAGCCCTGAAAAGGGCTTTTTTAGTATAATAAAAACATGAACAAATTTTTTGTGACAACACCATTATATTATGTCAACGACGTTCCCCACGTGGGGCATGCATACACCACAATTACAGCAGATGTCATTGCTCGTTATTGGCGACAAAAATTAGGTAAAAAAAATGTATTCTTCTTAACAGGAACTGATGAACATGGATCGAATGTTGCCCAAGCAGCAGAAAAAGCTGGTAAATCACCCAAGGAATACGCAGACGAGATAGCTCCCAGATTTGCCGAAGCATGGAAACTTCTAAATATAGACTATGATTTCTTTATAAGAACTACTGATCCTCGCCACGAAAAAATTGCTCGAGAAGTTTTGCAAAAAATCTATGATAACGGGTGGATTTATGAAGGGCTTTATGAAGGATTTTATTGCGTTGGTTGCGAGAAATTTTTAACAGAGGCAGATATCATAGATAAAAAATGTCCTTTACACCCAACAAGAAAATTAATCTATCAAAAAGAAAAAAATTATTTCTTTAAATTAAGTAGATTTGCTCCTGAGATTCTAAGTGAGATAAAAAGTGGCGAATACGAAATATTACCAGAAGCTCGAAAAAACGAGGTTATTGGTCGATTAGAACAAGGCGTTCAGGATATTTCAATAAGTCGTGCGGGCGTTGCTTGGGGAATTTCAGTCCCATGGAATAAATCACAAACCATTTACGTATGGGTCGAAGCCCTATTTAATTACTACACAGCAACTCAATTTCTTGTCGGAAAGAAAAATTTTTGGCCAGCAGATCTTCATTTAATTGGTAAAGACATCCTCTGGTTTCATGCCGTTATTTGGCCAGCACTACTCCTTGCAGCCAAACTTCCACTCCCAAAGCAGTTATTCGCCCACGGATTTTTTACAATTGATGGACAAAAGATGTCTAAGAGTCTCGGAAATGTCATCTCACCAAAACAGTTAGTTGATAAGTATGGATTAGACGGCACGCGCTATCTTTTGCTTTCCGCCTATCAATTCGGCAGCGACGGAGATTTATCACTTCCTAAATTTGACGAGAAATACAATGCTGATCTAGCCAATGGCCTAGGAAATTTAGTTGCTCGCGTTACTAAATTGTGTGATACAACCAACTTGTCCCTTCCAGATAAAGAATTAACAATATCTTCTCCCGTGGCCCAAAGAATAGAAGAATATAGATTTAACGATGCGTTAGGAGTTATATGGGCAGTCATTGCAGAAGCAAACAGAAGTTTCAATGAAGATAAACCTTGGGAATTAAAGGGAAAGCCCTTAAATGAAGTGTTAACCAAGCAAATTATAAGAATTGGACAAGTGGCTACTGACCTCCAACCATTCCTTCCGGAAACTTCAGAAAAAATCCTTAAACAATTTTCTGGTAAAATTAAATCACAACCACCGCTTTTCCCTCGAATTTAGACGATTATTTGCAAGAAAAGGCCAATAAGATTACAATTACACTTGATATGGTACGTCAATTACTTGACCATCATGAAAGTAAATTTCAACGAATGCTCGAAATTTTGCCGGGGAGCTTGGCGTGGGGAATCATCTTCTTTCCAGCAATAGGCGGATTCTTCATACCTGAAGTCGTTGCATATGCTGTAATAATTTTCCTTGCTTATTGGTTCTACCGTTCTTTCCAGTCGGCAATCTTGGGAGTGAGAGGCTATTTTTTACTAAAAACTTGGGAAAAGACTAATTGGCAAAAAAAATGGCAAAGCTTTAAGGGTTATAAAGTTGCTTGGGATGAAATTAAACACGTAATCCTTATCCCAAATTATAACGAATCGGCAGAAAAAATAGCCGGGACGCTAAACTCACTCGCTAGTCAAAAACAAATCGACCTTAAAAGTTTACTCGTGTTTTTAGCGATGGAGGAAAGGGCTCAGGACTCCCCAGAGCGAGCAAAAAAACTTCTGAAGGAATTTCGTGGCAAGTTTGGAGGACTTACACGACATTTCATCCTGACGGAATAGTCGGCGAAGTGCGAGGAAAGGCCTCAAATGAAGCATGGGCGGCAAAGGAAGCTAAAAAAATTCTTGATAAAGGAAGTATTGATATTAAAAATGTAACCGCGACCTCCTGTGATGCCGACACAAACTTTCATTCGCTCTATTTTGCTAGCCTAACTTATTATTTTGCGACAAATAGTTCTCGTTACCTTCGCTTCTGGCAATCGCCTATCTTTTGGTACAACAACCTAGCACGCATCCCCTTCCCAATCAGGATTGTTGGTGTAATTGGACACGCAATTCACTTGGCGTCGCTTCAGGAACCTACAAGGCTTATTTTTAACTATTCTTGTTATTCGCTCTCATTTAAATTACTAAACGATGTTGGCTACTGGCACACAGATATTATTCCTGAAGACTGGCACCTTTTCTTACAAACATTTTTTGCGAAGAAAGGGAAAATTGAGGTAGAACCACTTTTTTTGCCAACAAGCATTGATGCGGCAGAATCAAAAACGTGGCTTGGTTCTTTGAAGAACAGATACGAGCAATGCAAACGCCATGCGTGGGGAGCAACAGACATCGCATATGCTGTCAAAGAGGCAATAAGACATCCTGAGATACCCCGTTTAACTCGCTTTCTTCGCATTTATAAATTAATTGAAACCCATCTTATTTGGTCAACAAATTGGTTTATACTAACGCTTGGTGCCACCTTGCCCGTAATCCTTAATCCTGCATTTTCTCGCACAGCGCTTGGATACAACTTACCAAAGCTTGCAGAAAGTGTACTTACTATTTGTTTGGTGGCACTTTTGGTTATGATTGCACTTGACTTCTTGCTACGACCTCAACACGCACGACCCAAAAATTTCTTTGCCGTAGTGCGAGAAGTACTTCAGTGGGTAACGCTTCCTCTCTCAACACTGACTATGTCAGTCATCCCCGGTCTTGACTCCCAAACCCGTCTCATGTTCGGCCGCCGCCTCGAATATAGAGTAACTGAGAAGGTGTAAACTCTATTTCACTTTTGCTACAATAAATTAATGCCCAATCAATTTACTGCTAGTCTTTGGGGAGATGAGGCATTTTCGGCAATTTTGGCACAAAAACCCCTTTGGGAAATTGTAACAACCTTAGTTCGCGACACATCACCTCCTGGATACTATTTTGTTGAACATTTCTGGCTGCAGGTTTTCGGAACTTCGGAAGTTGCAATCCGCAGCCTTTCCTTTGTTTTATTTTTAATAACTGTCTTTTTTGTCTACAAAATTGGCGCCCTCGTCTGGGATAAAAAAACAGGGATTGTGGCCGCCATGCTCACATTTCTTAATCCATTCTTATTTATTTATGCTTTTGAAGGACGAATGTACATGATTATGACAGCAGGAGTCACTGCTTCAATGTATTTTTTCCTCACACGGAATTGGGTCTTTTATATTATCGCAACAACTATCGCTCTTTATTCTCACCACTTTGCCATCTTTGCCGTCTTTGTCCAGGGATTATGGTTCTTAAAGGAATTGGCAATTGGAAATTGGAAATTGGTAATTCCAATGCTTAAGGCATTTTTAGTCATAGCATTGGCTTACCTCCCTTGGGTTTATCCGCTCTATTCACAGACACGCATGGTAGGAGCTGGTTTCTGGTTAGGTAAACCGAGCCTCCGAGACGCGTGGGAACTCATTCGCAAGTTCTTAACTGAGGCCTCACCTCATAAACTTGCGACGCCTATCCTTTACCTTTTTTGGGTTACTCTTCTTTTCCGTCGTTGGGAGCGCAACAAGGAAATGACTCTATTTTTCCTCGCGTGGTTCTTGATACCCATAGCACTAACGTATCTTATATCGCAACAGTTTCAATCAATATTTTTTGACAGATACATGCTTTATACTATTCCTGGCGCGATGCTTGTCCTGGCATCCAATAGGCGACGGATATCAGAGGCACTTCTGGTCTTTGCAGTAATTCTCCTTTTTATAATTAATTGGTTCTACTTTACACATCCTACAAAACGTCCATTTCGGGAGCTTGCAACGTATGTAAAACAAACCCAAAAACCAGGCGATTTCTTAGTAAACCATAACGCTGCCGCCCACCATCTTTGGGAATCAAAGTATTACGGTATCCCAGCACCACTTTGGGTTCCTGAAGGAGAGCTTCCCTTTTATGTGGGCACCGCTTTAATGGAAAAAGAGGATACCGTTCGCACTATTCCCGACGCTACACGTATTGGCATCATTACGAGTGGCAATCTTGCAGAGATAAATCTTGTAGGCTATACTCAAAAAGAGACGAAATCGTTTGGGCCACTAACCTTTGCATGGTATGAAAAACATCCTTAACAACATATCTAGGGAAATCCACCTTCCTATCTGGCTTATTACCCTCCTTGTCATTGTATTTCTTCTGCGCATTCCCTCATTTTTTGAACCTTACTGGTATGGAGATGAACAAATTTACTTGACACTTGGTCAGGGCATCGGGAAAGAACTCCTTCTATATCGTGACCTCTACGATAACAAACCACCGCTCTTGTATCTTGTCGCCGCGATAGCAGGCAACCTCTTTTGGTTCAAAGTCATTCTTGGCTTTTGGAGTATTACCACAATTGTGCTCTTTTATAAACTTGCGCAACTACTTTGGGCAGGGAACGAGCGGGTAGTGCGGTACGCGACCATTACTCTTACCCTCCTTACCACCATCCCTCTTCTTGAAGGAAACATTGCAAACGCAGAACTCTTTATGATACTTCCTACTATTGCAAGCTTTCTTATTCTTCTGTCAGGAAGGATAAACCCTCGCCGAGTATTCATTGCGGGAATGGTCGCAGGCATTGGCGTGCTCTTTAAAGTACCCTCACTCATTGACATAGGCGTACCGGTTGTACTTTGGTATGCAATATGGACCCTCCGTCGCATGAAGTTTAGCCAGTGGGTAGCGCAGAGCGGCCTCTTTGTCGCAGGGGCGGTTTCGCCCATCCTCTTATCTGTCATTTTCTTTGCAATTGCTGGCGCAGCCCGTGAATACATCAGTGCGGCGTTCCTGCAAACAGTGGGGTACTTGTCAAGTTGGCGGGTAGCCGAGGGAGGCTTCTTTACTCGTAATCAACCTCTTATTATGCGATTGGCCATTGGTGCTGTTGTCATCGCGATGCTACTTAGGCTCTATCAGCGGCATCGTGTCTCCCGGTCTTTTCTTTTTGCGAGCACATGGTTTGTCCTCTCTCTTTTTGCCGCATTACTCTCTGAGCGTCCCTATCCACACTACCTCATCCAGGTAGTTCCCAGTTTTTCGCTGCTTGTCGGAGTAACCCTTGCCGCCAACGCAAGAGAACAGTTTTATCCCTACCCTCTCTTTGCGCTCTTGGGCGCCGCACTTATATTCTATAAGTTCACCTATTACGCCGTGTTTCCGTACTATGAGAATTTCCTCGGGTGGGTAATGAAGCGACAAACTGATACACAGTTCTTCTCACGCTTTGACCAGCGCACGCCCCGCAATTATGAAATTGCGCAATTTCTTACCCAAAGTGCGCAAGAGGATGACCGGCTGTTTGTATGGGGAGACGAGCCAGAGCTCTATGCACTCTCTCACCTCACGCCTGCTACACGGTATGTCGCCAGCTATCATGTGAAGGATTTAAGGGTATTTGATGAAGTTGCAGAGTCGCTACAATCCAACCCTCCTCGATTTATTGTCACTACTGGAAGTGAGTTAGAATTCCCTCAACTTGCCACGCTCCTAAACCTTCAGTATGTGCTGGTAAACTACGTCCAGAATGCGCGTATCTGGCTTCATGTTGCCATCAACAAAGAATGAAAATTGCGCTCACCAGACATGCTGACCCCTTACTCAAAAGAGTGCTCATCATTTCTCTCTTCTTGGATATCTTTCTCATTGCAGGCATAGGAGCAGTGTATCGCTATCTCCCCCCCGAAGTTCCTCTTCTCTATAGTGCGCCGTGGGGGAAAGCACAAATAGTTCCACGGAGTTTTCTCTTTTTGGTACCCGCCGCTGCAGTATTCTTTCTTGGATGTACCGTACTCATCGAACGCGTTCTCACAGATAAAGATACGCTAGTATTGAAAGTTCTCTGGGGTGGTTGCGCATTTGCAACATTCTTGGGAACTATCACTGTTATGCGTGTGATATTCTTGTTCTTATGGTAGAAGGAGAATTTCTTTCATTCCTTCCGTTTGTCCTCTCCGCAATCATTGCGGCACTGGTCACCGCACTGGTTATTCGGACAGCTCCTTCTTTTGGTATCGTTGATAACCCAAGAAAAAGACAACATCCCGCAATCTTACATACGACACCGACTCCTCGCGGAGGGGGTATCCCTATCTTTGTAGCACTTCTCATTAGCACACTTTTCTTTCTGCCTTTAAATCTCAAACTGGCGGGGATTATGGGAGGAGCGCTGTTGCTACTCGTGGTAGGAATAGCTGACGACCGACGGGATGTATCGCCACTTTTTAGGTTAGTT
>ERZ1292632.3906-Hain-H43-01um-R2-3906-length-11044-cov-26_pt1 | contig 11044 bp, 32 predicted proteins | sample MGYA00564407_ERZ1292632 | MGnify/ENA primary metagenome ERZ1292632 (study PRJEB36523, sample SAMEA6512637) | groundwater metagenome | collected 2019-01-08 | study: AquaDiva: Metagenomics assemblies of 32 groundwater samples
CGCCGCTGACTTCGGCTTCCTTGTCGGGCCTCGCACCGATGAACGTGATCGTCGCATTCAGGTGCATCTCGTCCGCTGCGAATCCAGTGCCATCCCCGTACCACTGGCACCCTTCGCATGCCTTCGGCTTCGGCTTGAATGCTAGTTTCTTGGTCATTCACGATTTTTCCACGCACGCACAAACAAATACAGTGCGAGCCCGCCCCAAACAACCATGAAGCCAATGCCTAACAGAGCCCTAACAAGATCATCGCCCACTGTTGGCGTTGGTATCATAGTTTCTGTCCAGTTTTAGTGAGGGTATCTCGCCCGTACCAATACACTTCCTCTAATTGGGCAGATATTCTTCTAATTAAGTCTTGCATTACAACATCACTGGGAATGAAATTACCCAACCCCCCAGACTCATGTTCCTTCAACCAGGACCATACTAAACCAAAAGCCATATCATTCCACGTCATTATATCCATTCCATTCAGGTGCGTGAGCGTCCCAACAAGCGTTGCAGTAGATACGCCCATTCTCATCTTCAGTATGGTCAAGATCACCGTATGGACACTCCAGCGGCTCGTTCTGCATAAATTATTCCTCAGTGTCAGATGGAATAGTGAATGGGATGTTTAGCATAGTAAGAATTTCACGAGATAATACAATGCGACCAGAATCACAACCTCCATAATAGGCGTCATCAAAATTACCGCCAGAGTTATCATATGGGCTGAAGTGCTTGTCATCACTCCATAAGTATGTTTATAACACCTTGAAGATTCATTGTCAGTTTGCTCCTTCTGTTGACGCTGTGCTCTCTCTACAGCTTGTCGAAACTGGAGCGTGGGCGCTTTCCGCCCTGCGATGATTTGGTGGACTTCGCATAAAACATGGGTGTCATCCACACGGTACAGCGTCCCGTGCAACTGCCCTTGCAAACCCTCCCGCACGCACCCATCACACACTGTTTGCAGGATGTGCTGACCGTACTGTGTACGCCCACGCTCCAAGAGTGCCATGACTAACTAGGTGTCACATTCTGGGACGCCTCGATCTGTGCCTTCGTCCGTCGTGGCCTGCGCGTCCGTACCACCACTCGCTCACGCTTAGGAATGATGTCCTGCTCCTTCGCCAACTCAATCACTGCCTTCCCGAACTCTGCATACGCCTTCATCTGCTCGATTGCTGACAGGTCGAAACTCATTTACTTTCCTCCGGAAGTGGGTAGTTCTCAATGGAAGGGAAATCTATCCAGCGCCCTTCATGTAAGTCCAACACATCCCAAAAACCTTTACGATTACAACTCCTCCAGTACCAAGCCTCTTGGTTAGTAGCAAAGCTTGCAACAACAGCACTCCTTGGTAGAATTTCCTCGTAAATGTCTGAATGGAACACTAGGTAGCGTTTGTAAGGCTCAGAATTCATGTTAACTCCGTTGGTAACGTTGCTATCTCCTGACATAACTCTGCGTACCATTGATCCATAGCTTCAGCATTTGGTAATGGTCCATACTTCACGACCAAGCGTAACTTATCACGAACATCGTGAAGCATGGACAAAATATCCATAGCATGAACCGCTGCGAGATACTGATACCTCTCTTCGGATGGATCAAACTCTAACCGTGCGATCACTGAACCGCCTCAATCTCCTCCAGTGTAGCAGGCTTGATCTTCTTGAAGTCCTGTGCCACACCTTCACCACCACTCTTGGTCTCGAACTTCCGGTGTTTGACCTCAAAAGTCAGATACACCTTCTCTAACTTCGTCGCTGCCTCACGAATTGGCGTAGTCTTCAGGGTCTCTTCGTCAATGCCCGCCGCGTCACGAATGAGCCGGGCCAAGCTGTGTCGCCCGATGCGATCTTCCTTACCAATCCAGAAGTTCTGGCTGCTTGTCCTGTAGTAGTTAGTATCAGGGTCAAAGCGCCCATGACCCACTCGCCCAAGCGCAGTGATGTCCACGTCCACTTGCGGAACCTCATCCCGCCCATCCTTCAAGGGCTTGTTCAACTTCCGATACTTCCCAGGCTCAGCTTGCGACGTGTCCACCTTCGACACATACCCAATGTACCGAGGGCCTTCAGGAAGATTCTCGGCGTCAGCAAGATCACCGTCACCGAAGTAGTCAGGATTCTGTTCCAATGTCTCGTCAACCATGTTACGCAACCTCCTTTTTGGTCAGGTATTCAACTGCACGAGAAACACTGTGCATTGCATTCATTAACTCTGATTTTACGTTTGGATGTAGGTTTTCAGGGCAGTTATAGTACGCTAGAGTCGTGGCTTTCAAAGCCTCAATAATCCAATGCATCTACTTGACCTCCTTAGCAGTAAGGTTAAACTGTTTCACTTTGTCTCGCACACGCATTGGCCCGAACAATACCTTTCCAATCTTAAGGCATACACCTATAGCATCAGGACTGTAAAAGGACCTACGATGGTCAAAGCCTGAGTACTGTGCTGGTTCTGTCGGACTCACCTTATAGTATCCGCCTGTTTTCCACACCCACACCTTCATACTGTTCCCTCCAATTTAAGTTCACGAAGCAGATAGTCAATCCCACGATCAGTGCTCGCTAGGTCATACAGAATCACTCTCTTTGGCTGCTGGCTCAATGGAGCCCGCACCTTCGACACAGCATTCGCTGTCAGTTGCGTCTCAGCGCACCGCATCATCCTCCCCTGTTCACCTACTGCCATTTTCAACGTCAGGCAATAGCTGAACAGCCCATAAACAGTTCCTCTCAACTGCCCCGGCAGCGTCGTCTGTAACTTCTCGTCAGGCCCTCCTTTTTGCTTCGTTTGTTTGTCTTGGTTGACGGTGAGTGGGTCCTCATACGGCATAGCCAACGAACCTGCCCCAAAGAACTTCACCCAGCTTGGCGTCTTGAACCGTGTCACAACGTCATACATGATGTCACTAGCCAGTTTGTTCCAAGTCTTACCGTGATCTTCTGGCATCAGTCCATCACTCACCCGGTCCTTGAAGGTCATCCACCAAGCAGCGCCAAGGTTGTCTTGAATCACAGCAACAGGCTTCTGCTTGAGGAAGACTTCCTCATATAGTTCCTTGTTCGCTTCGTTCGAGCGCACGAGGAACCAGTTAAACTTTCGGTCACGCAGCGTTTCAAGCCCCTCGTCATCTACTGGATACGTGACAATCATCACGTCACTCGGTTCACACTTCGCCAGCTTCAATGCCATCTCAGCCAAGAGCAGCGTCTTACCAACTCCTGGTTGCCCTTGAACGAACACACTAGGCCGAGGGCGATGCTCCAGTGTGTTCCCTGCTGTCAGGTGTTTTAGCTTCGTTGGAATCTCCATGCTATCTCCGTACAGGCTGGCGGCGGAAAGTCACATCAATACTGATTATATTAGAAAACATATCTGTAAAGACTTCACGTATTTTTGTTTTCCAGTGCGAAGTCCAATACCCATGCAGTTTTTCTACTGAAATTCCATAGTCAAATAATTCTGCTTCAATCTTAAACTCTACCCGATTCAATGGTTTCCGTTTTGTCGCCATTTTTATCGCTCCTTATTCGACACAAAATGAATATGTCCTGGGTAAGAATGATCTATATCTTGTACTCCAGCAAGTCTGTCAGTTTTCACGAAAGGTCTAAGCACATTCTCTAAGGAGCCAGGATGGTCAGAGAAATACTTTCTCCGACTAAAGTTACGATCACCTCCAACAATCCTTGAAACGTCATAAAGTGCCTGCGCTTCATCAAGATACAACTCCAAAATAACCTTCGTTGGGGGTGGAATCACTGGCTCAGGATACCGCGTTGCTGTTGCCATCTCTCTCAACCTCCAATTCACACACGAAATCATCAAGTCGCCGTGGATCAATGTTCGCAAGGCACGCTTTGTGAAAGTCGCACGCAAACTCCCGAATGCCAGTTTTTGTCACCATCTTCCTAATGCAATTCTGCGTGTGCCGTGGAATCGCTTCCATCGGCACTGTATCACACTCATCACTACTTGTCAACCAACTGTTCTCAATCCATTTCATGTACTCGTTCGTCGCCGTCGCGCTCGCGTGCCACAGTCGCTCCTTCCACTCTGGCACATAGATCGGCTCTCGACGAACCGCAGCAGGCGTCGGCTTGTACCGGCCCTTCCCCGGCAACGAGCGCACAAGAAACTCCATTTCAACGTACTTCACTTCCATAGGGGGAGTATAGTTGTGTCGAAACAAGGCTGCATAGCACAGGGGCTGCCATCCAAGTTGGTACTTCGCTATCGTGTCATCAATGGCCTCAAACCCTGACACAACCTTTCGCTCACGAATGACCGCCATTCCTGACTCCTCAACCACGTAATCAATCTTTCCAGTTGAAGGCGTGTGATACTTCGGCTGAATAAGTAGAATGTTCTCACGCACATTCCCATACAAAGTCAGCCACACAACGAGCGCATCCCGACACGAGGCCATGAGAGGCAGCAGCTCGTCATCGTCAAACTGTGGTCGAAGTTCCTCGACCTTATTATCCCACTGATCCAGCGCATCTTGTGTCGTTCGAGGCGTGTTAGTTTGCTTACACTTCAACCAAACATCTAACACCTGATCCATCAAGCGCCCGCCCTGGTACGCCAATACTTCCTTCCGAGGTTTGATCCAAAGACGATCCTTGAAATACCACAACGCTGGGCACGTATGGCAATTCGTCATCTCAGTAGGGCTTGGTAATGTCGTAGCTAAGTCACGAGGTTGTTTCATCAAGGTCCTTTCTTCCTTGGCTCGCTAAGGTAAAAATGGCCTCTAAAACTGCGTGAAGCTCTGCGTCCCCAACGTTCATTTCATTCCAGGATTGTTCACATTTTACCTGAATCGCCTTAAATCGCTGCACAGCCTTTATAATACATTGTATGCAGAATGTGTCATAGTTATTGGTTTGGCATCTAGAACAGGGATCACCCCAGGTCATAATATCCTCCCAATTTCACAGGTCGGCGGGGGCGAGGGAGAGGGCGGCATCACGACCGCAAGTGCATTTGCACCCTGATGGCGGATGCCAAAATTGTTGTCCTCGCAGGATGGCAGGACAGTCTTTACCGTGCTGAGATTTCAATAACGCCCCCCGCATCGCCTCGCAGCGGTCGTGGATATGTGTACTTACTTCACTCATGCTTCCCCTCCCCCGCACGGATGACGGCGACTCCTCGCCCGATTCGCTGATAAAGAATGTCACACCAGTTCGCACCAGCGGCCATGCCTTGGAAGAAGTTCCACCCGTACATGTCGCCTTCGTCCTTCCATTTCCCAGCTTTTGCCTCCCATTCCTTGAGGTCTTGATAGTGTTCCTCGGACGCACTTTTTAGTGACTGCTCAATTTGCTCCAGCGCCTCCGCCACGGCAGCGGCGATGGCATCACATATCTCACAAGACTCAACACCCGGCCATCCCAATCGAATGCAATGTTTATGGTGTGTCATGCGTCCTCCCCCAAGAAGCGGAGACAACTCCTGCAAATATCCACTCCGCATTGCTCGAACTTACCAAGATGCCCGCGAGCGAGATGTACCATGTGCGTGCTGTGGCGATATTCTCGCCGCACCTCCTGGCAGTACGCCACGAGGGCGAGGAGGCGCTCCACAACTGCGGAGGCGTGCGGATTCTCTGCCATGTCTTGCAGTTGAGCGGCGGTGAAGAGACGGATCATGTTAATTCCACCTTGTTTTCTTTGTTGGAACAACACCCAATGCATCAGGTTTCACGACAGTAACTTTCAGTTCTCCCGCAACCATTCCATCATACTTCAGCACATGGGCCTTCAGCTTTTCATCGTATTCATACAAATCCACAGCCCACGTAGTCAGATTGCACTCACATTCCCTTGCAATCGTCTTAGCGCGTTCTTGAATGCGCTCTCTCGCTGCCTCTGGTTCTAACTCAGTCCACAAGGCAATCCTCAGTACATTCGATTGAGCCGAGAAGGTGAAATACCACTCATGGTCTGTGGCGGTTAAACTGCCATCAGTGAGTCTAGTATTTGGCTCACCTACTTTATCAAATAACCACTGACGCAATTTGTCAGGTGTCAAAAATTGACACTGAAACTTCACGCCGACGCCTCGTTTTACTGTTTCCATTTCAGGACCATATTCTATGTTTCTCTGCGACATGCTCTAACCCGTCGTATTCTTCAATCTGCCACTCCACGTCAGAAGGAATTTCTACTATTTTCAAGGCCGCACACCTGCCATTCGCTGCTTCCCCTAATTCCTCAACAACTTGAATTAGTAATGGATCGTCGCGTTCAATATCTCTATGATATTCAACAGTTCCTCCAAGTTCTCGATATCGCTTCAGTGCCTGCTCGCTCAAACTGAATCCGCCAAAACACTCATTGATAACGACTCGTTTTTGCATGACATTCTCCTTTACAGGAACTCACCATAACATACTCCACTGCATTTGTCAACTTCCGCCCCTTGAACTCGTTAGTGGACAAGCGTGCCCGTGTGTGTTATGATACGCCCAATGCGCCAGCCCTTCCATTTGCACGCTCAACTCGTCCATTCCACCAATTCCAAGCCAAAAACGCCTCGCACTCTTCCATTCCAGTTCCTCTGAAAAGATCAACAAAATCGCATGGTTCCAACTCGCCAGCGTCACTCCTCTATAGTCGTCGCCCCTGCGCTGTGGCCGCACCGGGCACATCATTATATCACTGAGCGCCCGATTGACGACGGCCCGAGCGAGCCCAACGTGCAAGCGGACTCTCGGAACACTAGGCAATTTCATCAGGAGCCTCCATGCCCCTTGCCGTCGTTGATCTCATTCACTTCACAATAATCATAGAGATTCCAATGTTCTTCAGCATTTTTCTTGTTTCTGTAATTACGTGCTTTCTCGTCAGAGTCAAACGGGCCACACACACTTGAGACTCCCGAAATTTGCCCTTCGTCATCAATAGACAGTTCGATTACAACCCACATTGAGGCACCTTTTTATGGCGCTCACTGTCATTGATCTCATGTCGGCTCCAGCACCACCGAAAGCCGACGACTTTCTCATATATCCTTGGCTGCAAGCTGGCCGTGTCATGCTTATGGTCGGCCCGACTGATGTTGGCAAGACCACTCTCACCCTCGAATGGCTCGCTGCCATGCTGCGTGGCGGCCTGTTGTGGGATCGCTTTCCAACGAAGCGAATTTCTCGCGTACTTTACCTCCATGCCGAGCATTCGCTCGCTACGGTGCAAGAGATCGCGCAAAAGCGTGGCGATATACCTCATGGACTGGTATCGGTTATTCACGATTTCGGGACCTATGGCACCCCGCTCGTACAAGGCCCGCGTCCAAACATAGCCCTCTTGCGAGAAATTACTGCCGTCTGTGATGAGCTCAAGCCTGACCTTATCATAGCCGAGCCCATTAGCGCATTTCTGTCCGAGAGCGAGAATGATAACAAGGAAGCGCGACAGTTGATCCAAGTCCTCAACAATCTCGGTGCGAAATACGGCGCAGCCGTGCTCACCCATCATCACGTCGGCAAAGGGTTCTTTGACCCCGAGCGAGTACGCCCACGTGGAGTACCCATCGGTGAGGCCCGTGGCGCTATGGCCTTCGAGGACGCCTCCGAGCGCGTTATGTACCTTCGCCCTGAGAAAGACAATCTCTGGCTCACTACCGTCAAGCCAAAGGGATACCCGGTCTCGCCATGTGCGGTAGTGCGAGACGTGGAAACGCTTAGGTATCATTTGGTGACTCCTCCTGAGGCTCAGCGAGATGTTCTAGGAGCTTTTGGTGTTCGGCGTCAGTGCCCTGATTCATCGCCGCAAGAATATCTAACACGTCTCCGTGCAGCCTGGGGCGTGTCTCAACCGATGTGTGACTCGCTGGTTCGTCGCACTGTGGCTGTTGGCCTCCTGACCTCCGACTTGCAACTTCCAGAACAATGGCTTCAGTCAGCGCCATCAAGTCTTCCTCATCGAACGAGCGAAGAAGATCATGGGCCAACCAACGTTGAAGAGACATTGAAGGAGTAGCCATATTAGCCTCTTTAGTCATCAACGATAGTACAGTTTTCCCAGTCCAAGTCTTTCACATGCTCAGCTCCAAAGGCTTCAGTTACGAGCCGTTTTGCAAATGTAAGCGGGTCCTCCCTATAAGGATGGTCAAACTCAAACTGTTCTTTTCCATTCTCTAGTTCAACGACATGGCCGCAACAACCACTGTCGCAGCCATAAGGTGAATGATACACACGAACTTTCATGTCAACCTCCTCTCTTGTCATCAAACAACATACACGTCTCACAGTACCACTGAAGCTTACTGCTTCCCTTCTGCGGAGCATACTTCACCCGAATGACTGTGTGGCCACACTCACCAACACGCCTTTGCACCACTGGCCCCAGCTTGCGAGCGACTTTTTGAACTTTGGACTCAGCCATGGAACCTCCTCTCATTGTTCATAATGTAACACCGACCACCCGATCTGTCAAGGAGAATCGAGTTATTATGAACTGCGCCATATAGTGACAATTAGTAGAATACTGAGAATTGTCACCAGTAACCGCATTAACTCCAGTAATACCGTCAACACTGTTATCATAGGAGGCTCCTTTCATGACCCACGATTTCACTTACAAACAACACAAACCGCATGCCATTTATTGTCAGTGCCTCGTTTACGCTTAATAGCACCCCTAGTGCAATACTCACAAACTACTGGTCTTACTAGTTCACGCAAAGTTCCTGGTTTGGGAGGATAACAAAAATCTCTCGTGGATTCAGGTACTTCATCACTCAACGATCTTCCATAATTGTCAGGCATGAAAGGACCCTCCTATGACCCACGATTTCACCCCCGAGCAGTCCCGCGCAGGCGGCATCAAATCAGGCGCGAGCCGCCGCCCGATGGACTTCGATGCCAACGCCAAACGCGCCTACAACTACAGTGTCAAACTCATGGACATCATCGCCATGGAAATCTTCGAGCCCAAGCCCTGCGACAAATGCAAGCGCCCACTCCTCCAGCCCAAGACCCTCGAAGCCTACATCAAAATCCTCGGTCCTATCCTCACCAGCGTGCAATATCGCGCCTGGGGTCAACCCGGCACCGGCTCCAAGTACGGCCGCGAATCCAGCCTCGATGACTTCGCGAAACTCAGGCGCGCCGTAGAACGCGCTAAGACCGACGACTTAACGCCACCCGATCTGCCTCCACCACCTGATGAGCTAGACAGTGAAAACGACGACCACCCGATTGAAGGGGAATAGTTAAAAATTCCACCACAACCATGCATGTATCCTTACGTTATGAGTCAAAGTAAGCCTCACAGGCTTCCAATACTTCAATGCCTGTTTGAAACCTCGTAAAGGCCGCTTTAGCTGCATCATTTTACAATACTCCCTTTTCTAGGATACACCTTCAACCATGCCTGATTTTTTGTGATCTTCTTAACCTGCACAGGGTTCTCTGCTTTCACTGATGAAACTGTCTGGAAGCTGGTACCAAGCAACCAAGCTGTATATCCTGCGAGTATCAAAGCCGTAAGAAACAAGCACAAATCTAGTACGTACCATCTAGTATCCATGATAGGTACTGCCGGTTAGCAAGATTAGCAACACAACGTACAGCACAAGCTGTACAATCACATTTGCTACTTGTTTTCGTGTATATGCCATTGTTGTCCTTGTGTTATATCTTTCCATTCCAGGAATGAACCTCGTACAACGTAAACCACTCTCCAGCAACGATGTAACCTATGTGCCGAGTTCCACTGTCAGTATCACAATACACCTTTGAAGTATGCTTCCTATCAAGAGCCTTTAGCAACTGTTTTCGGGGATGTTTGCTCGTCTTATCTGTCAAGTGAATTGTTGTTCCTAAGTGCCCTTGTGCCATGTATCCGACCAGCATATTAGTACCTCCTAACTACTATTCTTCTAGGACTTCACATTTCACGCGAAATTCATCCCATAACTTCTGGATTTCACTAGTTAAACATTCTTCGTAGCCAAAAATCCTTAAGAATCCTCATGGACAATGTAGGTTTGCTCATATCCAGCCTAATGCCATTAACCAAGCCGGGCATCCATGAGTACATATTCCATCTGGTTCCACCCAACAACCATCAACTGCTTTACAACCTCCATTATCGTGCCAGCGTTTTAGTGTTGTTTCTGTTGGTGGGGGTTGTGATGTCTGAATAGCTGAGGGATACTTTGCACGGTAAGAGTCTAGGCTCGCGTCAGGCTTAAGACAACGTAACCCACGTTCTTTACTCCAGACGTAGCGTTTCATTTTAGTTGGCCCTTTCCTGCAACCAATAAGCACGCAAACAGAATACCAATGTTAAACCCAATCACAAGAAAAACGAATGCTGTCAGCATGTTAGTTGCTCATCTCTCTAGGACCGACAAAGGTTCCAAGCTTGAAGTATGCGTCAACTAAGGTCTCAGCCTTGTGTGGTGCATACAGCATGATAATGAACATGGTAATGGCTGCACCAATGCTAAGCTTTTCTTGCGGTTTGTTCATAGCTCATACCTTAATCTCGCGCAGAAGAGCGCGGGCTATGAGGGCTAGACAATGCTTACACCCTGGCTTAGGTTCGCCCGTTTCGTGTTCGCACCAGAACCCAACTGCTTGTGTGGATTCAAACTCACGAATGAATGCAAGCATCTCCGGGGCCTTGGCGATCAGGCGGGCGTTGTCGTCCCTTTCTACAGGTAATGTTCCATTGCCTAGCGTCCTATCCATGTAAGCAATAGGAATATGGACGCCACACCCCTTTAGTTTACACTTATGTTCTAGAACAGTCTGCACCATACCGCTTTCAACTTCCCACGGTCCTGGTGTGTGCATGGCAGCTCCCAAGGTTCAATAAGGTTCAAACGCAGTGACATCCTGTCATTTTAGTGCCAAGTTGTCATTTTGGTGGCAGAATGTCACTTCCTACATGCAACAAAGTTAAGAATCTATTCCACCGCATGTTATATAGGAATGGAAGTGAAAGCGCAGTAATCTTAGTTTGGAGCACTTCAGTCTCTTCGCGATTAGGCAGACCGTAGGTTTTCATTGGTGGTTTCCTCCTG
>ERZ1292632.3907-Hain-H43-01um-R2-3907-length-11041-cov-12_pt1 | contig 11041 bp, 13 predicted proteins | sample MGYA00564407_ERZ1292632 | MGnify/ENA primary metagenome ERZ1292632 (study PRJEB36523, sample SAMEA6512637) | groundwater metagenome | collected 2019-01-08 | study: AquaDiva: Metagenomics assemblies of 32 groundwater samples
CGGTGGATATTGCGAATCATTCTGCTTGTGATGCCATTTGTATCTCCAACACCATCCCTTGGGGACAACTGCCAGATAGGATTGATTGGGAAGGGTTATTTGGTTCCAAAATTTCTCCCTTGGCTCATCTAGGTGGGGGCGGACTTTCCGGGAAACCTCTCTTGCCTTTAGTAATTGATTGGATTACCAAAGCCCGTCGGGTAGGTTTGCGAAAACATATCAACGCCGGTGGTGGTATCCTTTCAATAAAAGATGGCATGAAAGTGTTCATGGCGGGAGCCGATTCTATTTCACTTGGCTCAATTGCTTTTCTCCGACCCTGGAGGGTTGAAGGAATTATCCACGCATTTAAGTAGGAGGTTTGGATATGCAAAAGATAACTTTATGTCGGCCAGATGATTTTCATGTTCATTTCCGGGAAGGTCGGATGCTGGCAGCCGTGTCTCCAATAACGGCCGGCCAATTTGCCCGGGCCATAGTTATGCCGAACACCAAACATCCGCCGATCAGAACCGCCATGGATTCAGACACATACCGGCGACAGATTGAAGTTTGCACCTCTGGATTTGGATTCACTCCTTTGATGACAATCAAGTTATATCCCGACACCACACCAGCCATGATTTTGGCGGCGCATGATGTTGGGGTTGTGGCAGCCAAACTTTATCCCGAAGGCGTAACCACCAATGCGGAGGATGGGGTTTCGATTTCTAATATCAAAGTGCTCTATCCATCCTTTGGGATGATGGAAAAATGCGGCATGTTGCTCTTGCTTCATGGAGAAATGCCAGGAGTGTTCTGCATGCTTCGTGAAGTTGCTTTCCATCAGGTTGTGCGAAAAATTGTGCCACTCTTCCCAAAACTTAAGATCGTCATGGAGCATATCACTTGCGCCGAGACGGTCCGGTTTGTGGATGAGATGCCTGATACGGTCGGAGCGACAATAACCCTACATCATCTAGAACTGACCTTGGACGATGTGGTCGGGGACAAATGTCACCCTCACAATTTCTGCAAACCAATCGCCAAAAGTCCGGATGATCGGGATGCGCTCATTAAGATTATTCTGACGCGGCATCCCAAGTTCTTTTTCGGTTCGGACTCCGCTCCATGGGAAATCAGCGATAAAGAATGCGCTGATGGCTGTGCCGGAGTTTTTACTTCTCCAATAGCACTGCCCAGGTTGATTGAGTTTTTTGAGAAGGTTGACGCTTTAGACCGACTGGAAGATTTTACTTCAAGGTTTGGAGCCGAATTTTACGGCCTACCCCTAAACGAGGGCACCATTACACTCGTGGAAAAACCCTGGAAATCCTTGCTCGTGCCGATGCGGAGCGAAGGATTTGCCAAAAGCATCAGACCTTATCTTGCCGGTCAAACTATCAAGTGGCAAGTGGAAAATTAAGGCAAAACGCCTTCTCTCCCCAGACGCCTAGCGTCTGGGGATTTCTATTTCTCCAAAACGCAGTTTAGGTTTAATTTGCGGCCGAAAACTTTTTCCACGGCGTCTTCTATTATTTTTTTATTTTTTAATTCGCTAAGCCGATCTTTATGAAAAGTATATTTAGTGGCTAGCGTCAAAACCGTAACAGAGACCTCTTGTAACTTCATACCCTGAATGAACGCCGAAAGAGAATGATTAAACGGCCGAACTGTTTGCGCCACCTCGGGCCATCTAGCAACTATTGCCGCAAGATCAATAGCGCCTGTTTTGGGTGTAGTTGATGGGGCGATCTGATCAATCTTGATTGGAGATACCAAAGAAACATTTTGATTTTTTGATTTGATCGGCTCCATTTCAACTTGGGCAACCGCGATTATAGGCCGTTGGATATTTTCAGTTTTATTTTCTTGACCCGAGTGCACTTGTGGTGAGTCATGCCGAACCAATTGAGGGGGCGGAAAAAAACTGATCAGCGCTAATTCCACCGCCAGGCCCGGAGTAGGATAGAGGTCTAAATTTTGTTTGGTCTCACCCAAAATTTTAATCCAACTAGCCAGTTGATGGGCATTGGTTTGACGCGCTTGTTCTTGCAATAAAATGGCCTGATCATGGCCTAGTTCCAGTTTAATTCCCGCCATCAGTTCGGGCGAGACACTAGCCAAAATCATTTTTCTTAAATAGTGGCTGAATGATTTTAAAAGTTGTCCGACATCATAACCGGCTTCCAAATTTTTATTAAGCCATTTTATACTACCGGCCTGATTTTGGCTAACAATCAAATCCACCAACTCTTTAACCTTGCGAGCGGAAAATAAACCCAATATGGTTTCGGTTTTTTCCAAGGTTATGGGATTTTCACCCGTGGCCAAAATTTGCCCCAACATTCCTTCGGCGTCGCGAACTGAACCATCGGCCTCCACAGCGATTAAACGAACTACCTCCGGTTCAACTTTTATTTTTTCCCAATCGGCCACCAAATTTATTCTCTCAGAAAGTTCATTTATAGAAAGTCGCTTAAAATCAAACCGCTGGGTTCTAGAAATAATCGTGGGCAATAAACGATGCGGTTCGGTGGTGGCCAAAATAAAAACAGCGTAGGGCGGCGGTTCTTCCAGGGTTTTTAGAAAAGCGTTAAAGGCCTCTTTGGTTAACATGTGCGCCTCGTCTATCAAGTACACTTTGTATTTGCCCTGCGCCGGGCCAAAACGCACATTTTCACGCAGGTTTTTTATTTCATCTATGCCACGATTAGAAGCGGCGTCTATTTCTATTAGATCCAAAGATCGGCCGGCGTTAAATTCCAAACAACTAACGCATTTGTCGCAGGCGCCGTCTTTATAATCAACGCAGTTTGATGATTTTGAAAGAATTCTGGCGATGGTGGTTTTGCCGCTGCCCCGTGGCCCGCAAAAAAGATAAGCGTGGGCAATTTTGTTTTGCGCCAAAGCATTTTTAAGAATTGCCACGATATGCTGTTGCCCCACAATTTGGCTAAAACTTTGGGGGCGGTATTTGCGGTAGAGCACCAAGTTTTCCATGATATAATTTAATAGTAATGTATTCTAACAAAAAAGGAATTATTTTGGGCGCCGGAATTTTCTTTTTGATAATGGGCGCGTTTTTTCTCTACTCTCAAAGTAACACTTTTGAATTCGTAAAAACAACCACCTCGGGCGTGATTGATGTGGTTTTACCCGGCGCGCCTCGGCGACTAACTCAACCGCCCCTGCCCCAAAAAGGCATTTATATTTCGGCCTGGACCCAATCAAATAGCCAAAGAATAAAAGAACTGATCCAGTTAATTAACGCCACCGAGCTAAACACGGTGGTTATTGATGTTAAAGACGCCACTGGAAAATTTTCTTATAAAGTTGATATTCCGCTAGCCGAAAAAATCGGCGCCAATTCCGAACTCAAAGTAAAAAATATAGATGGCCTGATAAACCAATTTCATGATAACAATATTTATGTGATTGGCCGAGTGCAGGTTTTCCAAGATCCGGTTTTGGCCAAGGGCCGGCCGGATATTGCCATTAAGGACTCCCGCGACAAAAATTTATGGAAGGATAAACAGGGTTTGGAATGGCTGGACCCTTCCAGCAAAGTGGCCTGGCAATACGCCGCCGATATTGCCAAAGACATGGTTAAGCACGGCTTTGACGAAGTTAATTACGATTACATTCGTTTTCCGGCTGATGGCGATATTTCGCGGTTGAGCTTTCCTTTTTGGAGCGCCGACAAACCCAAATACGAACTGGTGGGCAATTTTTTTGCTTATTTAAATCAAGAACTAAAAGATGCGCCTTTGGCCAAATCAGCCGATGTCTTTGGACTCACCAGTTGGCGAGCTTTTGATTTTAATTTTGATTTGAATATCGGCCAACGGCTGGTGGATGCTTTGCCGTATTTTGATTATGTTTCGCCGATGGTTTATCCCTTGCATTATCCCGTCGGATTTAACGGCATAAAAAATCCTTCCGAAAAACCCTATGAAATAGTTAATGGCTCGCTGAAAATGGCCCAGGCGCTCTTAGCCACAACTTCGTATAAGGCCATCATAAGGCCGTGGTTGCAGGATTTTAACTTAAACGGCGTGGTCTACGATAAAAATAAAGTCAGGGCTCAAATAAAAGCCGCCAACGACGCTGGCATCAATGGTTGGCTGCTCTGGAACTCCTCCAGCCGTTACACCCAAGACGCCCTGCTCCCACAATAACAACAGCTTTTTATTTTGCTAAAAATATAATATAGTAAAGTCAATTGATATATTGATATGAAGCTAATTAGTGTTGATAATTTGAGTGTTTCTTTTGGCGCCAAACCCATATTAAAAGATATTTCTTTTGATATTGAAATGGGTGATATTTTGGCCATCATCGGCCCTAACGGCGCCGGTAAAACCGTGTTGGTGAGAACCATGCTTGGCCTCAATAAAATTTTCACCGGACGGGTGGTGTGGCATTCGCGGCCGGAAACAAGTTATGTGCCCCAAAAAATAAATTTTGAAAAAAATTTTCCTTTAACGGTTAAGGAATTTTTTTTACTGGAACTGGGGCGAGGGAATTCTTTTTGGTTTCCTTCCCAAAAATCCTTAACCGAAATTAAATCAAAACTAGCCGAGGTTAATGGCGAACACTTATTAAATTTTCGTTTGTGCGATCTGTCGCAAGGGGAGATGCAAAGAATTTTGATTGCCCGAAGTTTATTGGAAAATCCCCAGATAGTTTTTTTTGACGAACCGGCTAGCGGCATAGACATCGGCGCCGAAGAAACGGTCTATACTCTACTGCACTCGTTGCATAAAAAAAATAATTTAACCATGGTTTTAATTTCACACGAAATAGATATTGTTTATCGCTTTGCCACCAAAGTTATTTGCTTAAACAAAGAAATGATTTGCCAGGGCGCGCCGCAAGAGGTCTTAACAACCGAATCCTTGCAAAGCGTTTTTGGCCATCACACTGGAATTTATAAACATGGCCACGACTTAAATATCCATGATCATAACTGAACTTTTTAGAGCCGAAATTATCAATCTGATGCTGTTGAGCTTGTCTTTGGGCATTACTTTGCCGCTTATCGGCGTTTTTACAGTGTTAAGAAAAGAGGCCTTGCTGTCCGACGCATTGGCTCATGTAATCCTTTTAGGCATAGCCCTTTCCATTATTTTTAAAATAAATATTCTTTTGGGAATTTTCGCGTTTTCTATTTTGGCCGGCTTGGCTATTTATCTGGTAAAAAATAAATCCAGTTTGGAACTGGACGCGGTGGTGGGCGTGTTCTTTACCACCGCGCTCACTTTGGGCGCGTTATTGATATCTTCCGAGGAACTTTTAGAATCATTTTTAGGCAATTTGGAAAAAATTACTCGGCCGGATGTTATTATTTCAACGGTCTTGGCCGCCGTATTAATATTCGCTCTTTTTTATAAATTCAAGGAATTTGCTTCGGCCTCTTTCGCGCCGGATTTAGCCCAGGTGGATGGTCTTAAAGTGCAGCGCTACGAATTATTTTTTATGCTGATATTGGCGCTGGCCGTGGCTATGGGCATTAAACTGGTGGGGACGCTATTAATTAGCGCGTTGATTATAGTTCCGGCCGCCAGCGCTAAGATATTCACTATGCAGTTAAGAACCATGGCTTTATGGAGCGTTATTTTTGGCGTGGCGGCCGTTTTCGCGGGGCTAACAGCCACTCTATATTGGGGCACTCCGCCCGGGCCAACCATAATTCTTTCCGGCTCCGGATTATTTTTCTTAACCCTGATCGGGCATCTTCTGTTTAAAAAACATAAATAATCTATTCCAAAATCTGCCCTATAACATAGCTGTAACCGTTTAAAAATTCTTGAGCGGTGAGGATTTTGGAATTTTCGGGTTGGAGTTTGGTTATTTTAATAGCGCCGTCGCGGCAAGTGATATAGAGATTTTTTGATTCGTCTGTAAAAACTTCACCCGCCTGTTTTTGTCCAACATCGGATGTTGGACATTTTTCTATTTCGATCAGTTTTAGGCGGATTTGCTGGCCGGATTTATTATTAAAAAATGTATAAATACCTGGCCATTTTATAAAGGCCCGCCACTGATTATATATTTCATCGGCTGACTTACTCCAACCAACCCGGCCGTCTTCTTTCTTTATCATTTTAGTAAAAGTGGCCTCGCTATGATTTTGTTCGGCGGGTTTTAACTCTCCATTCAGATAAAGCGGCAAATCGCGCGTAATCATTTTTGCGCCTAATTCGGCCAGTTTGGGCTCCAACGAAAAATAACTATCGGTTTGCGAAACCGATAGAAAGTCCTGGGAAATTATCGCTCCATGATCTATTTTCTCGTCAATCAACATTAAACTTACTCCGGTTTTTTTAAGACCTGCCAAAAGAGTGGTTTGAATAGGCGAGGGTCCGCGCAATTTAGGTAATAAGGATGGATGAATATTAACCGTTCCCATTCTTGGGACAGAAAATATGTTTCTAGGAATAATTCTGCCATAGGCCGCGACTATCGCCAGGTCTGGATTGTATTTTGACCAATCAATGTCGGAAAGCGAATTAGGCGTGATTAAATTCAAGCCGACACTTTTGGCATAACGCGAAACCGGCGAATCAATAACTTCGTTTTTTCGGCCTTGAGGTTTAGCTGATTCGCTGATCACAAGTTCAATCTGCCAATCGGTTTTTTCTTTTATTGACCGAAGCGCCGGCACGGCAAATTCCGAAGTGCCAAAAAATATCAACTTCATTTTCTTTTTTTGGATTTTGATTTAAGGTGGTCAGTAAATAAAATTCCATTAAGATGATCCACTTCGTGCGCCATCAATCGGGCCAGCAAACCCTTAACCCTTATCTTAAATTTATGGCCGTGCTCGTCTAAGGCCTTGATGGTGACTTTGTCGGTCCGGGCGAGTTCATGCCACTGGCCCGGCAAACTCAAACAACCCTCTTCTTCGGCCGCCAATGTTTTTGATATTTGGGTTATTTCGGGGTTGATAAAAACAGTTCGGCCGTCCTTGGCGATTTCATCCAACACCACAAATAAGCGGATATTACGGCCTATTTGCGGCGCGGCTAAACCCACGCCGTTTTCGGCCAATTTTAAGGTTGATTTCATCTCGCCCACCAGTTTCAAAATATCGGGAGTTATTTTTTCAACCGGTTTGGATTTACTTCTTAATACTGGATTTGATTTTTCCGTTTCTATTTTTAACATTTTCTTTGATTTTTTTATTTAACCCTTTAAGCGCGGCAAAAAAATATTTGCCGCGGGCCTCTACCGGCAAGCCCTTTCTGGCCGCGACTCTTTTGGCTAAAGCCCTTAAATCCTCTTCGTGGTAAATCCTAGCTATACCCAAGTAGGCCGCGAAGTTTTTTGTCTCAAGCATTGCTTGAGAAAGGTCGTCGGCTAATAAATGTTCCCGGCTATAAAGTTTTTTATTGATTTTAATCTTAACTTCAAACTGCATTATTATAAATTAGCATAATCCCAGTGTATTTGACTAGCCCGTATTTTTTAGGTAAAATCAGAATATCTTAAAAAGATTCATGCGGGTCATACAATTCATCTTCCAGTTGATAGCTTGGACCGTGTTTTTTGTAGTCACGCGGGTGTTTTCCAGATTTAAGATTGTGGGCCAAGAAAACTTAAAAAACCTGACCGGCCCCCTGCTTATAATTTCCAACCACCGAACTTTAGCCGACCCTTTTATCGTGGGCACTTTGTTTAAACCCTCGCCCCAATACTTGCCCATGGGTTTTATAGTAGCCGATTTTTTTTATAAAAATATTTTCTTAAAACCTCTGTTTGTTCTTTTAAGAACCTTTCCCGCCCACAAAGGCGAGGGTCTGGATATTTCGCTTAAAGAACCGCGGCAATTACTCAAAGATGGGGGAGTGTTTTTGATTTTTCCCGCCGGTAAAAGGCACTCCACTGGCCCAGCGCCCCGACCCAAAAGAGGCGCGGCTGTATTGGCTCTGGATATGCCTAATATAACCATCCTGCCAATTTATATTAAAATAAGCCCGGGCTGGGGATTGAAAGATCTGATTCTAAGGCGAAAAAAAATAGAAATTTTTGCGGGTGAACCCTTTAAGCTGCGGGAAAAAACAAAAAGCCAGAATGTTAATAAAGTCAGCCGTTTTTTTGCCGATGAGATCCTTCGCTTAGCCAGATAAAAATCGTAAAAGATTTCCACACTTGCATATTAAAAATATCTGATATAATTATGGCCGAGGCAGGAATAAAAGGCCTGTTTTTATTTTCCTTAATCAGAAAAACAAAAACAGGGTCTCTTGTTCCGCCGACCCGGCAGAAAGGAGCCCCACGGGGCTCCGGCTGCTAAGGGAAATTCGGCGCGTTAGATTGATATTATGGGTCTTCTGGCATTATTGGGTCTGGTTATTCTGGCTATTTTGGTCTTATTGTTTTTTATATCTTTTTTTGTGTTTATGGGCTTGCCTTTGGTTTTTTTTGGTGCGCCATTTATTCCTTCTTATAGAAGGAGAAATAAAAACGCTTCGGCCCACCTTAAAAACATCGTTGATTTTTGCCGAACCGAAATACCTAATGGACGGTTTGTTGATCTGGGCTCGGGCGATGGACGAGTGGTAATTGAATTTGCCCGAGCTGGGTTTGATAGCGCTGGCGTGGAACTAAATCCATTTTTGGTGTGGTGGAGCCGGATGAAAATAAAAAATACTGGTTTGAAAAACGCCCAGATAATCCGAAAAAACTTTTGGGAGTTCAACTCCCAAAATTATGATATCGTTTATATTTTCCAATTAAGTTCTATCAACTTGCTCATAACCAAGAAACTAAAAACCGAACTCAAACCCGGTTCTATCATCATTAGTTTCGGCTTTCCCTTCATGGACTTTGACCTCATCAAAAAACAAGGCGAGTTTTTGGTGTATAAAAAATGAATCCAGTGTTTTTTGCACTGGATTCGTCATCGGGATTACCTCGACTTCTGGCTCGTGTGGTTGTCGTGGCCCTTGTCGTAGGCAATCTGGCGATCGAAATCAACCGTTCTCGAAAGAACACTGCCTAGTGGCATCTGGCTCTTCCACTCACCACGAGCAGCACCTTCCTGGCCCAGATTATGGTAATATGTCTGATCACCTGGGCTTAATGAGGATTTCTCTTCTGGCATCCTCTCCACCTCCTTTCTGTATTGGAATAAAGAACTATCCTTGTAATGCTGTTAATAGACAGAATATCAAAGCGGTATTTTGTTGTCAATCAGCCGAGTTTTGGGTATAATTTAGTGATAAAAAAGGATATGAAAGAAATTTTTAATTAAGAAACTATTCAGATATTCAGAAGATTTTAAAAAGGATCATCAGCAAAAAAGCTTATGTTAACATTGATCGTCACGACATTAGCGGTTTCAAGTTTAATAATATTATTCTTGTTTTTTTTGGTCTACTCCTGGGATTTTTTTACAACATTAAAAGCGCCGTTTTTACCAATTTCAAAAAATATAGCATCTAAAATAGCGGGATTATTGGATATAAAAGACGACAGTATTGTTTATGATTTGGGCTGTGGTGATTCAAGAGTAATTATAGAATGCTATAAGAAGAATCCTAGAGCTAAATATATCGGAATAGAAAAATCGTATATTCCCTATATTTTAAGTTTAATAAAATTAAAAAAACTTGGTAACCCGAAAAATACCAGGGTAATAAACGGTAATTTTTTCAAACAAAATTTATCACAAGCAACACATGTATTCTTGTATCTGTTGCCTGAAATGATGGATGGTTTGCTACCAAAACTGATAGCAGAATTAAAACAGGGAACGATTATTATTTCTTTTAATTTCGTATTTTCAAAAAAGAACCCAGAAAAAACAGTAGAACTTTTAGGTCCTAAACAAAAACATTTAGGGCTTATGTATATATATAAGTTATAAATAGTTTTTGGTGTTGCCAGTTGTAATAGCCAACATCACAACTGGTGTGAGTTTTGCCCGGCTCCCCCACACCTAACAGTAAAACGCTATTTTATTGTCAATTTGAGCGGATTTTTGTATAATTTAGTGATAAAAAAGGATATGAACAGAAAAAACTCTTTTGCTTTTGTGGTGCATCCGAGGGAATTTGGTATATATAAGTTCTAATATAAATCCTCTAAACAACTTCCATCATTCCAATAATCCATTGATTTAAATCTGGATTTTTTTTCCATAAACCCTTACCTTTTTGGATCAAACCCTTGTGGTCTGGATAACCAATATTTTTTATTTTACCGTGCAGTTTGACAAAATCATCGCTACTTTGAATCACAACATTAAAAACTTCGGCTAAATCCCAGAACTTACCTTGTTCGGTCTCCATTTTTCCAAACACTTCGGGAAATTCTTGTTGGGTAAAATCATAGAAAATAAAATGAAGCAGTTCATGGAAAATAGTAAAAAGCTGAAGATTGGGCTTATCGTAAATAAAAACTTGAAAACCGCCCCAGTCAAGAAAGCGGGGACAAAAATCAAAAATGGAAAAACAGCCAGTGAATTTATTTCTTGGCCAAGGATGATAGTCGAAAATCTTATCAATTATTTTGAAAAAATCATTTTGCGTTTGATTTAGATAGTTAGCTGTTTTTTGGCTAAGCTTTTTCATTTCATCAGAATGAGAGCTGTAAAATTCCGAAATGTATTTATTTAAAAATTCCTTTGGATTTTTGGCCGAACCCACACGAGAAAGTTTAGGATGATGTGCCAAAGCTCTTTCTTTCCAAAAATCGCAACCGCCAAATTTTGGGCGCGAATAAAATTCCCAGGCCAAATCCCGGTCTAGTTTTTGATCAAAGATAAATTTTATAACTGGATATCTCATAGTTTTAAAAAACCCACTAACATTTTAGCTCATTTGCGAGTAAAATGCTCGTGGGTTTGTTAGTTTAGCTCGTCTGCGTTTGTTTGAGAAGGTCCCAAATGAGCCACTCCAGGGTTAGTTTGGCGTGAACACAAAAGCGCTCATCCAAACCCCATATAGAACCCTTTTCAATTTTGGAGAAAATGTTCAAAAATATGGAAATTAAAACAAGGAGGATTTCTCATCCTCCTTTTGTGTTCTGGTCTACTTTTACCTGCCACTGC
>ERZ1292632.3908-Hain-H43-01um-R2-3908-length-11040-cov-3_pt1 | contig 11040 bp, 7 predicted proteins | sample MGYA00564407_ERZ1292632 | MGnify/ENA primary metagenome ERZ1292632 (study PRJEB36523, sample SAMEA6512637) | groundwater metagenome | collected 2019-01-08 | study: AquaDiva: Metagenomics assemblies of 32 groundwater samples
AGCACCTGGCACTGCGGAGCTTGCCCACGACCGACCGCCAGCTGATGTACTTCCGAGGTACGACACTCGGAAATCCTGTCGCCGCCCTGGTCGGTAAGCAGCTCAACTATGACTTCACCCGCGCCGATGATGGCAAGCTGACCGCCGCCGTCCGTGCCGAGGCGAACGGCTTCGGAATTGAGTGGGGGCAGTCCCTCACCGCCGGAGTCCGCACCGACACCACGGCAACCAACGGCACATCGATTGACACCACGGCTTCACTCAGCTTCGGTGCTCAGGCGTATCTCCAGGTCTTCACACCACTCACTGGCACTAACGTCATCGTCACCATCGAAGACTCTGCCGATAACGTCACCTTCGCCGCTGTGGCTGGCCTGGCCTTTACATCCGTCACCGCAGCTCCCGCCGAAGAGCGGCTCGCAACATCCAATACGGCGACTATTCGCCGGTACATCCGAGCCGTCACCACGGGAACGTTCACCTCAGCGTCGTTCGCCGTGTGCATCGTGAAGAACGAAATCGCGGGCCAGGTCTTCTAGTCAAGCTTGACTACCGGGGAGAAACAATGCAGCGAATGAACCGGATCCCCCCTCAGGGAAAGGTCCATGAATACAAGACCTACCAGGTCATGTCGCCACTCAGCACGCACTGGCAGAACGCGACCTGCGCGGCCGGCGACTGCCCGGAATACCTCACCGGCTGGCGCGTCCGCGTCGAAGGGCTCCCCCTCGACATGCTCCACACCGCATGGAACTGCGGCCGGAAGTTCACCGAACTCCATGTTGCCGAGGGTGAGAACTGGCTGGTGTTCGAGGCTGGTCAGTCCTGTTTCCGCGCCGAGCAGCACCGGAAGCTTCTGGACAAGCAGGAGATCTTCATCGTGCGGGATGGGGACTTCCGGGGGAATCCGACTGGGAACGTGCGGAAGCATACGCGGCCTGAGTTCTGGACGGAAGACTTCGCTGACCATCAGGACAAACTGGCGAAGCAAATCCAAATGGGTTGACCGGCTTTCCGGCGTGTACTAACCTAGATTCATGGCATCAGAAAAGGGCGATCCGCCTCTATGCGCTTGCGGCTGTGGTGAAACCACCCGATGGTACCCACGGACCGGATGGAAGAAGTTCCGTCGTGGACACAACTCCCGAGCGCAGGGCGAGAACGCCTCCCCACAGTACAAGCATGGAATGTCCTGCACCCCCACGTGGTACTCATGGTCGAACATGGTGGCCCGCTGCACCAAGGAGTACAACCCGGCTTATCTCCGCTACGGCGGTCGCGGCATCACTGTCTGCGACCGCTGGCTCGGTAAAGAGGGGTTCCAGAACTTCTTCGCAGATATGGGAGAGAAGCCCGAAGGATTGACCATCGAGCGTATCGACAATGATCGTGGCTACTCTCCCGAGAACTGCAAGTGGGCCACACGCAAAGAGCAGGCCCTGAATACGCGAAACGTGACGCTTACAGATGGTGACGTCGCCTGGGTCCGCTCCCACCCTGAGAAGCCCGAAAAACAGCTTGCGGCAGCTCTCGGTGTCACCACACGGACGATCCGCAACATCAGGGGGCGCAAGCATCGGTTCGCCGACCCCACACCGTAAACAGTAGGAATCAGGCCCCGTAGCTACGGCTGCGGGGCCTTTGCTATGCCCAAAACGGAAAAGGAGGGGCAATGGCGAAGGAATCCGGCCTTGCTTGGACAACTCTCTCAATTGATGACAGTGCGGGCACTCCCCGTGATCTGCGCAATGATGTGACAAATCTGGAATTTGCGACACCTCGCGCAACTCAGGACATCACTGGCATCGACAAGTCCGCCATGGAGCGTCTGCTCCTGCTGGCGGACTTCACGATCACGATGAACGGTGTCTTCAACGACGCCGCGAACCAGGCGCACTCGGTCTTCAAGACCATCCCGTCGACCAGCGTGAACCGTACGGTCTCGATCAACGTGTCGGGCCAGACCCTGGCGAACGAGGTCATCCTCACCGACTATCCGCTGACGCGAGCCGACTCCGGTGAGCTTACGTGGAGTGTGCCCGGTTCGCTGTCAGATGGAACGGTTCCTACCTGGTCGTGACGGTTTTTCCGTTTTAACCACAGCACTTCGGCAGTCCATCGCAGCAGCGGTGGGCTTTTTCTATTTTCCGGGGAGGACCCCATGGGGTTCCAGCGCAAGCGCAAGATCTACAAGCTCGATTTCGCCGGTACCGAGTACGAGGGCCTGGAGGTCAAGGTCGGCGGTCTGACCACGGGCGAGTACCTGGAGCTGGTCGGTCTGTCGGCTCCCGGCGAGGAGGGTGGCGCGGAGACGGAGCGCATGCTTCGTTTCTTCGCCTCTCACCTGCGTTCCTGGAACCTCGAAGAGGACGGTGTAGCAATTCCCACGTCGTTCGAGGGGATCGTCACCAATGACCTCTCGATGAACATGACGATCATCGGTGCGTGGACGTCGGCTCTGGCCGATGTTCCGGAAGAGACGGAAAAAAAATTGCCGTCTGGCGATCTTCCCCTTCTGGCGTCGGTCCCGACGGAGATCTCCTCTCCAAGCCAGCCGAACTCAAGCGAGCCGAACTGATCGTCGGCTTGTGCCGTCAGTTCCACAAGCTGCCCAGTGAAATCCTCGCCGAGGATGTCGAGCTGTTGCAGTTGATTCAGATCGACAATCTCGGAAACCCGAACGGTGGGGCGAGCGATGGCTGACGACATCACACTGACCGTCCGGGTCCGGGACCTCACCCGTGGTGAGCTGAACCAGCTCCGTAACCGCCTTCGCGGTATGGACGGCGACATGCGGCGCCTGTCGCAGTCGAGCAACCTGGCCTCCGACCGGGCACGGCGCCTGGGGCAGGATCTCCGTGGGGTTTCTGGGCGCCTTGGGTCGTTGCAGCGCAGTGGTACTGCTGCGCGGCACGAGATGGACTTCATGCGGCGGTCCATGGGGCTGATGTCCCGTGACCTTCGCAATGCCGCTCGTTCCGGCGAGCTGACAGGTGACGAGTTCCGTACCCTCCAGGGTGAGCTGGAGCGTACCCGTCTCGACTTCGACCGCCTGGACAACCAGCTCCGCCGTCACAGCGCCATTACGGATCGGGCCCGTCGCGCGGATCGGGAGCTGGCGCGCGCTGCGCAGCAGCGGGGCCGTCTTGAGACAGCCGCGCAGCGGGAGGGGGAGCAGCGGATCCTTCGGCGAGGCCGCCTCGAATCAGCCGCGCAGCGGGAGGATCAGGCGCGTACTCGGCGTCATGAACGGGATCTGCGCCGCGCCGGACTGATGGAGACGCGTGCACTGCGTGAGGCGGAGCAGCGGGTCTTGCAACGTGGCCGCCTGGAGTCGGCTGCACAACGTGAGGATCAGGCGCGTGCGCAGCGCCGCGAGCGTGATCTGCGCCGCATGGGGCTTACGCAGACGGCCGCACAGCGGGAAGACGAGGAGCGCATCCTTCGGCGCGGTCGTCTTGAGACGGCTGCACAGCGTGAGGATCAGGCTCGGACACGACGTGCGGAGGCGGAGCGCCGACGCGCGGCCACGGCTGCGGCTGCGGATCTGAGGCGCCGCACTGGTGCCCTCGCTGGTCTGGGCGGGCCGGACCAGGGGCTCACGCTGCGCTTCCGTGCCCTGGGTGAGAACGACATGCGTCGTATGACGCGTGGCTTCACGAATCTTCAGGGGTCGATCGCCGGGATCTCCGGCAGCACCGCGCACGCCCGACGCAATGTGCAGGCCCTCAGCGGTGACCTTCGCACTATGTCGCAGGTCCTTCGTGCGGCCGGGGATTCTGGGTCGCTTTCGCGCCGCGATTTCAATGCCCTCTCCAACGGTCTGCGTCTGACGGTACGGGACGCACGCCAACTGGTCCGGTCCGGGGACATGACGCGGGCGTCTTTCCGTGATGTGCGGCGTGAAGTTGCCGGTCTCGGGGCGCAGCTGCGTCTCCTGGGTAGGGAGAGGAACAGGCTCCTTCGTCTCGGTGACGGCATGCTGCTCCTTCAGCGCCGTATGCGTGACACAAGCTCGAACGCCGGGATCCTCCGCCGATCCCTCTCCCGAATGGGTGAGGGCGCTGTTGGCGGAATGCGCCCACTCGTCCAGGTCCTGGGTCACATGCAGCGTGGATTCGGGCGACTCCGTGAGTTTGTCAGCGGAGCCTCGCGCGGCATGAAGATGTTCTTGCTTGTCCTCGGTCTACTGGGCCCCCTCGCCCCGGCGGTCGGCGCCTTGCTCACCACTGTGCTCGGTGCCTCTTTTGTCGCGCTGGGTGCTTTTGCCCTGCGTGGCGAGAAGGATGTCAAGAACGCCTTCGGCCACATGAAGTCGACCATTGGCGTCGCTGTCCGGACGGCCGCGCAGCCGCTTCGTGCCTCTCTGGTCGTAGCGATGCATGATGTGACTGAAGCGGTTCAGGGGATGGGTGGTGCGCTCACCGAGGCATTCTCCGCCACGGCTCCCCTTGTCGGCAACCTGGCGGGCGCTTTTACCGATCTCGCGTCGGGGGCACTTCCCGGAATCGTGGAGTCCCTCCGTGACATGGGGCCCGCCATGAAGGGCTTCCGTGACGCCATGGGATCGGTCGGCGAAGGCATCGGTCAGATGTTCGCCGCCATGACGGCCGGAGGTGGCGCCGGGGGACTCGGCGATACCTGGAGGATTATCGGCGATGGCATCAAAGATGTTCTCATCAACATCGGTGAGTTCATCAACGCGATGTCTCAGAGTGAGACCGCCACGGCTCTCCTCACCACGGCTTTCGGTGTACTCAGTTCACTCATCATCGTCATCGAAGGCGCCTTCAAGATTCTTGATGCCACTATCGGCCCGCTCATCAAGAAGATGAGCGAGCTGGGTCTGACAACAGGTCTCGTCGGTCTTCTCGCCAGCGCTTTCGAGGCCCTTGGGATCTCAACCTCAGACACGGAGTCTTCCACCAGCACCATGCTGGAAAGCCTCAAGGGGACCGCCGCCTCCCAGAACGAGGCGGCCGTTAAGACCCTGAGCCATGCTGAGGCGCTGAGGCAGCTGAACGAGGAAATCAAGGAACACAACAATCAGAACCTCAACCGCTTCGATGCCGAGGCTTCCCTTAATCAGGCCATGCAGGATGCCACAAGGAATGCCAAGAACTACGGCAATACCGTAAAGATCAACAACGGCATCTTCGACACCACCCACACGAATACCCGGAAGGTCTACCAGGACTTCTCGAAGCTGGCCGAGAATACCCAGCTCGCGGTGGATGCGGCCATCAAGGCTAAGCAGCCCATCGAGGAGCAGAACCGTCTGTGGAAGCTCGGCGAGACGAACATCCGGGCATTGGGCAAGGCGTACGGGATCCCGAAGGCGGAACTGGATGCCTTCATCGCTCTCGTTCTGCAAACACCTGAAGCGGCCAAGACCAAGCTTGAGCTGGACGCGGAAAAAGCGATTGAGAAGGCGACCGACCTCACCGGCAAGATCAAAAAAGTTGACGGCTTCAAAGCCAAGGTAGCGGCCAGCCTTGAAGCCGCTGCCGCTGTCCGGGAAGCCGGTCGCCTGACCGCGCTTTTGGGTGCGCTTAACGGAACGGTCAGTAAGCCGAAGGTCGATGCCAAAACACAGGGATTCTGGTCGAAGATCAGGGAAGTTATAGGTATAGACATCCCGGGGAAGTCGGTGGGTGTCGGGGCGAATACTGGTGGATTCTGGGGTGCCGTCAACGCACTCCGGAACCGGGTTCTGGGTACCTCGTACATCAACGTGAAGTACATCGATCCCGGCGTGTCGGGCGCGCTCAAGCGCGACATGGCGAAAAGCGCCGACGGCAACATCTTCAAGTCCTTCGCCGACGGCGGCGTCGAGAATCACGTCGCCCAGATCTCTTCGGGGACAACGAGGGTATGGGCTGAACCGGAAACGGGTGGTGAAGCGTACATCCCGCTGGGCCCCTCCAAGCGGACACGTTCTCGCAGCATTGCCGAGCAAACTATCGGAATGCTTGGCGGCAGCGTCGAGTGGTTCGCCAGGGGTGGCACCACCAAGTCCGAGCGGGAAGCCCGCAAGGATGCCCGTGGTGAACTCACCATCAGTGCGGCTGGACGTGCGGCGGGCCGCAAGAACACCGAGTTCGCCAACGCGCTGGGCAGCCCGTCCTCGCTGAACGAGTTGATCGGTGCGATCAACAAGTGGCGCTCCATCATCAAGAAGGCCACGCACGGCGGTGTCGAGAAGAGCCTGCTGAATCGTCTGAGCAGTGCCGGTAAGGCGCTGATGAAGTACGAGAAGCAGCACGAGAAGATCGCCAAGACCTTGGAGAAGGCCAAGGCGGTACGCGAGTCCGTCGCCTCAGGGCTGCGTGGTGAAGCGGGAATCGTCAAGTCTGCGACCTCGTCTGAATCGCAGGTGACGATCAATACACTTCTGTCACAGATGACCGCGAGTGCTGCGAATACCAAGCAGTTCGCTGCCATGCTGAAGGATCTGCGTAAGAGGGGTGTCAGTAAAGACATTATCAAGCAGATCGCCGATGCTGGTATAGAGGGCGGTGGTATGGAGACTGCCGCCGCCATTCTCGGTGGTGGTAAATCTGAGATCAAGCGCCTGAATGATCTGCAAAAGAAAATCAATGCGTCGGCCAAGAAGGCGGGTAATGCTACGGCTGACGCCATGTTTGGCGCCGGTGCCAAGGCAGCTGAAGGTCTGATCGCCGGTCTGGAGAAGAAGCAGAAGGCCATCGAGAAGGCAATGATGAAGATTGCCAAGTCGATGGAGAAGGCCATCAAGAAAGCTCTTGGGATCAAGTCTCCGTCCAAGGTGATGGAGGAGGTCGGGCACTTCACCGCCGAGGGCTTCGCCATCGGTATGGAGAAGAACCGCAGTGCGCCGATGGCATGGGAGTCCATGTTCAACGCTCCCCCCTCCGGACAGGGCACGGCCACCAGCGGGCGAGGCGGACGCCCGATCGTCGTTCATCAGACGATCACCCTGGACGGACGTATCGTCGCCCGTCAGGTCTTCGATCCGCTGCGTGAGGAAATCGCCCACCGTGGCGGCAACGTTCAGCAGGCACTCGGAAGGGGGTGACCCTTGGTATTCCCACAGACGCCGCTGCCCATCCAGGTGGACTTCAGTCTTGATGGCACCACCTGGACAGACGTCACCTCGGATGTCCGTTCCGAGCAGGAGATCCGTATCACGCGCGGACGCTCCGACTGGGGTCAGCAGGTCGACGCGGGGCGCTGCTCACTTTCCCTGTCCAACACGGACGGCAAGTACAGCCCCCGGAACCCGGAGAGTGTCTACTACGGTCAGATCGGGCGCAACACCCCTGTGCGGGTGTTGGTGAACACCGGCAGTGTGGCGCTCGATCTCCCGGGCGAGGTCGGTGATTATTCCTCGACACCGGATGCTGCCGCCCTTGACATCACGGGTGATATTGACATCCGGTTCGATGCCACACTGGTCAACTGGGTACAGCCGGAGTATCCGCAGACGGGTGAGTCGAGTTTCCCTCAGACCGAGCTGATCGGCAAGGCTGCTTCCAGTGATGTCTCGTGGCGTCTGCTCACTCAGCAGGGCGTCCTGGTCTTCCAGTGGGTGACCAGTGGTCTCGGTACAGGGTCGGCTTCGTCTGACGTGCTGCCACTTACCGCCTCGGGGCGGCTGGCTGTCCGGGTGACGCTGGATGTGGACAATGGGTCCAGTCAGCATGTCATCACCTTCTACACCTCGGATTCCATCTCAGGGACCTGGACACAGCTGGGTAACACCGTCACAGGTTCTGGTACTACCAACATCCGTAACAGTGGTGCTGCCTTGCGTATCGGGGCCATCGAGGATCTGACCGGCACTGTGTACCATCCGTCTATCGGCCGGGTGCACGCCGTGCAGGTTCTGGATGGGATCGGTGGCACCGCCGCAGCCAATCCCTACTTCACGGCACAGTCATCTGGGACGACGAGCTTTGCGGATGCGGCGGGGCGCACGTGGACTCTTTCCGGCGACGCGGAGATCACCAATCGCAAAGTCCGCTTCGTAGGTGAGGTGGCTTCGTGGACACCTCGCTGGGAAACCGGCGGGTTTGACGTGATCACCGAAGTGGAGGCGGTAGGTGTGATGCGGCGCCTGTCTCAGGGCGTCGTGCCGCTGAAGTCACCGGTGTTTCGGGCCTATACGAACGCGACGGCGACGAGCATCGTGGCGTACTGGCCGATGGAGGATGGTGAGAACGCCACCGAGCTGGCATCCGCGCTCGATGGGCACCCGGCGGTGTCCTTCACACAGGACGTGACTCCCGCCGCGTACAGCGACTGGGTGGGATCCGATGCGATTCCGACTGTCACCACGGGTGAGCTTCAGGTGACGGTGCCTGAGTACACCTTGAGTTCCATCAATACCGCGAACGTCCTGTTGTTCTTCAAGGTGCCAGCCGCAGGCGTCGTGTCCACACAGCGCCTGCTGTGGTTTTCTCAGTCAGGGTCTGCCACGTACTGGGATATTCAGGTGAACACCTCCGGCAACCTGAAGCTGAGGGCGTTCGATAACGAAGGCACCAACATCCTGGACACAGGGTTCGGGTCCGACTCCGTCAACGGTCTGGAGAAGGTTCTCACTCTGACTCTGACTCAGGATGGCGCCGACATCGATTACACACTCAATGTGTATGACATCGCAGATTCTTTCGCGACGGCTGTTCCTGACGACACGCTGACATTCTTCACTGTCAGTGGAACATTGTCCGCGTACACGACAGGCCGCGTGACTAAGTTCCGGCTTTGTCGTGACGGCGCTATGAATTCCACGGCCATCGGTCACCTCGTCCTGGGCAACATCACATCGTCCTTCACCGCGACTGCGGGAGCCCTCGTCGGATGGAATGCGGAGACCGCTTCAAGCCGGACTGCCCGCCTGGGGCGTGAAGAGAGTATTGGCGCCTACGCCACACGCCAGGGTGACGAACAGTGCGGGACGCAGGCACGTAATACCGCGCTTGACCTGATGTCCAGCGCTGGTGAAGTGGACGAGGGTATCGTCGCTGAGCAGCGTCCAATCCTTGGTATCCGTCATGTCAACCGGGCCAGCCTCTACAACCAGGCTGTTGACCTGTCCTTGAACTACACCGGCGACGACGGCCTGGTGGCCCCTTTGGACCCCGCCGATGACGATCAGTCGGTGACCAACGACGTCACCGTCACACGAGATGGTGGCAGCTCATCACGGGCAGTACTCGACAGTGGCACACTGTCGACGCAGGCACCCCCAGACGGTATCGGACTATATGACACCGCACATGCGCTCAACCTGCTCGACGATACACAGCCCCTTCATCACGCCGGGTGGCGGCTGCACCTGGGCACCTGGGATGAGACCCGTTTCCCACAGGTTGTCGTGAACCTGGCGGGAGCCTCCGGCAGCATCGAGGACGCGGCAGCCGCAGACGTCGGGTCGCGGATCCAGATCACCAACCCGCCGGTATGGCTGCCTCCCGACACCCTGGACCTCATGGTGCAGGGCTACAGCGAGACCTTGGCCCAGTTCACCTGGACCATCGTCTACAACTGCACGCCATACGGCCCTTTCAACATCGCCACCGAGGGAGACAGCTCGTTCGACCGTGCCGACACTGACGGTAGCGGGCTGACCGAGGCACTGACGACGACCGAGACGGACGTGGATGTCCTGACCACTTCGGGCCCTGTGTGGACCACTACTGGAAGTGAATACCCGTTCGACGTACGAGTGGGCGGTGAGGTCATGTCCGTGACCGCCTGCACACACGGCCTGTCGGACGACTTCTCCGCCGCCCAGGTTGACAGCTGGGGCACCGCAGACGTCGGCGGCACGTGGACCAACGCCGGTGGCGTCGCCGGTAACTTCGATGTCGCGGGAGGTGTGGGAACCCACACGTTGACCACGGTCAGCGTGTCCAGGCGGTCCACACTGACCGCGCCGTCGGCCTCGTTCGACATCTACTGTGACATCGCCACCGACCAGCTCGCCACCGGCGGGTCGCTGTTCGGCGCCATCATGGCCCGATACGTCGATATCGACAACATGTACATGGCTCGCCTGGAGCTCACCACCAGCAACACCATCATCCTGGCGATCCGTGAACGTGCGGCAGGCGTTGAGGCGACGCTGGGAACCGCCGTCACGCTGCGCCTGACCCACGTAGCCGGGACCTACTACCGAGTCCGCTTCCAGGGCAGCGGTACCGCACTGCGCGCCAAGGCATGGCTGACCACTGAACTTGAGCCCGGACCGTGGCAGGTGGACACCACTGACGGCACGCTCACCGGCGCCGGGTCCGACGGGTGCCGGTCGATCGCCGACGGCGCGAACACCAACGTCAACCCAATCGTCAGCTACGACAACTTCAACCTGGTCAACCCACAGACGATGACTGTGACCCGCTCGGTCAACGGTGTCGTCAAAACCCACACGAGCGGCACAGACGTACGCCTCGCCTACCCGGCATCAGCACCCCTCTAGGAGGCAGAGATGGCATTCACACCCTGGGCTGCCGGGCAGCGGATCACGGCGGCCAAGCTGGCGGCCATGACCCCCCTGTGGGCAGCATGGACCCCCACGTGGACTACATCAACGGGTGCGAATACGCCATCATTCGGTAATGCGACCATCGACTGCAAATACGCCCAGTCCGGCGATACCGTGTTCTACGAGCTGGAGATCACGTTCGGGTCGACGACGAGCTTCGGCGGAGGCGGTACCAGTGACAACTGGCGGTTCAGCCTGCCTGTTACTGCGGCGGAGGCGGTACTGATCGCAGGTATGGGAGAGGTCCAGGGTGCGAGCGCGTCGGAGCGTTTCCCCGTCCGTTCCCGTATCACCACCACAACCACTTTCGAGGTCGAGCTGTGTGGTGGTGCTTACAACAACATCACGGGCAACTCCAGCGGCCTTATCGACACGGCGACCCCGTTCGGTGCCTCGTCGACGGGCTCGACAGCATGGGGCACCGGCTTCCGGATCCTGCTCCACGGCCACTATCAGGCCGCATAACCAACAGAACGGTACAATAAATCATGACGGCAGTCATAAAGGGA
>ERZ1292632.3912-Hain-H43-01um-R2-3912-length-11037-cov-5_pt1 | contig 11037 bp, 9 predicted proteins | sample MGYA00564407_ERZ1292632 | MGnify/ENA primary metagenome ERZ1292632 (study PRJEB36523, sample SAMEA6512637) | groundwater metagenome | collected 2019-01-08 | study: AquaDiva: Metagenomics assemblies of 32 groundwater samples
CATGCTTAGAAAAATTAGTAAAAATAAAAATCAAACAGATTTAGAGTTTAAGGATAAAGAGAAACATATAGAAATTTGGGCTAATGCAAGGTTAACTACGATAGCGAGTCTTCCTCATTTAGGCATATTTTCAGATGAAGCTCATCATACACATGGGCAAGAATTAGAGAAAGATTTAAAAAGAGTCAGAAGCACAATAAATTATTTGCATGAAAAAAAAGATTTAGTTTGTGTTATAAATACAACAGGAACACCATATTACAAAAAACAAACTCTTAAAGATGTTGTTTTTTGGTATGGTTTGGCAGAGGGTATTCAAGATAATATTTTAAAAAACTTGAATAATGGAATTAAATGTTATGAGATGGCAAAAGAATCTCAAACAGAAGAAGTTATAAATTCGATTATGGAAGATTTTTTTAAAAATTATGGAAATATAAGCTTATATAATGGTGTTAAAAGTAAGATTGCTTTTTATTTTCCTACAGAAGAAGCTTTAAATGAAACAAGACCTATAATAGAGTCGGCTATGGTAAAAATTGGAGAAAATAATCAAACACTAAAAAATACTCAAAAATCTACAAAAGAAGAAATAGAAGCTTTTAATGCGTTAAATAATCCTCAAAGTATTTATAGAGTTATCCTTTTGGTTGGAAAAGGGACAGAGGGTTGGAATTGTCCTAGTCTTTTTGCGACAGCATTGGTAAGGAAAGTAAAAAGTTCTAATAATTTTGTTTTACAGGCAGGGACAAGATGTTTAAGGCAGGTTGCAAATAATAGTATAAATGCAACTATTTATCTTGATGAGAGTAATTATAAGGTGCTTGATAAGGAGTTGCAAGAAACGTATGGAAATAAACTGTCTGATTTATCAGATATAAAAAATAATACAGAAACTATAAAGCTTGAAATAAAAAAAACAAAATTGCCGAAGCTGATTATAAGGAAAAAAGTAAAAAAAATTATTGCTAAAGAAAATGATTTGTTTGAACTTAAATTAGAGAAACCTGATATTAGCTCAAAGGACACAATAAATATAAGGACATTAACTCCTGTTTTTACAGGAGAGACACGTTCAATATATCAAAAACAATTAGATACTCAACAAATAACAATAGATTCAACTTATGATAAATATAAAGCAACAACATATATTTGTGATAATTATTACCTTGATTATATGAAAATTTTAAAGATATTGGATAAATTATATGATGATGAAATATCTGAAAATCATTTGAACGATTTATTTTTACAGATTGAAAATCAGTTGCAAAATTATGAAATTAATGAGGAAATTATTGAAGAAGCTCTTGCAATTATCAAATTAAAAAATAATGAAGGCAAAGAAAATTTTGAGTTTGAAAATGAAGCTTATTATACAGAAATTCGATATGTTAAAGGCAAAGAGAAAAACTTTGCTTTTTTAGATAACTTTAAAGAAAAGAATAAAGCTAATTTTAGTTTTCATTATACACCTTATAATTTTGACTCAATGCCTGAAAAGGATTTTTTTGAACAGCTAATTATTTCAATAAATGAAACCTCTGAAAATATTAAAGATATTTATTTTACAGGCGGGTTGACAGATATAAATAAAACAGATGTTTATTTTGAATATAAAGGGATAGATGGAAGATATCATAATTATTTTCCTGATTTTTTAATACACCTAAAAAATGATAAATATTATATAGTTGAGATTAAAGCTCAAAATGAGGAATTTGATTTAATAAATGGTAAGAATGGGGCAAAGGCAATGGCTTTAAAAGAATTAGAAAATTTGAATGAAAAACAGTTTAAATATGAAATGATTTTTACTAATACAGATAAAATATCTAACAATAAATTGGAAAAAATATTTAATATTGTTAAAGGCGGTGAATTATGAGCAAAGAAAAAACTATGAAAATATCAGAAGTAAAAGGACGTCCAATGCTTCATTGGATAGGTAAACAACCTTTAAATGTTGTTAAGGCTTTTCCTGCTCAATTGGCTGAAACTTTTAATATAGATAAAGCCTCAAAAAATCCTACTTATGAAAATTTAAAGGATAAATGGACTAATTTATTATTTCATGGCGATAACAAAGAAATTTTAAGCACATTATTAGTTAATGGGTTTAGAGGAAAGATTGATTTAATATATATAGACCCGCCTTTTGACAGTGGTGCTGATTATGTGCGGAAGGTTGAACTTAGAGGGACAAAGACAAAATTAGAAGGTGAAGAACAAAGTTTAATTGAACAAGTGCAATATACTGATATTTGGGCAAATGATAATTATTTGCAGTTTATGTATGAAAGATTGATTTTGCTTAGAGAGTTATTAAGCGAGCAAGGAAGTATTTATTTGCATTGTGATTGGCATAAGAATCATCATTTAAGATTTTTGCTAGATGAGGTGTTTGGGGTAGATAATTTTGTTAATGAAATAATTTGGTATTATTCTAATAAGTTTAAATTTGAGTTTTCTACATCTTTTGGGGGCGATACAGAAACAATATTTATATATGCAAAGTCAAAGGGGAAACATATTCTTAATCATATAAAGGTTCCCGTAAAGAATAAAAGAAAACAAAATAAAGTTACTTGGGATGCCAAACAAAAAAAAATGGTTACAGTAAAAGATGAAAATGGCAAAGTGGTTTACTATGATTCTGATGAAAAAATAGTAGGAACTTTGTGGGATATTCCTAGGTTGAATTCAATGGCAACTGTTATTACCGGCTATCCTACTCAAAAACCTGATGATTTACTAGAAAGAATAATAAAAGCAAGTACCAATGAGGATTCTTTTGTATTAGATTGTTTTATGGGAAGTGGAACAACGCAGGCAGTTGCTCAAAAACTAGGCAGACGTTGGATAGGTTGTGATATAAATAAAGGTGCTATTCAGACAACAAGCAAGAGGCTTCAAAATGTAATAAAAGAACAGGCAAAAGAATTTAAATTTGATAATAAATATAATAGTTTTGCTTATTATAAGATTAATGACTATGATTTGCAGATACAGCACAATGAATTTAAAGAGTTGATTGTATCTCATTTAGGAATGAAAAAAGTAAAAACAGATAACTTTTTTGATGGAATTTTAGGGGATAAACTTGTAAAAATTATTTCTTTTAATCATCCTTTAACAATGCTTGATTTGCAGTTGGTGAAAGATGAGATTGCAAAACGTAAAAATGAAGAAAGAAATATTGTTTTAGTATCGTTTGGAATAGAGTTAAAAGTAATTGAGGAGCTTGAGCAATATAATAAAACACATCCTATAAATAGGATTGAATTTATAGAGTTAAAAACAGATAAAAAATATGGTTCTTTTTTTATTCATAAACCTGCTCAAGCTGATGTTGAAATTAAAAGAAATGATAAAAATGCAAAAATTGAGATTAAAGAATTTATATCACCGTCTATTTTAAACAGATTAAATATTGATATGGGGTTGTTTAGAACAAAAATAGATGATTTTAGAAGTCAAATAGATGTTGTTCTTATAGATACAAATTATAAAGGAGATGTTTTTAATATTTGTATTTCAGATGTGCCGGAAAAGAAAAAAGATTTTGTTAAAGGTATTTATGAATTTGAGTTGACTAATAAAAATAATAAAATTGCTATAAAAATTATAGATATGTTAGGAGAGGAGATTTTAGTAGTTGATTAACAGCTATGATATAAAAGACTATGGCACGGTTTACTATAAAAAAATGTTTAAGGCATTTTGATGATGACTTACTTAAACAATATTTTGAATATAAAAATATATCAAAAGAATTTCCTGAAAGAACTAAAAAAGTCAAAAGTATTGATATACAGGATTGGTTTGATTATATTAATGGTTTAGATAATGCTAACGATATAAATTTAGATTTTAGAGAAATTTATCAATTAGCAGATGAGTCTGGTATCTTTGCAATTATAGAGCTTGCAAGAGAAAAAGCTTCTTCCTTTCTTCAAGACATACAATCTATAGAAAATGATTATAATAAATCTCTGTTTTGTTTCTTGAAATATCCTAGTCTTTTTAAAAATGCTTCAATTCTTCATTATGTAACAGAATTAAAGTCTAAAAAAGAAAGGATAAATTTAAAAACAGTAAAAAATATTGATGATGTTTTATCAAAAAAACAGGAATTAACCGAAGCAGTAAGTGTATATTATCAATCGGAAGATGGCAGAGGGAAAAATTGTACGATAGATGATTGTATTTATGAAGATAGAGTTTGTTTTATTGTCTATATTGAAGATTTTATGAAAAGTTATTTGCAACATGAAAAAGGAAAATTAGTTAGAAAAACAAGTATTCCTACTTTTGAAATAGTATATGTTTATTATAATCAAATTGGAAGGCTTGAGCTTAGCGGAGGTAATATTGGGAGTAAAAAAGAATTAGATTTATTTAATATTTTTAATCAGGTTGTATTAGAAGATAAAAAAGCAGTTGCAACTTTGCAGAAGGTATATGATTTTGATAAGTTTTTGTTAGATAAGGAATTTGAGTTAGAAAATGATATTGATAATAAATTTGACTATATTATTGTAAAACAAATGAGATTAAGTCATAAATTTGATAAAAATAAGCGAATTATATTTGAACAGGATGTAGAAGGCGGTTTAAAGCCAATGTTAGATTTATTGGAACAGCACAAAATAGATAAGAATAAATTTAATTTAACACAAGTTGTTATTAATATAAAATTTCCGGGCAAAGGCAATAGAGGCAGTGTTGCTATGAAACTTACTTATCCAGATAGATGTAATTTAAGTGATTCCCCATCTAATTTAAAGGCAAAAAAATATATAAAAAAATGGAAATTGGAGATAAATCCTTAAAATATGAAAGATTTTTTACGAACATTGACTGATAATGCAAGTTTGATTTATTTAAAGAAAGATTTTGAGAACAATTTTTCAAAACTTTCTTCTATCTTATTTAGTTTAGATTTTCTTAAAGAAACGTCGCCAAGTGATAATATTGAGTGTCCCGGCTGTGAAGAAGGTTGCTTGAAACATATTGTTCGAGAGGAAGATATAAGTGATTATTTTTATGTTAGTTGTGAGACATTAGGGCTTGTTAAAATTAAAAAGGATTTATTGGAAAATTATAAGTTTAAATTATTTTCTTTTCTTAAATGGATTAATGAGCAATTAAAGCTTGAGGATGAGGTAAGAGAAGAAAATCCTCAAGGATTAATTTGGTTTTTAGGAAAGAAAAATAATATAACTGTATTTTTTATTAGAAGTGATAATGTTGAAGATGTAAATATTCTTGTTCAAAGTATAGCTGTTAATAAAAGAATTGTTTTATGGTTAGGCAGAAATACAGGCACTAATTTTTACATATCTTTATTTGATTTAATTTATGTTAAGAGAAATAAATTACAGATTAAAAGTAAGTTATTGAACGATAAGCATATATTTATACAACAAAACTTGCATCAAAATGTTCAACAAAAAAGAAATGTTGTTTTTTCGGAAGATTATAGAACAGTAGATATTTATGAAGAAAATGGGAACCATATTTCAGAGATATTTACGGATGCTCAAGCAAAGGTTGTTGAGTATCTTTATAATCAACATGAAAAAGGACTTAGTAAAATCCATCAAAAAACTATTCTTGACGGTGTAAATTCTTTTCAAATTAGAATGGCTGATGTGTTTAAAGTAAATCGTAATAGTAAAACACAAACGCACCCTCTTTTTAACAAGCTGATAGTTCATGATAAAAAAGGGAGTTATTGGCTGAATCTATCTAGCAATTCAGAAATAAAATAAAAAATCTATTAAAATTTTCAGTATTCTCGGAAAGTACCTCAGGAAATACCCATAGTTCTCACCACGTCAAAACCTATTAATCTTTTTATAATTATCCATAAGTTTTATACAGTTTTTATGAAAGTAAATAAATTTATGGGAATTAATGCAAATGCTATCTGCACAGGCAATAAAAGAATTTAAAGAAATCTATTTTAAAAAATATGGGATTTTTTTGTCTGATAAAGAAGCTTTGCAACAGGCAGGCGGATTAATGAATTTTTATAAGATTATTCTGCCAAAACCAAAAGAGATTAATAAAAATGCAAAAAAGATATGATTTGAGGAAAATTAAATCTAAACGTTCTTATTCTTTTAATGAATTGTCTGAATTGTTAGGCGTTCATATCCGGACTGTTCAGGATTGGAAAAAACAGGGAATGGGAATAATTGAAGGTTCAAAGCCATTTTTGGTTTTAGGGGCTAAGGCAACAGAATTTTTGTATAAACCAAAATTGGAGATAAAAGAAAATGAATTTTATTGTCTGAAATGTAAAAAAGCGGTTAATGCTGAAAATGTTAAGAAAATTTATAGAAATGAAAAATATAAGAATGGCAGGGAAGCAATTAAATTGCAGGGTAATTGTGTCGTTTGTGGCGCAAAAGTTAATAGATTTGATAGTGAAAAATAAAAAATTAAGTCAGTAATTAAGAATTATAGAAAGATATTATTATAGGATTATTAATACCTCTTAATCACTGACAAAAGAGGAACAAGGAAAGGAGTATTAAAAATGAGTAAAGTAAAAGCTCAAAATGAGAAAATGAAAAGAAATTATTTTAAACACTTAAGGGATAGAGAGGGCTATTCTGTTAAGACCGTAGAAGTTGTTGAAAATGCTATTTGGAAGTATGAGGAATTTACAAAAGAGGTAGATTATAAGCAATTTGATGAGAAAAATGTTAGGGGCTTTAAAAAGTGGCTTGTAACAAATGTTAATGCAAAGAGTAAGAAAAAATTAGGGTTAAAATCTCAATACGATATTTTAAGGCATTTAAAGAAATTTTTTACATGGCTTTCAGGACAGCCGGGTTATAAATCAAGAATATTAATTTATAATGTTGATTGTTTGCGATTAGATAAAAAACAATCTCGAGAAGCAAAAACAGCTAAAAGAGCAGATTATCCACCTTTAGAATATGTAAAAAGCTTATGCGCCTCAATTGATGTTAAAAATGAAATAGATAGGCGAGACAGGGCTTTAATTGCGATTGCTGTTCTTAGCGGTATGAGAGAAGAGTCTCTTTCAACTTTAAAAATGGGATGTTTTGACCCTGAAACATTAAAAATAGTTCAAGGCTCGGAATATGATGTAAAGACTAAATTCTCAAAAAGAATAGTTGGCAAATTATTTAAATTTGATGATGAATTATTAAGCTATGTTTTAGATTGGTATAATTATTTGAAAAAAGAAAAACTGTTTTCAGATATAGACCCATTATTTCCAAAAGCTAAGCAAAAAATGAATATAAATAATGAGATAGGAGCAGTTTGGGATGAGGTTGATAATAAATGTTGGGAAAATCCTCTGTCAGTTAGAAAAGTTTTTGAAGAAAGGGCAAACAGAGCAGGATTAAAATTTTATTCACCTCATAAATTTCGGCATACTGCTATTTATGAAATTAGCAGTCGAGTAAATACAGATAAAGAAAGGCGGGCAATCAGTCAATCTCTTGGGCATGAAAATATTGGAACAACATATTCCTATGGAAAATTAGATGATGTTACTGTTTTAGAAGTGCTTGATAATATTAATTTTGATAATAATGCAGAAAGCAAATCATTGTCAACAGCAAGCAAAGATGAGTTATTATCGGAATTAAGCAGAAGAATTAAATAATAGTTTACAAATAATCAGGAATGTTATAATATCAAACTAACCTTATAATGTTTTATAAGGTTTAAGGAGTTAAAAGAATTATGAAAAACAATAATGAATATATGAAAATAAAAGAAGCTTCTGAATTTTTAAAGGTTACAACAACGACTTTAAGAAATTGGGATAAACAGGGGAAGTTTAAGAGTTATAGGCATCCTATGAATAATTATCGGTTGTATAAAAGGGAAGAGTTAGAAAAGGTATTTAAAAGAACAGAGGCAAGCAAATGAATCAAAAATATGAATTAGATGGAATATTATTTTCTAAAAAATTAGAAATCACTGAAAAGTGTAGGATGATTTTAAATAATACTCCTGATAATGATATAGTACAAATTTCTGAATCTATATTTTTATTTGATTTATTTAAATATCACGATGAATGGGATAGTAAATCATCTGGTGGTGTGTGTAATATTTCTGTTCAAACTACAGAGCATGGAACAAGATGTTTTGTTTTACTTAAAAACGATAGTCAAAAGATAGACATCAGTTATCCTCATTGCATAAAATTAATACCAACAAAACGAACAAAAAATTTAACTCCTCAAAGATTGCTTGATTACAAAAATGGAGCTAGAACAGCAATAAAGTCACAAATCCGTGCTTTTCGTGATGAAAAACTAAGAGCAAGTCTAAACTGTCCATATACTAAAGAGGTTATAAATCGGGATAATTATGCTATTGACCATACTCCGCCTAAAACTTTTGATAAATTACTATTTGATTTTACTGTTAAAAATTCTATTAAACCGCTTGGGATTAAAATTGTTTCAAAAGACGGGGTTGTTGCAGAATTTTACGATAAAAAGTTAGAGAAACAGTGGCAAGTATATCACAAGCAACATGCAGAACTTAGGATACTTTCAAAAAAAGGTAATGCACAGTTAAAAAGAATAAATATTTCATGGGAAGAGGTGCTATGAAAATTAACTATTTCCTATATGCTCGAAAATCATCCGAAAGCGAAGATAAACAGGTTGCCTCTATTGCTTCGCAGATAGCTGAACTTAAAAGTTTGGCAAAGCAGAATAATATCAACATTATTGAGATATTAACTGAAGAAAAATCTGCAAAAGCTCCGGGGCGTGTTGTATTTAATAAAATGCTTGAGGATATTCATAAGGGTAAGGCTCAGGGGATTATTTGTTGGAAGTTAGACAGGCTTGCACGCAATCCGATTGATGGCGGTAATATAACGTGGATGTTACAGCAAGGGCACATAAAGCATATTCAAACATTTCAGAGAAGTTATTATCCAACAGACAATGTAATAATGATGAACGTTGAATTTGGCATGGCTAATCAGTTTGTTTTGGATTTAAGCGTAAATACTAAACGAGGACAAAGGCAGAAAATACAGGACGGCTGGCTTCCTCATAAACCGCCGATTGGGTATTTAAACAATAAATATAATTTGCCTGATAAACAGCCTATTTTTAGAGATGAGGAAAGATTTGATTTAATTAAAAAATTATGGGATTTGCTTATTGAAAAAGGTTATTCTGTTGAAAAAATATCAAAAATTGCAAATGATATGGGATTAAGGACAGAAAAAGGCAAGCCTTTTTCAAGAAGCAAGTTTTATACTTTGTTTAAGAATCCCTTTTATTACGGCTGTTTTACTTGGAATGACGAAATATATCAAGGTAGGCATGAGCTAATGATAACAAAAGAGCAGTTTGATTTAGCGCAGGCAATAATTGCGGGTAAGAATAAACCTAAAGGGCAGGAACGGGATTTTGCATATAGAGGTGTAATGCGTTGCGGTGAATGTGGGGCAATGATAACCGCAGAATATAAGATTAAAAAACAGAAAAACGGGAATGAGCATAAATATATTTATTATCGTTGTACTAAAAGGGTTAATCCTGATTGTACGCAAAAAACTTTAAGAGAAGATAATCTTGAGGAACAAATTGTTAACGTCTTGGATAAAATTAATATTCCTAAAGAGTTTCACGAATGGGCTATGAAATATTTGAAAGAGGAACATGAAAAAGAGCAGGAAGACAGGGGTAGTATTTTAAAATCTCAACAAAAGGCTCTTGATGATTGTGTTAAGAAATTGGATGTTATTTTTGATATGCGTTTAAATGGTGAAATATCTCCGCAAGAATATAGTAAGAAAAAAGAGAATTTAGTTAATGAACAATTAAGATTAGAAGAATTGCTTGCAGATACTAATAATAGGGTAAGAAGTTGGTTAACTACTGCTGATAAATTGTTTTCTTTCGCAGAAACCGCAAAACAGAGATTTGAAAATGGAGATATGCAAACCAAAAAAGATATTCTTTCCTGTCTTGGTTCGAACCTCACATTAAAAGATAGAATCCTTAGTATTAACTTGAATCCTGTGTTAGGAATTGTTGGAAAGGTTGCTCCTGAAATAAGAGAACTTCATATCATGTTAGAACCTCAAAAAGACCAGTTAAATCAAGGGGATTATGAGGATTTATACTCTAAAAATGTTAAATGGGGTCGCTGGTTAGACGATGTTAGAACCTGTTTGATGAAGTGTGCATAAGTTTAAATTTTTTACCCTTCCGATTTTACCTATCTTATATTATAATGTTTTGTAAAGTTTTAAATTTAGATAATTTTATAAAATTGAGGTTTGCAAGCTATGCAATTATATGAAAGGTTACAGCAAGAAGTTGCTGAATGGGAAAATAAACATTATAAAACAGATAAATATTCTGCTATTAGTGAAATATTAAATTTTATTCAAGAAAGAAATTATTTGCGTCCGCCTCAATTTAAAGCATTGCAAATATACTGGTATTTAAGAATAGTGCTTAATACTCCTAAAATTTTTGATTTATATAAACATTTTTTTTTAAATCCTATTGATTTATTAACAGCCTTTGGAGTTCAAACCAATAATCCTGATATTTTAAAATTATTGTTTGAACAGGATAAATTTTGGGAAAAAGTTAAGACAGAGGATAGTTTTGTTAAAAAGAATAAATTAGAGACGTTAAGAGAATCTTTAACTTTGGATTATCCTAATTATATTTTAGCTTTGGCAATGGGGGCGGGGAAAACAATTTTGATAGGAACTATTATTGCGACTGAATTTGCAATGGCTTTGGAATATACTAATAATGATTTTATGCAAAATGCTTTAGTTTTTGCTCCCGGTACAACAATTATTGAATCTTTGAAAGAAATTGCTGATATACCATTCGAAAAAATAATTCCGGATAGATTATATAAAGGTTTTATGGCAAATTTAAAACTTACTTATACTAAAAATGGTGATAAAGATATTCCTGTTCAAATGGGGAGTGTTTTCAATTTAATTCTTACTAATACAGAAAAAATCATGCTTAGAAA
>ERZ1292632.2992-Hain-H43-01um-R2-2992-length-13468-cov-5_pt1 | contig 11034 bp, 19 predicted proteins | sample MGYA00564407_ERZ1292632 | MGnify/ENA primary metagenome ERZ1292632 (study PRJEB36523, sample SAMEA6512637) | groundwater metagenome | collected 2019-01-08 | study: AquaDiva: Metagenomics assemblies of 32 groundwater samples
GAACATATCCATCCCGCCATCCAAAGAGGCGGAAAGTCTGTTGTATATTTCTCCGTCCGAAAGTCCCAGCGTCCTCATTCTCCGTATCTGCGCTGTAATATCCTGTTCCAAAACATCGTAAGCAGTTGAAACATCTTCAACCCAAATTGAGAATAGCGTTGATGTCTTTTGATCTACATTAGCCAACCCGTAACTGCACTTTCAGATTTGTTTTAGCCATCTCTTGTATCTGTTTTTTTGCTTCCCTTGCGAACAGTTCCCTTGCAATCTTTATTTCGTTCTGCATCATTTCAACTTCACTTTTGTTCGTAGGGAAAACAAGAGGCGGGTTTTTAATATACTTGTTTACCTTTGATTGACCTTTTGAATTATATTCAATGAGTCTGTCGTAACTTATTCCGGCACTGTGAGAAACAGGTCGAGCAAATACTTTCACTCCGTTATCCGTTGCACTGTATCCAAATCCTTCGTTGCTTAACTCTCCTGTTACAACAAGTCTTTTAGTGCTACCAGATGACTTCAAGACCTTGCCGGTCTTTCCTGACTTCTTTCCTCTTCGTGAAAGCAAGGTCGATGGAGCCGGAGCGGAATAAGTCCCGCCATCAACACCCTTCTGCTGTTTCATCCTTTTGGAAAGTCCCTGAGCGAATGTCTTCCCAATATCTTCAAAGACTTTCTTGAAATTAAACTTCGCCAATTTTCACCTTTGCAAATTCTCTGCTCTTTTTTCTTACTTCCCGGACTGTCTTAATCGCTCCCGATGTTGCTTTTATCATCACTAACTTTTTAGCCCTGTTGATTATCAAGGATAACTTATTCAGGTTGCCTCCTGAGATTTCAAATGATTTCTTTACCACTCTTTGGAACTCCGATAAGACTTGTTCGTCTGTCTTTTCATTCAACGTGTCGATCTCTTTGACAAATTTTTCATGGTCTTTATGGTTCATCACATTCGACGCAAATGTTTATGAAACGCTTCTCTACACGCTAAGATTGCACCCGTTTTATCGGTAGATTTACCTTTGATATAAACATTGTCCGCTGTTTCTTTGGTGGATGAAAAATATGTTTCACCACTAACGCTCCAATTAAATGTTTTCCCATCTTTGATAACTACCGCATAAAGTGTGAAACTTATAGACGGAATATCTTCAGAAAAGGCAGTGTCTTGATATATTGGGATTTGTGTTTTCATCGTCTCAGCCTTCTCTGACCGCTCTTATTCGCTTCGTCTGTTTCATCAATCTCATTGTCATCATTTGAGTCAAGGTAGAACTTATACCCTGTTAGGACATTCGAGTAAAGACTTTCATACGTCTTTGACCTTTTGTCCCAAATATCATCCGGTGTCTTGGCTAAGTAAATGAATATCAGCCAGAATGTTTTGTAGATGATCCAGATGTCGTAATACACCTCATACAAAGCCGCTGTATAAGTGATTGAAGCGGCGGTAAGGGTAGAAACGAGTCTGTAATACTTGAATTGACCGTCAAAAACAATCGAAGAAGCACCTGTTGTCGTTGGGGTTAATGAAGTGATGGCAGTCCAGTTTGTAGGTTCTGTATCATCGTCAACGTCAATGTCATTTGAGCCTTGCACAGCAATTACAGTTGTCGTTCCACTTCTCGCGGTGACATTTATTGCAAACCTTCTGAATCCATCCTTACCGTTGATATGTGTTGAGTTTGTGGAACTTGCTTCTGTTGAGGAGGTTAAGACATTGACATCAGAGGTTGCATCTGCAGCCCTTTTCAAGTCAAGCGGAACGCCCATAGTCCTAACATCTATCTCTCGGCTTCTCAAGTCCATTAGGACAAGTCCAAACGCTTCATCTATTTGGTCTTGCCAATCGCTTAAAGAGTCCGGCAGGTAATCCGTGATATTCGGATAGTGATTGTCTAAATCTGCATCAACGATGAAGTTTTCAATCATAAAATTTAGGCGGGACTTTCACCCGCCGATGTTTATTCCTTCTTGCGAACCAAAGCAGAGTAGGTATTTACACCAACAAAAGCCGGTCCCGTTGAACCCGTGAATGATAAACGAACAGAATAAAAACCACCGCACTTAGAAGTTAAGTCAAATGATTTTTTAGCTGTCGCCGCTGTCCAGTTCAATGAATCAAGCGTAATGAAATTAGTCCCGAAACTTACACCGTCGGTTGAACCTTGATATTTAACAATAATTCCGCCGGTGGTTCCCGTTGCCTGTGAAAGCACAACATAAACCTGACTCCAACCATTGAGAATTATCGGATCAAGCGTGTCTATCTGCGAGATTTCAACAAACTGACTTGTTAAAATAGAATCCCCGCCAGCCGCCGCGTTATATATGCGGGGGATGTAGGTATAGTCTGTATTGCTTGGACTTCCTTGTCCCGCTCCCTGAGCAAAAAGCCCGGAGGTAAGAACCAAGAAACCCACTAAAATATATTTTTTCATTTTCATTTCCTTTTTAGTTACGCCCGCTTGTTTAAGGCGGGCATTGAGTTAATTAGTTAGCACCAACAGATGAAGCGGTTATACCCTGCACCATGCAAGAGGTATCGACAACAGCGTATTCAAAAATACCCAGCCAGCCGAAATTGTAGAACCGGAGCAGAGCATCGAACGGACCGGAAATAACAACGTGAGGCTCTACGTTCGTAAACTTTCCGAGTGCGTTTGCACCGAGAACGTTCACTTTGTATGTATCAATCGTTCCGTTGGAATCAGCCGTTACAGTCACGTTCTTTGACCGGAACCAACGAATACCCTGAAACATTCCGACCTCGTTACGAAGAACAGGAACGAGGCTTGAATACTGACTCACTTCTGTCCATGCACCGCTTCCAGCATCGTTACGAAGGTCATACAACTGATCTTCGTGAGCGATACCTGCATAAACACCGTCGACCGCGCCGGGGATATTTGCCCGACTAAGTTTATTATACAAACGTCCGGCAAAGGTTTTATCCAAAACATCGCCAGATCCGGTGGTTGCGGCTGAGGTTGCCGCGTTCGGATAAATGACCGTTGTGGAGAACGCTTCCAAGCGTGTCATTGCGATCTTGTCCTGAGAAGCTCCCATATCAGAACCGATAATCTTTGCAACTGCAAGATTAACACGTCCTGATTGAACTTCTGCTTTCAGGTTGTATGTAACCGAACGACCATACTCGGTGGAGGTGATACTAACCGCTGAGTCGGTTACTTCTGTTGCCGCCAGATCCACAGAATCAGTTAATGCCGTTGTGGTCGGTGTCATCAATGCAAAGCGGGGAAAATACATAATCCCACCAACTCCGCTTTTCTTTGTCGCAAATTGATCGCAGACAAGTTCATAGTCTGCTTCAAAAAGAGTCTGCTCGTTCCATAACGATATAATACTATCGCCTACGGAAGTATTGTCAGTTTGTGTTGCGTGAAAATCTGCCATTGTTTTAATTCCTTATATTATACAGCCAAGCCATTCTCTTTTAGCCATGCCGCATTTTCTGCTGCGGTCTTAAATTTTGGCTTATCTTGTCCAGTTCCGGGTTTCCATTTCCCAGCCGATTGGCTTTGCTGTGTGTTGTTAGTTCCAGTTTGTTTATCGACAAACTTTTCAAGTTTCTCAAGGTTCATTCCGTCTGCAAATTCCTTATCATCATCCGATAATTTGGAAAGTAACTGTTCACGTTTTTGCGTTTTGTATTGCTTTGCCTCTTCCGCCTCTTTTCGAGCCTCGGCAAGTTCCGCTTCGCGTTGTGATAGCAACTCTTTTGTTTTGCCTTCGTCTATTAACTTTTGATCCTCAAGTTTCTTCTTTTCTTCGTCGATCTTTCTGAGTTTCTCTTTCGCCTTATCCCGTTCCGCTATGAGTTCCTTCATTTGAGCTTCGGTATAAGTTCTGTTTCCGGCTTCAGCGTCCGCCTTTGCCTTTGCTGCATCCGCAGCGGCTTGTTCTTCGGGTGTCATTGCATTTCTCCTGCCCATCCGGGCTATTGTTTAACTTTTTGAACTCATCCGAGTTCTTTATCTGAATAAAACTTTGTTTCTCCAACTCTTATCAAACGAATATTACCAGCGGGTTGTTCTCTGAATTGTATCTTTGCTTTCTTCATCAACTCACAGAACAAAACACACTCGTCCGGCTCTAAATATCCAACTCTTTGCGCGTTAGCAATCGCCTGTCCCGGCTTCGCTTCCACCAATTTCTTTTTCGCCATTGATTTCCTTTTCTGTTTTCCAACAATCTCTGCACCATTTTGTGCCGTCTTTTTCTTCTGCAAATCTATGGCTTCCAACTGACCTGCACCAATCATCTCCGGTTATTTGTATGTCCGCCATGTTGCTTCTTATTGTTCCAACAGGCAATCCGTCCAATGTCATATCATTAAATCGAAAATTTCTTGTTTAATAAATGAGCGTTTTAATTCTACCGTTTCCCTGCAAGCCCTTGAACCAACTTCATACGTTCTGCACACTTCCGGTCTTGATTCATAGATTGAACACTTACCGTTTTTTAACTTACTGCACTTACATTCAAACCTGATACCGTTCTCTGTTTCGTTACCGTGAAAACTTAACCACCTTTGGACATCTTCGCTTGTCGATTTAAGCGGAACCGTAATTGATTCACAACAAGCACCCTTGCACCTTTCACAAGCTGTCATTTAGCATAAATTTTATTGAGCCGATATACAACTGTTGGAGAAGTTGTCCCATTGCCAGCAACTCCATATTTTACAATGAATACAATCCTATCGGCATAGGGCGCGTATGTCGGAGTTCCGCCAAACACAACACCGTCTTGAAAGTTAAGTGTTGAGGAGTTTCCGTCTATTGTGCTAACCTTAGATGAAAAGTTTAGTGTGTCCGCCGCTGCTTTTACGAGCATTGTTCCGTTGATAACTCTTAGGATAACACACCCAGAATCATTGGAGAATCTAACGGAGTCTTTTGTATGAGCAAAGAACGACACACCAGACACCCCTGCTTCTCTGTCCCAAATAACCGTATCAAGCTGAGAGTTTGCATAGGTTGTAGATGCCGTTGCGAATCTTTCGCTTGTTGACCCCGATAAATAAATCCGCCCGTTTTGCGAGTATGCTGCGCTAAAAACAAATAGCATCAAAATTAGTTTTTTCATTGTATCATCCCTTTATTAAAGTTTTCATCTGTTTGCAATGCTTTATCCAAAGCCTGCATGATTCCAAATTCATCGTTGAGTTCGTTTCTTATCGCAAGGTTTTTCTTTACAATGTTTAGCGCCGCCTCTTCGTCCACTCCGTTATCAGGATCAACAAACTCTTCCACCGGAGTCCACGTCCCCATTTGTAGTTTAAGTCTCTTTGCTTGAAGTTGTTCGAGTTCAGGCGGTTCGTTGCTCTGTTCTTCAAATTCAACCGCAAATCTCATCTTCTCGTCTAACTTCTTACCGGGATTGTGAAAGTTCCAAACAGCCCTTGTAATTTCGTATAGTTTATGTTCAAATTCTTTCAGGGCTTCAATGTCATCTTGCCTAATCTCCATTAGTTCAAGATTATCCATAACTTTAGCCGCACCGGACTCAGCCTTTCCTTCTGTGGAAACTGAGAACGGCGGAAGTCCTCTTTGAACACACACTTCTTTAATCAGCCAGTCAATAAACTCCATTGCTTCTTTGGTCGAAGGATCCGGCTGCACAAATGTAAATGCGGGACTTTGATCGTCAACCTTTACGTTATTGACTTCGATGATATGTCTCGGTCCGGTCTTTAGTGTTCCGGCTGCTATACCTAAATTTATACCAAAGGCTTGACCGTGTGACTGCATGACCATATTATCGAAAGCATTAACAAGCGCAACGTTTATCTTTTCGTTGATGTCGATTAAAGACGAGTCACCTTCTCCAAAGTAGTTTTCGGTCTCCCTAATTCTCATTGGAAGGGTGGTTAATACCTTATACGGATTGGGTTCGACCTTTATCGTTCTGCCTTTACCGTCCATCAATACCGATTCGTTCTCATCCCAATACAAATAATTCACTTGGTCGTCACCGTTATCGTCTGCCTTGATAATCTGGACAAGCGTTGCTATTGGTCGCGTGAAGTCATCCTTAGACTCTAAAACGGTGATTAAGTGAGAAGGTATAACATCATACTCAATCCGTTCATTTCTCCAAACAACTTGTATATGACAAACATCGGATAGTTTAGCAAACCGGTAACAGAGTTTAACCTTTTGATTGATATTCGAGTTACCAATAACCTCTGAATAAAGTTCCGCCTGCTTTACCTGTCCTTCATTCTTTTGTGTTACGGTCTTTCCATCCTTTTCAATCTCTTCTTTGTCAACCTGCAGGTATCTATCCGCGGGAAAAAGATACGCCATTGAAATCTTATCAATGACACGTTTAACAATCAGAATAAGGGGAAGTTGGAACTCGTTTATATCATCTTGCGAGAATGTCCGGATTAACGCTTTAACTAAATGCTTCTTGATCTGTTCGGTATCACCAATGTAGTAATCAAATTGCTTCTGGAAATGCCTCGCCCGTTCAACCTCTGTGTTTGAATTGAACTGCTCGTATAAATCCTTATGGTTGCTGGATTGCGGTGTTATGAATGAAGTAATCTTACTCAATACACTCATCGAATATGTCCTTGTATTTTTCCCGTTGTCGGATATTCAAAGTTTATCCAATACCCGGCTGCGTCCGAGGCGTGTGTCCTGTCCCCTGCGTTTTTCTTTTCGGTCAGCATATCCATTGATACCATTTCAAAGTCTTTCAATAATTCTATGCACTTTGGATCAATTCCTAATCTCACAACACCGTCCGCACTTCTTAGTTTTGAGTTGACAGAATTAACCCTGTCAATGATTCTCGGGTGACCTTTAAGTCGAAACTCTGCATTGTAGTGCTTGAACTCATCCCGTAATATCTGCCAGCTGCTTGAGGTAGCCGAGACGCTTCTTGCCTGACCGTGTTCATAGTCCCCGTAGAACAATAGTTTATGGGTATATTGCTTGTTGCCGAGCGTGAACTCAATTCGCCGTTTAAGGGCTGCGCACATTTTCCAGATGTCGGTTTGTCTTTGCTTGATCTCATCTTGGAACGAAATGAATCCCACTCTATCTTGACCAATAAGCCAAATGCAAGGATCGAGGTTAAAGTCAAGAGTAAAGCAGAGCGGATAACTCCCGTCAAAAACCTGAGGCTTTCTGTGAACAATCGAATCATAATAAACGTATGTCCTTCCTTCGTATGATACAAACTGCCCCCCGTATTCCTGGTCAAATGTTCTTTGGTCTAATCGTTGCCTTGCTTTTTCTACTTCTGCCGGATTCATTATGTCGGAAGAATGCCAACAAAAATCATCCCACTCATCATCCCCGCTTAATCTTGCGTATTCCGAAAGTTCCGCGTAATGATTTTTCCCCTCAGGCTTTCCGATAAAGTTACACCATCCGCCCGTATCTCTTAATGCAGGCTCAACCGTGTTATCCCAAACCTCTTTCTCCATTTGAGCGTATTCATCAATTACGCCTCCGGTCCACCTCTCCTTACCTTCAAATCTTTGCCTCTTATCAAAACCTATCATCCAAAGTTCTGAGCCGTTTATGTAATCAATTCTTAACTCTGACTCACTTATGTTTCTTATTGACCATCTCGGAGATAATTGTTTGATGGCGTTCCATGCTATCATCTTCACTTGCTTATAGGTCGGACCGCCGTAAAACAATGCTTCGTCTGGATTTTTTATTGCCTCCCCGACAACTTTCCTTCGACCAAATATCTCAGACTTATAACTCCTTCTCCCTGAGTGGATAGTTTTGAATCTTGCCTTACTCTCCCTGCACCTCTTGATTTCTTTGTGTTCCCAAGCCTTTTCCGGGATGTGAAATAAACGCCTCGGAGTATTGTGCCATAACTTTGTTGATGTCATCTTTATCGAAGTTGTGATCCACTTCCTGTTTTTCTCTCCATCGGTCCGGCTGTCTGTTCTTTAACCAGAATATCATTGATGTTGCATCTGGCGGATAATGTTTGATATATGGTGTTGCTGTAACTACGCCCTGAAAATTTGAAAAGTAAGTGTCCTCGTGTTCATATCCGGTAGCCCTTAAATACAATGATTCAATAACCTTTGCGTCTGCTTTTGCTTTCCCTTTCTTTAGGGACTCTAAAAACTCAGGTTTTTTCTTGTAATTGTTAAGTGTTGCCGTAGATATACCAATAACGCTTGCTATCTCGGTATCAATTAAACCGAATCCAGCAAGTTTCTCAACTTGTTCAAGATCAATTTTTTCAAACTTGGAAGGTCGAGCCACATTCTATACGCTTTCTTTGGAGTATTTGTCTTTGATCTCTTGAAGTTCGGCTTGCGTCCACTTCTTTAACGTGTGACGGTTTGATTCTAAAAACTCTACTGCTTCAAGTCCTATTTTCGCTATCAAGTTCTTTTTGTAACCTATCAAATGAAACTTGTCAAAGCCGTTACAACCTTGACACTCCCCGTTCACATTCCATTCGTGAAACCTTAGAAACGATCCATTCACCGGAACGTAATGACCTGCATTTTGTTTGTCGATCGGTAAAGTCTTATTACAAGAAATGCAAGTGAAATAACCATCGTTAGAATCTCTACGCCTTATCCATTTGTTGAATATGGGTTGAACCTTTGCAATTGTTAATTTCTTTTTCTTTGGTTTAGGTATCAATAAAAAATGCCACTGCTTTGCCCGGGCAGTGGCATTTAATCAAATCGGAGGAAGGCAAGGAATGACCTTACCTAAAATAAGATAAGATATTATCGTGGGTTGTCAAGCACTTTACTTACTTTTAAGTAGGTAAATCTCAGGGGTTGCGTTTCTTCCTAAACATCCATCCAAACAAATAGTCAATCACAACGATTATGATGACTATGAAAAGGAAGAATGTTTGGGTTATTCGTTTCATTTGTGTCTAAGATGATACGGAACTTCCTCTCGTTTTTTTACAATCATTTTAACAAGTCTGTAACAAAACACGACGACTGTGGCGATTCCGATAAGTTCAAAGAATATCATTTATCAAACCTTCTTTCTTGCTTCAATATGTCTTTCCTCTGCATCTTTGTAGTCTTTCAAATGGTCAGGAATGAGAGACATCAATTTATTTTTAATTTTAGAACGGAGGTTGTTTTTCACTCTTGAGTCTCTCTATCTCCGCTTTGAGGTCGGAGATTTGTTGATTTTTGCGATTAAATACTTCGTCTTGAATTTCTATCCATTTTTTACGGACATCGTTATTTCTTATTCTTTCAGTAATTTCTCGCAAGCCCCTGAGCATAAGATTTGGACTTGAATAAACACCGAGAGAATAAATATCTTCACAAAGAATGGCGTAATCATCCCTTATCTCCTCCAATTCCTCTATCCTTTTATCTTTGTCGGAGATTATTGTGAGCAAGGGGGCTTCGGCTGTTCTGTAACCCTGTTCCAATAAATGAAACTCGGTCGTGTGTTCTGACAATTCAAATTCTTGTAACAATTCAGATTTAGTTTTTCCGTTCATATTATCATTCCTTCAATTTAGTTGTTACCCTAACCCTTACGACTCTATACCCATCTTTTTTGAACATATTCCAAGAAAATCCACTTGTAAAATTTTTTATTGCTTCAAATTCCTTCCAAGACGGTATTGTAACTATCTCCTGGTCGCTATCAATAATTGTCCACATTAGTTCATCCTTCGTTGTTTTCTTTCCCATTGTTCACTTCCTTTCAATTCATAGTCGTCTGCGGTGATGTCGGATCTATTCAGGCAAAAGGAATATGCCATCTATCCAAGGGATTACATCAACAGTCATTCCCGCAAAAATAAAATCTTTTCTATTGCCATTTTTCACAAGCGGAAGTCTAAAATCTTGCGGAACAGTAAATCCTACATATTGATTGAATGTCTCGCTTCGGACAATTTTTTGATATATGTCTAATCCGCAAATTATTCTTGTGCAGGTTTTATTGTATGCAATATCAATGTTCGCCTGTTGCTTTAACAGTTCATAGAATAAATCATCGAGATCTACCACTGTTCTTTCAATCCTTACTTCATCATAAATCATTTCGCTCATTAATCCAATCGCACACAACGCCTTGCAAACGAACTTTAGAAGATAATTTGTTGTGAAAAACGTGTTGGCTTCTAAGCGTTTTGTCGTGATTCTTTTGGGTTGATAAGAGTGAATCTCAATATATTTCCCGCTATTTACTGCTTCTTCAAGTTTCATACTTTCTCCTTTTCGTGAATGTTGCCGATGACTACTGATTAAATTAAAAATAAGGTGCGAGAACCACGATTACAGATAGCGCCACACGTGACGGGCTAAAACGTTACCCTAAACAATTCTGCCTCTTTCTCACCAATCAGAATTAGGTTATCGACTGCGGGGAGTCTTCTCTGTTCTCCTATTCGGATACTTTCCCCCTACGTTTTGTAACAGCCGCTATTTTCCCGCTCGCACCTTATCGGTATAATTATTTGGAAAAATTCATCGTCTGTCATCCACGATTTTGCTTTGTTGCAAACATCACACGCAAGCACTAAGTTTTTATATTCATTATCACCGCCACGAGACAATGGGATTTTATGATCTACACTGAAAAGTCCACCAATCAATTCACCACCACAATAGTAACAATCCTTGTGTATAATCATTAGGTTGGCATAAATGATACTTCTTCTTGCGCGAAACTCTTCTTTTAATTTATTTTTAATGCTTCGACTTACGAATGGTTGTCCACCAATAACACAAAATGGAATATCATTTTTTCCTATAAACATACTTTCCTTTCCCGCCACAAGGCGGAGTTAGTTGTGTTCCTGTTAAACGGATCTCGCTATCAATTTTATCGCCTGTCGTAATCTTTTGTTTCGATTCTTTTCAAGTCCTAATTTCAATAGTGCACTCTTTAGGTCTTTTTTGAGTTGAACGTTACTTCTTTCAAGCAGTTTACGAGTTGCTTTTATTTGGTAAAATTCGTCTTGCATCTCTTCTGTGAAATCACTCATTTTTATTTCCCTTTCGATTCTTTGTATTGGGTGAGC
>ERZ1292632.3914-Hain-H43-01um-R2-3914-length-11032-cov-18_pt1 | contig 11032 bp, 12 predicted proteins | sample MGYA00564407_ERZ1292632 | MGnify/ENA primary metagenome ERZ1292632 (study PRJEB36523, sample SAMEA6512637) | groundwater metagenome | collected 2019-01-08 | study: AquaDiva: Metagenomics assemblies of 32 groundwater samples
CACTCATCCTTTGGATATTCTTTACATTCGTGCATTTCTCTATGATGTTTTAAGAGGTCTGCAGTAGTCATATCTTTAACATCTGGCATTGTGTGTTTTGCCATATATTATACACTATTTCTTGAACTTGAATATAAAGTTTAGTATGCCATTATCGGCTTTTTTCTCATTACAGTTTCCTTACAACCTTTACATATTATAAAAGGTTGCCCAGCAAACCAAAACTCCTCGCCTGCATATATTCCGATTTGCCTTCTACATTTATGACATACAACGTTTATTGTAACTTTCTCGCTCAAATATAATGCCTGTCCTCTTTTTTGAATTGTCCCGTTACAAATTCTGTTTCGAGGACATTAGAATCTTTATATATATCTGCTACAATTGAGGTTATTTCCTTATCAAATTCTATCCACTTTATAACGAGTTCGCGCATACCCTCAAAAGTCTTAACCAAAATTTCCTTATCCATCTCGGCTATAACATGATTCAAATCAAAAGAGCTGGACGATGGGAAAGCCCACTTTATCCATTCTTCAACTGATTTTTTCATAATTGATAAGAGTAATTGGATTCCGGTGACATATTCAAGCTCATTTTTTGGCTTTTCATCTTTTAGTTTTTGGACAATAAAGTTTAGTGTGGTGAGCCATTGCTGTAAAACTTCTTTGGGAGAATGAGCCTCTTGTTCTAGGAGAATTTCGGACACGAATAACAAAATAGATGATTGTATTAAGGATTATAGTGCTATTTATTACTCGCTCATGTTTTCGATTATTCTCTTATGATCCATTGGTGTTCCAGGTGGTTTTCCGGCTTTTGATGGGCCACCCTCCTCATCATCCACAACTGGCTTTTCGGGTGGAGGCCCAGTCAAGTTCAGTTTAACAGCCAATTGACTTCTAACTTCTTCCCTAGATATAACTCCATATTTCATCAAAAGAGCCCACGACTGGGCCTGTATCAGTGGATCACTGACACCCAAAACCCCCCATGTCATCATAACCGCCCCCTCTTTAAGTTCGTTCAATTCTAGCAACCGTTTCAAAATGAAGTTTTCCATAAGGGTATTGACTTTAATTTGAAGAGATGAAACCCTTCTGTCAAAACCGATAAGCTCTGTATCGCTCGACGCTTTATTGGCACCTTCTGGCTTACCAAGAAGTAAGAGTGGAACGCCCAAACCTGCGGCTGTTGCATCATAAATTTCTCGATAAATCCCAATAACATCCATTTTTAATTCTGATTCGATTACGCTAACCTCAATGTTGTGGCGAGTTACAATATCTTCACCTAGAGTAAGTTTCTTGAGTTCGGTTTGCACGTTTGTAACAGCCGTGGGTTGAGCTGGGAATCTATCAGTCCCAACTTTGATATGTCTTATTGGTGAAGCATACCTCTTCACTATATTACCAACATCTGTTTCTATATTACGTTTAACTTGAAGAATATCACGAATTGGCTCTATTACGCCAGTTCCATACGGCGATACACCAATTTCGTTAAGAGAGCTATATGTAATGTTCTTGAGTTTTTCACCTTTCCATGTTATTAGGCCTTCTTTTCCGAAACTCACTGATTGAGTTATGGATGTAAGATTTCCGTGTAAATCTCTATCAATCTGCATTGTAGAAGGATGTAAAAACACCAGCCTCTTCATATCTCTCCCCTTTACATCAAGCTCGATATATGATATTCCGTAAATCAACCATTCGCGAACAAGTCTGTGTATTGCACCATATAAATCCACTTTTTTGGCCCAGTCGCTCACAAATTTTACCGCCCTGGTTTCTTTACCAGGCTTATCTGGGTCTTTAAAGGAAAAACCAGACGAAAGGACATAGTCAGCTATGAGATTTATGGCCTGATAAACCAAATGATCCGAATAATAAAAGTCTTCCAATTCGACATAATTAAGGTCGTTTTTGTTGTGGGTGCGAGATTCACCCAATAAAGCAGTATGCCACGAAGTCCCTTTGACTATCCCTTCACTCATCTTGAAAATATCTATGTCCTCAACCAAGGCATATTCTTTTTTACCAACAGCCTTCTTTTTCGGCATCAATAAAGTATAAATAGGGCTGTCGTTATAAAGCTTATTGCCGATAGATATCACTCGAGGTAGATGACATCGGTTAATAAAATTCTTTAAAAGTCTCTTCGAAACCAAACTATGTTGATGCAAACCGCTGTTATTACTGCCGGTGGTCTCGGCATCAGATTGCTACCACAAACGAAATCTATACCGAAAGAGATGCTACCACTGAGGGTGAAAGAGGGTAATTATTTTAGACTGAAACCGATATCACAACTTATTTTTGAACAACTATACAAATTTGGAATTAAGGAATTCTGTTTTGTTTTAAATAAAGACAAAAAGGTTATGCAAGACCATTTCTCGATTTCAGAAGAGATAGAGACCAGAGCAATGGGGAAATATGAACAATACATCGATCTGGTTTCTTTCCATGAAATGATAAGAGGCTCAATAATCTCCTTCTCCATACAAAGAGAGCCATTAGGATTTGGTGATGCATTATTATATGCAAGAGGTTTCACAAGAGGCGAGCCGTTTATTTTAAATGCCGGCGATACTTACATACCAGACTCAAGACATATAGAGAGAATGAACAGTGTTTGGAAAAAATACAAACCGTCGGCACTTTTCGTTTATAATGAAACAAATAATAATTGGTCTGGGAAAGGCATAATAATGGGGAAGCCTTACGATGAAGATATTTTATTGGTGCAAAAGGTCATAGAGAAACCAAAAGAATTTATTTCACGAAAGGCAGTAATCGCACAGTATATGTTCGCGCCAGAAATTTATAAAGCTGTAGCAATGTCGAAAAGGGAAAATGGTGAGAAGCAAGTAACAACCGGAATACAAAGCCTAATAGATTCAAACCTCGACGTTCTAGCAATACCATATAAGAAGGCTGTGGTTGATGTTGGAACTTATAATGAATATGCTGAGTGGATAACAAAAGTAATAGATGTGATATAAACGAAGCTCCCAGACTTGACTGCTGAGGAGAATAAAATATTCAAAAGCGATATTGAGTTATTTTGTAGGACATTTTTAAATTTTCACCCATATCCATATCAAGTTGAGCTTCTGGAAAAGTCTGTAAAAACAGAAAAGCTTGCAGTTAGGTTTGGAAGGCAGACTGGTAAAACGTTGACAATAGCCGCATCAGCAGTCTATCACTTATTTTGGAATGATAATTATCAAATAATTGTAGCCGCCCCATCGCAAGAGCAGTCAAATAGATTTATTAAATATGTTAAAGATTTTATTCACAACAGTAAACTTATGTCCAAATTAATAACGAGAGAAACAGTTAAAATGGTTGAACTGTCAAACAGATCAACTGTTTTAGCTCTGCCAGGTGGACAGGCTGGAAAAAAGGCGGGGCATACAATGCGAGGTGCTCCAGCCAATCTCATTATAATAGACGAGGCGGCGTGGATAACTGAATCTGTTATTTACGATGTGATTTTACCCATCGGAACATTCCATAATGCCAGAATTTGGGCCATTTCCACGCCGTGTGGCAAGAACCATTTCTATAAAATGGTTAAAGAGCAGGGATTTAAGGAATTAGTCTGCTCAGTAGAGAAAGCTATGTTATTTTCAGAAAACATCAAAAAATATGTCACTGAGAAAGTGTGGCCAGTCATGTCCAAGTCTTCTGTGCGTTACAGGCGTGAATATATGGCCGAATTCGATGTTGAACAGTCACAGGTGTTTCCAGCACATTTGCTTTGGGGGGAAAAGGAGAGAAACGTTATCGGTGCTGTTAATAACGATCTGAGATTTATTGATACTGGTGAACCTGGTAAAGAGTATGTTATGGGCGTGGATGTAGGCAAATGGCGAGATATGGCCGTAATTGCCATATTCGAAATAGATGGAGATAAAAATAGATTAGTTCATATGCGAGAATTCGAAGACCCGTCGCAGAGAGAATTCAGGATATTAAAAAACACAATAATGACTCTTTTAGATCAGTTCAATGTCACCAAACTTGTCATAGATGCTTTGGGACAGGGCGATCCTGTAGTTGAAGATTTGGAATACTATCTCAACATGACCGGCAAGGGTGTATATTTAGTGCCTTTTATTTTCACATATAATAGCAGATTATTGGTTGTTGAAAATATTATACAGTTATTGGAAAAGGACTGTATCAAAATCCCGCCATACGCTCCATTAATAAACGAGATGATGGATTATGAACGGATATTTACGGAAGATGGTAAAATAAAATACAGACATCCGAAGGATTCGACCTCCGACAGGCTGGATGCCGTTATGATGGCTCTTTGGGGTTGCCAAGAAGCTAAATATGATCCGATAATCATTGGTCTGAAGAAAGAACGTGGAGAGGATTAGCCTCTATTTATTCAAAATTGGCTTAACTGATTTTATACCTCCAGAAGAAATATCAACAATAATAGGATATTTGTTGGTATTAATGATTGTGGTATTATTGATCTTGGATACTCTTTCCCTATCAGAATATAAATGACCACAAACCCAAAGCTTTGGCTGAAGTTTTAATAAGAGAGAAGCTAGCATGGTGCTACCACCGTGAAATTTTCTTTTTATGAAGTCGCAACTCCCATATGGTGGCTCGTGACTCACTACAACATCTGGATTTAAAGCTTTTTCCATTATCATATAATAAACATCACTGGCAATTTTGTGGTGTGGTTTTTTAATTTTCTTGGCGAAATTGCCGTTTATACCGAGAAATTTTAAACCGCCAAAAGTTTTCATTTCGTAATCTGGCAACCAAAATGGTAACGTTTTGAATTTTTCAACATCGTCATGATTTCCATAAATATTTATCATTGGCAGGTTTCTAACGAATTTCCAGTTTACAATGTTTTCTCCCAGATCGCCGGCAAATACTATGTAATCATATTTCAATTTGGTTTTTAGAATAATACTATTCAAATTATCTATTCCATGTGCGTCCGCGTAACAGAGAAGCTTCATATCTTAGCCAGCTTCTTCATCACTATTATCCATTCATAGTCTATCATAGTAACTGGATGATTCTTCTCTAAGTGTTCTTTCACTCTGGCTGGAACCCAAACAGCAAAATGTCTCAATTTATTCGCAATTATACTCCAAGTATAAAAACCCGCATTTCTACAGAGATTCACAGTATCAACGCCTATTGGAGCACGACCGCCTTCCCTCATCAAGTCTTTAACAACAACAACCATATATTTATCCGGCTTCAAAATACGATAACACTCACTATAAATCTTAGACATCTCAGCTAAGTAATTGTTATAATCTCTAATATTACCGATATTGTCTTCGCTATCAGAATATTGACTTCTCACTGCGGCAGTCAAACCATATCCCTCTCTAACTTTTGGATCATCTATAGCATTGAAGTATGGAGGTGAGAACATAATGAAGCCGAATTTTTCATTTTGATATGGAAGATTGCGAGCATCACCACAATTCAGCCTGCTACGAAAATCTATAATTATATTATCGAGCCTAATAATTGGCAGATTTTTCTTTACTTCGCCTATGAATTTAGACTCTAATTCGTTTCCCCACGCCTCAAAACCGAAATGTTCTGCAACAAAAAGGGTTGTATGTGTCCCTGCCATTGGATCGAGAACTGGACTTTCACCCCATAGCTTTAAACAGGCATCAACAATAATCGGTCTATATCTGGCTGGATGGTTGAAAAACGGAACGCCGTATTTTCGCCTCTCTCTTCTAACATCCTCCTCACCAAAATCCCAAAACGAGCCAGGTATCTGTAATTTATCTAAATATTTCTTGTTGGTCGGGATACCGTCGAGACATCCCCTCGGTAAATTATGTAAATCCATGAAATAACAATATTAAGCTACAATTAAATATTTCGACTTGAAAGGATTGTTTGGCGAACAATAATTAAAAGGGACATAAATATATCAGTTTTATGCGTATCGTGCTAGTAAATCCTCCTTCGCCGTGGCTGATAGAACCAAACCAGTTTCCACCACTCCACCTTATGTATTTGGGGACTGTATTACAGAAGGGACATGATATAAAGATATGTGATATGGAAGAATCTCTACCGAAAGCTGATGCGTATGGTTTTAGTGCAACCACGCCACAATATCCATACGCTTTAGACTTAGCTAAGAACATAAAAGAATATAAAGTTGTTGGCGGAGCACACGCTTCAGCAATACCAATTGAATGTGGCAACGATTTTGATGCCGTGGTGGTTGGCGAAGCTGAATTACTAATAAATAATATTTTTAACCAAAAATCAAAAGGGATAGTGAGATGCCCGAATCCAAACCATTTACAGATACCTAAAGTTAATAGAAGTTTGGTAAATATACATAACTATAATTACCCAATAGGAAAAGATATGATACCAGCTACCACGATAATTACGGCTCGCGGGTGCCCCTTCAGTTGTGCATTTTGTTCTGAACCAAAACAAGTTAGATTTCACCCGTTAAATACAGTCCTGGAAGAGATAAAGGAAATCCATGAACTTGGATTTGAAGGCATCCTGTTCCTGGATGATATATTCACTATTAATACGGAAAGATGTATAAGAATCAGTAAAGAATGTAAGAAGTATAGAATAAAATACAGATGTTATGCGAGACCATATCTAAAGGAAGATTTAATTCAAAAGATGGCTGAAAATGGATGCGTAGAAATTGGAATGGGGATCGAAAGCGCAAGCCAGCGAATATTAAATCTAAATCAAAAGGGGACAACAGTGGAGAACAACAGGAAGACTATAGAGCTTTGTAAGAAGTATGGAATTGCTGTCAACGCCTTCATAATGATCGGGCTCCCAGGCGAGACCAGAGAGACAGTTGAAGAGACCAAGAAGTTTATATTGGAGACGAAGCCTGAGAAGTTCGGGTATAGCGTTTTCATGCCGTATCCAGGTTCACCAATCTATAATAATCCGGAGAAGTTCAACATCAAAATTCATCCTCTCAACTATAGAAAGATGTGGACTAAAGGTAGAAAAGGAGAATATGAATGCTTTGTGGAGACTGAAGAATTAACAAGAAGTGAGATCATCACTCTCCATGAGAATGTTTATAAAGAATTATCGGAACAGCTTAATTGGAGAAGAGACTGGTCAAAATGAAGATAATTTTTCTTTCACCTTTTAAATTCGGCGGATTTGGAATGGGGCTTTTCAAGGCGTTGTGCAAACGTGGCACGGTTTTAGCCTTCAGTTATGACTCCCTTCCGTTTGATGCGGAAGACATCATACAAATTATAGATTATGATATAATATTAAACATATTCGAGATGATAAGCCCATCTTCGCTGAGAAAAATGAGAAATACTGTTTTGTGGTGGATGGACGATCCACACAGATGGAATGGAAGATTCATACACGAAAAAGATTTTTACACACGCACTTTTCATCTCATTCATTCAGAAGTGCCAATGATCAATACAACGTTTCTGCCAGGTGGAGCAGACCCAGAAATATTCAAACCGCTGGAAAAAACTATAGAGGCGTCTTTCGTAGGCAGTAAAAACCTGGAAAGAGAACAACTTTTAAGAGGAACAGAAGTCCAAACTTTTGGAAGTGGATGGAATTTTACGGCAGGTATCTCAGAAGCCGCATCGATTTATGGAAGGTCAAGAATTGTGGTGAACCAGCACTATAATAAGTGTGGAACCAATTTCCGATGTTATGAGGCAACGATGGCTGGAGCGATGCTATTAACAGATAATGTTTTTGGCTTAGACAGTGTTTTCCCGGAGGGGACAATTGTGAAATATAAACATGGAAATAAGGAAGATTTTATTGAAAAACTCACTTATTATACCACACATCTTGAAGAGGCAGAGGACATAGCCAAAAGGGGTAGAAAACATTGTCTGCAATACCACACAATGGATCAACGAGTAGATATTTTGCTGACAAGTTTATAAGTTTAGTAAAATATAATTCCATAAGGAGATTGAATAAAAATGGAACAAAATACACCAAAAGAATTTATTAATAGAATCTATGAAGTTCCGAAACACGCGGAGTTAAACGAAATGCCGAAAAAAATCATGTTCCTCGGCCCACTTACTTTCGGTAGTTACGAATCAAAATTCGTTAAATATTTGGGTAACTATCATCAAATTTTACCCATAGACTACAGAGCTATGTCGACCACACACATGACGGCGATAATACAAACACAAATGGAAAATTGTGATGAAGTGTGGGTCAGCAAAGGAGAAATTATCAATCACAGATTTCTCACTGATTTAGCCAGAAAGAATGGCAAGAAAAGCGTTATATTTTTCCCAGATAATTTCTACAGATACCCAGAAACAAAAGACTTCCTACCGCTTTATGACTTCTGTTTCACTTCAAACACGGATTTTCTGGATTGCGACTTTCCGGTAACGTGGATGCCTGGCGGGTTCGACCCGGAAGACTACAGATTTGCAAAGAAAACAGAAGATATTGATTTGCTTTTCGTCGGAACAGCACATCCACAGAGAGTCCCGTTCTTCAGAAAGCTTGGAGAGTTCTGCGATAAAAACAACTACTCCTTCGCCATAGTGGGAAACAACTGGCAAAATCTAAACATGAAGTGGTGGAAGATGCCGGCAGTATATAACGAGGGTTTTGCGGATGTTGCTTCGAAAGCCAAGATTTGTCTCAATTACCACTTTTCACTTTGGGGTGTAAACAACAAATGTTTTGAATATACGGCGGCTGGTTCGTGTCTTTTAACGGATAACGTGATTGGAATAAACCAATTATTCATTCCCGATGAAGAGATGGTCACATACGACAACTTCCAAGACTTGACAGAGAAGATCAGACTCCTTTTGAAGAAAGATAAAAGACGAAACGATACAGCCGAACGCGGTAAAAGGGCATCATACCAAAATCACACTATCCCACACAGAGTCAACAGCACACTTTCTATATTGGCTGGCACCAAACCACCGGAAATACAGACTTTACCAATTGGAGAGGAAAATAGGGCAAATACTGAGAAAAAAACGTAATTTTTAATAATTTTTGTTAATTTCCATCATTATTATAATTATTTTAATACGGAATTATAAGAAATTTTTAGATGTTCCGCATTGTTCCGAAGCAAATTTTAGCTAGGTTTTCCATGCTTTTTTCCTCCTTAGCATGGAAGTTAACAGCGTTAATACGGAACGAATTATTCCGGAGCACCAGAGGGTGTAAGAATATATAATAGACGCTTCGGAAGTGTTATTACATGCCATTGAAATCATACGAGAAGAGCTTGGAATATATGTTTGGTAGAATAACAGAATTAAAAGATAAATTGGCATCCTTAGAAGAGGGTAAACCTAAATACGAAGATGTCGAGAGTGAATTATTCTATTGGTTGAAACTATATTCGGAATTGAAGGATGAAAGAGATTATTTGATTAAATACGGGCGATTTTAGAGTGGAAAACTCAATAGATGGGTGGGTAAAGAAGCAAGCAAACCATTATAAAACAGTGGAAAACCAACACGAACCACTTAGAGAGGAAAATATAATAAAACTATTAAAAAAATTGGAAAACGTAAAGACGATAACTGAAGTTGCATGTGCTGGAGGGTTCTTGACCAAAAGGCTCCAGGATATGGGATATTCTATCATTGGATTGGATTTGCCGGAAGTTGTGGCAAAAGCGAAAACAACGTTTCCAGATTGCAACTTCAAAAACTTCAACGCTGAAATGGACAACATTAACGAGGCGGATGTTATAGTGGCGGCAGAGATTGTAGAACATCTGGCAAACGACTTTAGTTTTTTAATGAGATGCGCTGTCGCAAAACATATCATAATAACAATTCCAAACAACCCGACCATAGAGTCTGGAGATCATCATATCAGGTATTATCCGAGGTTCAGCATGGAGAAGCTATTGGACTTGGCAGGCTTCGAAGTGGTGGAATATTTAGTCGATTCAAGCAGTCAATTTTTTTTAGGCAAGAAAAGGTCGTCTCCAGTTGTAAACGAAAATATATAAAGCTCGCTTCATTCTCGTTTACAATATAATAAAAACGCCTTCGTGTCCGAAATGTCTCGGCGACATAACCGAATTCGTAAGGGCGACAACCAAAAGTGGGATATGGATGTGGGCAAATATTTCAACTGCAATTATGAGAAGGTGTTTAAAACAAAAACGTTAAAAGACAGGATAATTATTTTTAAATTGGGAATTCAGATTATGAGAATGAAATTTAAAAGAGATATTGGGTTTTTTGCGGCTCCACATAAGGAAAACTATAAGGCTTACGGAACAAGCAACTCCTCGTATAATATCCATAGACCCGAATTTATTATATATAAACCAGAAATTCACATGGATTGTTGTCGAAGATTTAAAGAGGGAATTGATGTTAATATACTCATACACGAAATAGCCGAAAGCGAACTTAGGCGATTGATTTTTGAAACAACCGGAAACGTTGACGATATGATTGATTGGTATTGGAATGGTAAAAAATTCGGCAAAAACGGGAGAGGCATTAACGCCATAGCACACATTATGTTGGAAAGCATAGATCTCATAAAACCAGAATTTACATATCTCAATTTTTTAAAAAAACTTAAACATAAGAGGAAAATTAGTCGAGATTAAAACACCGCTGGAAGTGTTTTAAATATTTTTTAAAAATTGTTTACACAAATTTTACAATAATATACAGTAAACGGATACCAACATCAAAAGAGGAGTAATTAGTTGAAGGTAGTTCCTATTATAGTCCTATTATTATAGTCCTATATAATATGTCCTATATATTATACTGTATATTATAAACCAAGAAAGATTGGGGGGATCACACTAAATCAAGATTACGAAGAATCATATCAAATCAAGAGGGTATGGCCATCCATTAGTCCCCCCTAATTAGGCATCCCTACCTATTTTCGGATATTAATTAGGCATGCCTCATTAGGTTAAACTAATTAGGCTGTCCTCATTAGGTCAGCCTTATTAGGTTTGCCTCATTAGGCACTCCTTATTAGG
>ERZ1292632.3915-Hain-H43-01um-R2-3915-length-11029-cov-11_pt1 | contig 11029 bp, 9 predicted proteins | sample MGYA00564407_ERZ1292632 | MGnify/ENA primary metagenome ERZ1292632 (study PRJEB36523, sample SAMEA6512637) | groundwater metagenome | collected 2019-01-08 | study: AquaDiva: Metagenomics assemblies of 32 groundwater samples
GTTATTGCCCCGATTTATTACGATATAGAACTGCTTCATAAATTAAATAAACAATTTCCGCAAAGCAAAATTAATTTTGTTGATATAAACACCGCTGTTTTAATAATTCCATAAATATGAAAAAAATAAATATTTTAGCATTCGCTCTTTTGGCGCTTTTTGGCGCGCTTGCCGTAACCAGCATGTGGGATGATACCGCCAACTACGATGAGAGGATCCATCTTCCGGCGGGCTATTCTTATGTAACTCAGCAAGATATGCGGCTTAATCCAGAACATCCGCCATTGGTGAAGGACTTATCAGGTTTACCGCTGTTATTGATGAATATAAATTTTCCCTATCAAAGCTGGGGCTGGGATACGGCTTTAACTGTTGATTCATCAAGAACTCCGGTCTGGCAAACAGACGTTGGTTTTGGCAACGATTTGCTTTATTATTCCGGCAATGACGCTCAAAACATGATGAGATACGGAAGAATTCCGATAATTTTAATCGGAATTCTTCTTGGATTTTATGTTTTCAAATTTGTCAGAGAACAATGGGGCGACTTAACGGGAATTATCGCTTTGGCCTTTTATTCTTTCTCCCCTACTTTTTTGGCGCACACCCGGCTGGTAACAACCGATGTTGCCGCCGCCGCCGCTTTTTTCATAAGTTTTTATTATTTTCACAAGTGGTTTAAAACTCCAACAAAACGTAATTTAATTATTTTTGGCATTGTATTGGGGGTAAGTTTTTTGGCTAAATTTTCAACTTTTCTTTTAATTCCGATTTTCGGATTAATTATTATGGGTTGGATTTTTTTACAGGCGCGCGGGCGGAAAATTTCAACAGCCAAAAAATATATCAGCGGATTTTTCCTGGTTTTAGTAATAGCATACTTAGTTGTTGGCGCAGTTTACGCTTATCATATTTGGAATTATCCGGCTCAAAAACAAATAATGGACACAACTTTTATATTATCAACTTTCAAATTCAAACCGCTAGTCGATGTAAGCGTCTGGATTTCTTCACAATCCTATTTGAGGGCTTTGGGGGAATATTTTTTGGGTTTTCTGATGGTCCTGCAAAGGTCCGGCGGCGGCAATACCACTTATTATCTTGGTGAGGTGTCAGCCGATGGTTCGCGGTCTTATTTCCCAATGATGTATCTGCTTAAAGAGCCGTTGGCTTATATCCTGTTAACACTCTTTGCTTTATTTTTGGCTTTGAAAAAAATTATTCGGCAAAAAATATCAATAGAATTCTTCAAAAATAATTTTACCGAGTTCGGAATGCTTCTGGTACTTGCCGTTTATTGGTTTTTCTCAATAACATCAAATCTAAATATCGGAGTAAGGCATATTTTGCCGACAATTCCGTTTATTTACGTTTTAACTGCAAGCCAAATTTCAAATTGGATAAAAAATAGTGTTAAAAAAAGTTTATTGGTTTTAGCTTTGTTTATTTGGGCGTCAGTTTCCGTTGTTTCCGTCTGGCCGTCGTTTTTGGCGTATTATAACGAAATCTCCGGCGGCGCCAACAGAGGCTATATGTTTGCGGTTGATTCCAATCTTGATTGGGGGCAGGATGTTTTACGGCTTTCGCAATACTTGGAAAAAAATAATATTGAAGAAATCAAATTGGATTATTTCTCCGGCGCTCCGGCGGAATATTATATAAAAACCGCCAGGATTATTCCTTTCAACCGCGAAATTCCGCAAAAGGGCTGGCTGGCAGTTTCAGCGTCCGTGCTTCAAGGCGCTTGCAAGGGCGACAAAATCCCCTGCTCTTACAACGAGCGCTCATATACTTGGCTCGACCAATACAAGCCAGTCACCAAAATCGGCTACTCAATCTTCGTTTATAAGATTGAGTAAAAATTTATTTTAATTTATAAAAAATTCGGTTGGGAGTGCGAAGGTCTATATATTCTAAGTTGGAGATTTTATTTTTTATAACTTCGCTTAAAATCGTAAATAAATTATTTGCTGCCAGAGCGGGATTTTGTTTTTGGTTTAAGTAAATAAACCATTTCTGATTGGTTATCGCCGTCAAATCAAAATCGGCTGAAGGTCCAATTTTAAATTCTGTGATTTTGACTTGGCCTTTGTTCATGAGTTCATTACTAAAATCCATCATAAACTTAAGCAATTCAGTATTTATCGCTTTTTCGCCCAAGGAGATTTTTTTATTCCAAGAATCCTGTATTTTTAATATGAGTCCGCCCTCGGTTATTGGCGCTTCTTTAAAAACTATTCCTTCTCTGTCGAAGTAGTAGCAATTAATTTCATCGCACCAAATACCAATAGGAATTCTTTTTTCAAATTTAACCGTTAAGCCGTTAAATAATTCTTTTTCCACGTTAATGCCGGTTATTGTGGGAAAAGCGGCAGTTAAGGCGGTTTTGATGTTACTTCTTGAGAGGATAAACAGATTCTCCCCTAAATCAAATGGCGCGCTGCCAGTCATTATTTTTCGTATGTCATTAGCGGTAACGGCGTCATTTTCCGGCAAATTTATTTTAGTGATTTTGAAGAATGGCGATGCAAAAAATGACCATACGATAAAAATAAAAACGGCAGCAAAAACGGACCATAAAAGAATTGTTTTTCTTTTTTTCGCCCGCTCTTTTGAAGAATGGGTTTTAAAACGATAATAGCGGCTTGAGGGCATCGGGAATTTTTATTGTTCCATCTTCTTGCTGATAGTTTTCCATGATAGCTATAAGAGTCCGCCCGATTGCCAACGCGGTTCCGTTTAACGTATGGACATGCTCATTTTTTCCGGTTTCTTCTTTTTTGTATTTTATATTTAAGCGGCGAGATTGGAAATCGGTATCATTGGAAGTCGAATGGGTCTCCCGATATTGATTTTGTCCGGGAAGCCAGGCCTCTATATCGTATTTGTTGGCAGCTTGTACTCCTAAATCGCCTGTGCACATTTGGAGAACTCTATAAGGAATGTTTAACGATTTCATTAGTTTTTCTTCCATGGCGAGCAAAAACTCATGCTCTTTTTTGGAATCCTCCGGCCGCGCAAAACTGAACATCTCAATTTTATCAAATTGGTGAACTCTCAAAATTCCCTTGGTGTCTTTACCGTATGAACCTGCCTCCCTTCTGAAGCAAGTGGAAAATCCCGCATAACGAAGTGGTAATTCTTTTTCGGCAAAAATTTCATTCATATGCATAGCGCCTATCGCCTGTTCCGAAGTTCCTATCAAATATAAATCATCCTTTTCGAGGTGGTAAACTTCATCTTCATCGTGGTCCAAATAACCCATGCCGCGCATGGCTTCCGGTTTTAAAAATACCGGAGGCAAAATGGGAATAAATCCTTCTTTTTTTAAAATATCAAAAGCAAACCGGATTAAAGCAAATTCTAAGTCAACAGCATCCCTTAATAAATAACCAAAACGCGAACCTACTGCCTTACCGGCCCGTTCGATATCAATCCAATCCAGATTTTTATTGAGCGCTAAATAATCTTTTGGAATGAAATTAAATTTCGGCTTTTTCCCAACTTCCCGCAAAATAACATTTTCAGTTTCGTCTTTTCCGGCCGGGACTTCCGGCAAAGGCTGATTCCGTAATTGTCTGTTAGACTCATCAATCGCCTTTGATTGTTTCGCTATTTCTTTTTTAATCTCTGAGAGTTTTATTTTTATTGTTTTTCCTTTTTGGACATCTCTCTCATCGGCGGCTTTCTTGCGCTCTATATTTAACTTTTCTTCTTGTTTTTTTAGATATTTTATATCAACCATATTTTTATTCTTTTGGTCTCATTGTCGGGAAAAGAATAATTTCTCTTAAAGTGTGGGAATTTGTCAGCAGCGCCGCCAATCTGTCAATGCCCATACCGAAACCGGCGCAAGGCGGCATGCCATACTCCAGCGCTTCCAAAAAATCTTCATCAAGCCGTTGAGCTTCTTCATCGCCCTTTTCTCGCAAACGTTCCTGTTCTTCAAATCTTTTTCGTTGCTCCAGCGGATTATTTAATTCGGTAAACGCTTTAACCAATTCCAAGCCGCCCACGAATATTTGAAAAGCATCGGCTGTTTCAGAATCATCTTCCAATGTTTTTGATAATGGCAAAAGCTCTTTGGGAAAACCGATGACAAAAGTCGGCTGAATTAATGTCTTTTTGGCGGCATCTTTATCTCCGAATTCTTTAATTAAATCGCCGTAATTTTTTTCCGCGAATGGTTTGGAAAAATCAATTAAATTTTTTTCATAAGTTATTATGGAACTTCCGGAATTCAAATCTTTAACAAGTGTTCTTAAAATATTTTGCAAAAAAGTTTTTAAATAAGCAGCGTCTTTGTAAGCGACATATGCTTCCAACATCGTGAATTCGGGATTATGGTGCGCGTCTATCCCTTCATTTCTGAAATTTCTCCCAATTTCATATATTTTTTCAAATCCGCCTATAAGAAGTTGTTTTAAGTACAGTTCCGGGGCGATTCTTAAATATAAGTCTAAATCAAGGGCGTTTAAGTGTGTTTTGAAAGGTTGAGCATTAGCGCCACCCGGTGTGAGTTGTAAAACTGGGGTCTCAACTTCAACAAAACCAAGGCAGTCAAAAATTTTTCTCAATTTTTTAAATATTTCCGAGCGAATCAAAAAATTCTTCTTTACATCACCGTTCATTAAAAGGTCCAAATATCTTTTGCGGTATCTTTCTTCAACGTCTTTAAGGCCATGCCACTTTTCCGGAAGAGGCCGAAGAGCTTTAGTGATCATTTTTATTTCTCTGGCGCGAATAGTTTTTTCTCCCTGCTTGGCTTTGAATAGGACGCCCCCAACCTCTACAAAGTCGCCAATATCAAAATTAGTTATAAAATCCGAATAGGCATCTTTATTTTTTAGATCTTTCGGATTTAGAAAACATTGAATTTTGCCGCTTTCATCTTCCAGATCAAAAAACGCCGCCTGACCATGAACTCTTATGGATTTTATTCTGCCAACTAGAGAAAATTCTTTACCCAGTAATTTCAAAAGCCAATAATTTCTTAAAATTGTTTGGATATTGCAATCGCGCTTTATGTTGCTCGGAAACGGATTTTTATGGCCGTCTTTCAGGGCTTCTAATTTGTTAATTCTAATTTTGCGAAGTTCCTCAATTGTCGGCATACATTTTTACTTTTCTATTTTGATTATTTTATACTTATTAATGCCGCCGGGGGTGTTAATTTCTACCTCTTCTCCTATTTTTCGTCCCAAAAACGCCCGTCCTAGGGGCGATTCATTAGAAATTTTTCCTTCTTGAGGGTTTGCTTCCGCTGAGCCAACGATTCTAAATATTTCCGTATTATTATCGGATTTAACTTCAACTGTTGAACCAATACCGACTATATCATCTTTATTTGATGCTTCTATCGTTACAGCATTTTTTAAAAGCTCCTGGAGCTCAGCAATGCGATTTTCGTTAAATGATTGCGCTTCCTTAGCTTCAAAATACTCCGCGTTTTCAGAGAGGTCCCCCAGATCCTTTGCTTCTTGAAGGCGTTTCGCAATTTCTTGACGTTTTTTGGTCTTCAATTCCTGGAGTTCTTTTTCAAGGGATTCAATTCCTTCACGACTTAAATATGTTTGTTGCGCCATATAATTATTTTATTTTAGCTTATCATGATTTTTATTATAATACCACTCAAAAACTTCTTGAGCGGCGGGAAGGGCTGAAGTTATTCCTTGGCCGGAGCCCTCAACGACAATTGCCAAAGCAATTTGGGGGTCATCATACGGAGCAAAACCCGCAAATAAGGCGTTAATTTTACTGAAATCAGAATAAACTTGAGCGGTGCCTGTTTTGCCGGCTACTTTTATCGGCAAATCTTTTAAAAAATAAGCTGAACCATCAACATCGGTAACCGCCATTCGCAGCCCCTCGCGGACTATTTCAAGATTGTCCTGCCCGATTAATTCTGTTTTTATAGTTTTCGGTTTGAATTCTTTTACAGTAGTATTATTGGAATCAGTTATTTTGGAAACCAATTTTGGTTGCCATAATGTTCCACCATTAGCAATGGCAGCCATAGCTGCCGCGAGCTGAAGCGGTGTAATTTTGACATCCCCCTGGCCTATAGAAACGTTATAAGTATCTCCGGTGAACCAGCTCTCTTGCCTGGTTTTCATTTTCCAATCCGGATTTGGCACTAAGCCGCCGGTTTCTCCCGGCAAATCAATGCCCAAAGTATTTCCGAAGCCGAAAAGTTTAAGATATTCCTCAATTTTATTTATGCCCAGACCTTTAATATTTTTATAACCACCGCCTATTGTGTAAAAATAAACATTAGCCGAAACAGCTAAAGCTTCGCGCATGTCAACAAACCCATGAGGCCGCCAATCGCGATAAATATATGTTATTTCAGGATTATACTCATTCGGTATAGATATATAGCCCAAAGTATCATCAACCTTAAAGTTTGGGTTAATAGTTTTTTCAACCAAAGCGGCTGAAGCTATAAAAGGTTTAATCGTTGAGCCCGCGGGATAAAATCCGCTGATGGCTCTATTAAAAAAAGGACGATTTTTATTATTAATAAGTTCTTGGTAAGTTTTATTCACCAGTCCGGTATTAAAAATATTATTATCAAAACTAGGCAAACTAACTAACGACAAAATCTCTCCCGTTTTAACATCCAAAACAACGGCGGCGGCTCCCGGCGCATTTGTCTGCGCCATTTTATCGCGCAGAGAATCGGTCAGAAGTTTTTGAAGTTCACCATCAATACTTAGAATTAAATTGTTTCCTTGGCGGGCTTCCTCAGCCAGTAAGGTTTTCAAGACAGTGTTATCAGAATTGACTGAAATCGCTATTTTACCCGGAGTGCCTCTTAAATCTTTTTCATATTGTAATTCAAGGCCGTCTTTTCCAATAAGATCCAACATTGAGTAATACGAATCATTCTGGAGATCGCTGGGCGATACATTTCTGGTGTAGCCGATTAAGTGAGAAAAATATTCTCCCTCATAGTAATCGCGTTTAGTTTCTTTATTAACAAAAAGGCCGGGCAGATTCAGTAAACGAGTTTCAAGTTCTATGAGAGTGGGTTGTTTTAAGTCCGGTTCGAATAGAACCAATTCAGTGGAGTTTTTATTTAGATTTTTTAAAAAATTGAAAATATCCGCCTCATCCTTTTTAAGAATTTCAGAAACTTGAGTTACCCAGCTATCCAGGGTATTTTTTTCCTTGGGAATATCAGCGGGGATTGCCAGCAAGTTAAAATTTGAGATGTTTGAGGTAAGCGCCTTGCCATTACGGTCGTAAATTATTCCGCGCGGCGCCCGACTCGGATAAGATTGTATGCTGTTTTCATTTGCCCTGGCAGAGTAATAATTACCCTGCCAAATTTGAAGCCAAAAAGCTCTTATAAGAAACAAAGAAAGAATTATTATCGCAGCCGCGAATAAAATAAAGACAGCTCTTTTATTTATGGGCGTTTCCAATTTTGCGGTTGACTCTCTATCAAGCAGAATCTCTTCCGGTTCAATCTCAATCAGATTTTTTTTAAATATACTCTTAAACATTTCTAATTTTAAGTTTCAAAAAAATTTTTAATGCTATCGGAGTTAAGATTAATTCCATTAAAATTCCATTATTAAAAAAATAAGAAAAGTTCCCACCGCCGGTTAGCGCCCAAGTTAGTAAATGATAGAGCAATGTTGCGCTGATGCCAACCAGTATAGTACTTTTAGTTGTTAGGTTTAAAAATGTAGTTTTGCTCAAAATAATAAAGACCGCCGCAACAATCAATAAAATTAAACTATTTATTCCAAAATTTGAAAAAGAATTAGTACCAATTAAAATACCGCCGGACCAGGCAAAAATAATCGCCAGTTTATTATATTTAATCAGGATTAAATATAAAACAAGTATTAAAAAAAGATTTATTTTTATAAAAGAGGGATTTATAAATGAAATTTGAATTCCCGCTAAAATAATTAAAGAAATAGTAGCACCAATAATTGAAAAGATTTTCTTATTTCTAGAATTCATTGCAGGTTTGTTATTACGAAGACGCTGTCAAAATCTTGAGGTTCTGCCAGCAATTCTATGTTCGCGGTGTTAAAAACCTCATTATCACTGGATGTAATTTCTTTAACTTTTCCAATAACAAATCCCTTTGGCCATATGCCGTCTGTTCCGGAAGAAACAATTAGTTCTCCTATTTCAGGTTTTTTATTTTTGGCAATCAAGTCAAAAATAACATTAGAACCTAAACCGCGAACTAAGCCGGAAATATTGCTGGTTGTTGTAATGGCGGCAATTCTAATTTGCGTATCTAATATCGTTTGCACTTTGGATGTGCGATAGCTCACATCATCAATGCGGCCAATGATCATTTCGCCCTTTGAAATAACAACCATGTTAGTGGTAATTCCGCTGTTTGTACCGGCGTCAATTAAAAAAGAACGATTGTTCTGAAAGTCTCGTCCAATAACATTTGCCAAGCGGGTGAGAATATTTTTTTGCGTCAAATTGGCCTGTTCTCTCAAAAGAGCATTCTCCTCTTCAAGCAACGATAACTTGGATATTTTATTATAAAGTTCTAAATTTTCTAAAAGCAACCGGGCATTCGATTCTTTTATGCTTCTTATATTTGATATCGCATTCTGCCAAAAAAATAACCAACTGCCTGCTTTATCGGAGATTATTTCAACGGGGCTTAAGATTCCGCCCAAGTAGTATTGCAAGGACAAAATTATCCGATTTTGACCGAAAAAAATAAATATCAGAGTCAATAAAAGAAAAAATAACCATAATGTAAATTCCGATTTTTTCATAACTAAATTAATTACTAACCAGAATCTCTTTCAAGGATTCAACGTCTTCAAGAATAATTCCGCAACCGCGCACCACCGCCGTGAGAGGGTCTTCAACCAATCTTGTGGGAACCCCTGTAGCCTTTTCAACCATTTCTGGAAAACCCCTAAGTAAACTGCCACCGCCAGCCAAAATTATTCCTCTGGTCATTAAGTCGCTTATAAGTTCCGGCGGCGTTTCTTCAACTACAGAACGGATCTCCGAAATTATGGCATTTACCGAAGGCATTATGGCTTCGGTAATTTCCGAGTCGCTTATTATTACCTCCTTTGGAAGTCCGCTAACCAGGTCTCTTCCCTTTATGGATGCTGTTAGTTTTTCTTTTAATGGCGAAACAGAACCGATTGATATTTTTATTTTTTCCGCTGTTTTTTCGCCAATTAATAATTGAAATTCGTCGCGAATGTATTGAATAATATCGTCGTTCATTTTTTCGCCGGCAATTCGCAAATTGCGGGAAACCACAATTCCTCCTAAAGAAATTACCGCTATATCGGTGGTTCCACCCCCTATGTCTATCACCATGTTACCAACGGCGTCCGAAATAGGCAGACGCGCCCCTATAGCGGCTGCCATGGGCTCTTCAACCAAATAAACTTCTCTTGCGCCGGCGTTACGAACAGCGTCTTCAACGGCGCGGCGTTCCACTTCCGTCACTCCGGAAGGAATACCGATAACAACGCGCGGCCTAACTAAAAAACTATAGGATCCTTTATGAACTTTAGTAAAAAAATATCTTAGCATTTGTTCAGTAATTTCAAAATCAGAAATAACACCGTCAATAAGCGGTCTGATGGCAATAATATGACCAGGGGTACAACCTATCATTTTTTTGGCTTCTTCTCCAATACTCAAAACCTGGTCGGTTTTTTTGTTAATGGCGACAATCGATGGTTCATTGATAATAATACCGCGCCCTCTCACATAAACCAGCGTATTAGTCGTTCCGAGATCTATACCAATGTCGCACGAAAAAATTTTAAATAATCGTTCCAACATCTGAAATTTTAATTAATTTTGCGTTTTCTTTATTTCTTTGTTTTATCTCGACAGAATTTTTTTCTAATGTTTTTGAACTAATCACTACGCGCAAAGGTATCCCGATTAAATCGGCATCGGCAAATTTTTCTCCGGCCGTTTTGTCGTCACGATCGTCATATAGCACTTCAGCTCCATTGGCAATCATTTTTTTATAAATATTTTCTGCCTGTTTTTTAATTTTGGAATCGTTTTTGGCAGATAGTTCAATTAGATGTATTTTGAAAGGCGCGATAGTTTCAGGCCAGATCATTCCTTTTTTATCATGATGAATTTCAACAGTCGTTCCAAGCACGCGTCCCAGCCCTATCCCGTAAGAACCCATTGTTACAAGTTCTTTTCCACCTTTTGAATTTACAAATTGTAAATTAAAAGCAGTTGAATATTTAGTCCCCAATGGAAATAAATTGCCGACTTCGATAGCATTTTCCATTCCAATTTTCCCTGAACATTTAGGACATTTGCCTCCGTCTTTTAATTTAGAAATTTCTTTATTTTCCGCGTATTCACATTTTGAACAAACAAAAATCACATCTTCTCCAGCAGGGCTTATAACTTGAAATTCATGCGTGTTACTTGATGTGAAAACTCCTCCCGGCGCTACGGCGCATACAGATTTAAGCCCGCAACGCTTAAAAATTTTAAAATACGCCGCTTTCACCCCTTCATAATAGTTTTGAAAATCTTTTTCTGAAGAATGAAAACTATACAGATCCTTCATCATAAATTCGCGGCCGCGCAATAATCCAGATTTGGCTCGCGGCTCGTTTCTAAATTTTGTTTGTATTTGATATGCGCTGAAAGGTAGATCTCTATAAGAATTAACATATCGTTTTGCTATAGCGGTTATAACTTCTTCGTGCGTCCAACCCATGACAAAACCGGCTGTTTTTTCGTTTTTGCCTTTGGCTTCAAAACCTATCGGTACATCCCAGCGGCCGGTTAAGTCCAAGTATTTCTTTTCAACCAATGTCGGCATGAACATTTCTTGTCCGCCTATAGAGTTCATTTCTTCTCGAATTATATTCGCAATTTTTTCAAGTACTCTCCAACCCAACGGCAAATATGAATAAACGCCGGCAGAATTTTTATAAACAAACCCTCCACGCTCAAGCAATTGAGCGTTTATACTAACTTCATCTTTAGGATTATCTCTTAGCGTTTGTCCGAAAAGTTTAGATTG
>ERZ1292632.3918-Hain-H43-01um-R2-3918-length-11025-cov-6_pt1 | contig 11025 bp, 10 predicted proteins | sample MGYA00564407_ERZ1292632 | MGnify/ENA primary metagenome ERZ1292632 (study PRJEB36523, sample SAMEA6512637) | groundwater metagenome | collected 2019-01-08 | study: AquaDiva: Metagenomics assemblies of 32 groundwater samples
GCTGATTCTCCTTGGTGCTCTATAGACAGAGTAGTAGCTGCCACCACTTTTGCCTGCGTCCTTATAAAACGAACCCTCTGGGAGACGCTAGGGGGGTTAGACGAAGAGTATTTCTATTCGTTTGAAGACATCGACTTTTGCCTTCGGGCCAGGGAGATAGGAGCCGTAGTAGGCATAGTGCATGATGCCATGGCCGTTCACCTAGAGGCCCAGACCCAAGGGCGTTCTGATAATGATGCACGTAACTGGGAGGTCTTTGCTAAGAAATGGCTGAACACAGGCCGTATCTACGCTGCCCTGGGTGTTTGGCCCCAGTGGATCAGGGAGTAATTTATGAGAATTCTAATTCATTCAAATGCTCCATGGGCACTTACTGGTTATGGGATACAATGCGCTCTTATTGCTAAGTCATTACGCAACTTGGGTCATGATGTAGCTATCTCGGCCTTTTATGGTTTGGCGGGAAATGTTATTGAATGGGAAGGCTTTACGGTATATCCCTGTGGCCTGCATGAGTTTGGGGACGACATAGTGGATTCCCATGCGAAGCACTGGCGGGCCGACTGTTTCATAACCTTACAAGACACCTGGACGTTGCCTCTTGATCTTGGTCATCGTGGAATTCCCTGGGTAGCCTTGGTGCCCGTGGATTCAGACCCTCTCGCACAAAGTGTGGCAGCCCCGCTTAGGGCCTCATGCTTCCAGGTGGTGGCTTACTCCAAGTTTGGCCGGGACAAGCTCTCCGAAGCAGGCATTCAGGCGGACTACATTCCTCATGGGATAGACATGACTATCTACTACCCCGATCCGACACCGAAGGGTGAACTTAAGGAACGCCTCGGTTTCCCCAGCGATTCTTTCTTGGTGGGGATGGTAGCGGCAAACAAGGGCTGGCCTAGTCGTAAGTCATTCGAGGAATGCTTTACTGTCTTTGCCCAGTTCGCCGAAGAATATCCAGATGCCCAATTCTATGCCCATAGCATGGCTCCACCAGTCTATAAAGGGCCTGATCTCAATGATCTGGGGGCGGCTTACGGCATCTCGGATCGTCTCCGTTTTGCTAACCCCTACTTTTTGCTGGCTGGGCTTGATGCTGGTGAAATGCGCAAGAACTACTCGGCTTTTGACGTGTTGCTAAACCCGTCTTACGGGGAGGGTTTTGGCATACCAATAGTGGAGGCCCAGGCTTGCGGAGTACCGGTGATCGTTACCGATTACTCATCGATGCCGGAACTATGCGGTGGGGGCTGGCTGGTGCAACCTGCTCGGAAGCACTGGACGCCACTAAACAACTTCAACATGGAACCATCTATCCCTGGTATCCTTGAGGCTCTGAGAGAGGCTTATCGGCACCGTGGTAATGAGAAAATCCGAGCAGACGCCTTACATTTAGCACAACGATATGATCAACGGATTATCGAGACTGAATTTTGGAAGCCTTTCCTTGAACGCTTAGAGGATCGGTTGATGGGGCCGGCTAAGGGTGGCATTGCTGCAGCTAGAGAACAAGCGAGGACAACATGAGCTATTCCAATTGGGATGCAGTAGCTAACGATGCATTGAATCGAATGACGGCCTATACCCGCCATGTAGCAGGCACGGCTGGTTTTGGGTCGGCTACATCTCCTACTCTAGCCGAGGCAGAGTTTCTCCTGAATGATTCTTACTATGAGATTGGCAGCCTCTTGCAGAGCTACGGCTATGCCATCGCCCAGACCGATGCAGAAGTCCAAGGGTTTCTCACGGGATTGCAAGCTGTTTCGGGAGCGGTGAAAATTGAACTTACGCAGCCTGCTATTGGGGGACGTGAAAACGAACGCTACGGGGCGTTGGTTGCCCAGCTTGAACGGATGGAGAGGCTCGTCAAGGCCGGCGGTTTGGCTAAGATGGGAGCAAGTAAATCCGCCGACTTTGCTGACCACGTTCATATTGGCGGCATTTCTCGAGACAGGAAAACGACGGTGGAATCTGACACTGATCTAGTTCAGCATCGCTTCAGGCGGGGATGGGGCCAGCATGGAGGGCGTATCTCTAATGATGCGGAGACAGATGCTTATAAGGATGCGTCCTCATGAGCTATACACAGATTCGGGACGATCTGGTAGCTCTGTTACAGGGGGTTACGAACTTTGACGTCAATAGCGTGGCCGCTGGCGACTTCTCGCTTCTCAATAAGGGATTGGACAGGGCCATGGTGATCTCCTATCTAGGCGTGGGGGTGGAACGGGAAACGTCGGGGCGTAATCTGCGTCGCTGGCGCTTTGGCATAACGCTATTTGAAAAGCTATCCCCAGACGAGGCATCGGTAGAGACAAGAGCAGCGACTGACCGAGAGGCCACCCTGAATAGAGTAATGAATTATCCGCTTCTCAACTCCACCCATGTACGGGATGCCCAGATTGTGTCTGGCGAAGACCTGGGGGACGAGGTGCAGATTGGAGGTGTGCGCTATTTCCGAGAAAGTTTCGAGGTTGAGGCTGAGGAAGACGTAGAAGCTAACTATCAGGAGTAATAGATGCTCAAACCGAAGCGTTATCAGGTGCAGAACATGCCTGGGGGTGGCGAGCTAGCTGTGGAAGGGCTGGAGTTCTTAGCAGACTCGCCAATTGGACGGCGGATATATCGCCATGGTGAGATCGTGGAATTGGCTGAAGGCGCTGTGAATGTGGAAAGGCTTATTGGACTGGGTATCATACATACCTATGTCGGTAGTGATGCCTTGGTTCGCCCAGCCTTTTGCCCTGCTTGTCAGAAAGCCTTTGTGAACCAGGCGGGCGCGGCGGCCACCTGTAATCATTGTGGCGCCGATTGGCCGCCGCTCGAACTCGAAATGGATAAGATAGGAGGTGCATAATGCCAACAATCGTACACGGCAGGGATTCCTACGTGACCTTTAGGGGACTGAATATCGGATCGGCCCTGGCTAATGATGCCAGCCTGTCCATGACAGGGGCAGAAGAGGATGCCAGCACGTTCGGTTCCAACTGGAAGTCCTCTAGGCAGGGTCAATCCGAGGGTGTGTTGAGCGTAAAGGGCGTTTGGGACGCTGGTACTGCCGCTCTCGCCCTTGATGCAGTCTTGTTCGCCGCTATGAACGGGGGTGGGACAAGTCTTTGGGAGTTCATGCCAGAGGGAACAGCCTCTGCGCGGATTCTCTACAAGGGCAACGGGATTCCGACGAGCTACAACATCTCATCGCCGATTGGGGGAGTCGTTGGGTTCGATCTGACCGTAAAGTGCGCCGATGCCCCCGCTCGTTCAATCACGGCATAGACGACTTAGGAGGAGGAAGGAAATGAGTCGTTTCGTCAATATGACGGCAGTCGATGTGGTCACCCTGAGCAATGGAGACCAGGTCAAGGTAAGGCAAGCCCTATCCGCTGAAGAATCTGCCATGCTCAACAAGAACCTGGTTCATATGGAATACCAGGTAGACAACGATGACAAGGGGCAGAGAACGGGGGAGATGATATTCAAGGGCGGGGAATGGTATCTGCAAAAGATCGCAATCTGTCGAGCCTACCTTGTCGATTGGGATTTCAAGGACGATGGTGGGGAACCCGTGTCATATGACCCAGCATTGGTCTCGCAATTGACCGAGGAGACGGTAAACGAAATCGCCGAAGGCATCGATAGTCTCCAAAACGCCAGGCGGGAACAATTTGCAAAAAAAGAGAAGAAGCCCTCCGACAAATGATGTTCCACGTTTGGGCGGGGGGTGCTGCTCCCGAACTCTATGCTGCCTACACCATAGTCAAGGAACTGGGACTTTCCTGGAGAATGGTGCTGGGTTACGAGCTTTCTGCGGCGGAGATCGACTTATTGGTGGAGTGCGTCAATGTTGCCCGATCTCGTGATGAGGTGGCAAAATAACGGGGTTAGATTATGGCAGCTACTAGCATCCTGACCCTGATACTACGGGCACAAGATGAGGCTAGCCGTGTCTTGGCGCAGGCCAGCGGTAACGTCACCAAGTTTGGGGGCAACCTCAAACAGATGGGTGCCGCGATGACGCAGGTTGGCACAAGCATGATGATGGTCGGCGCGGTCGGTGCTGCGGCGCTGGGCTTTGCAGTCAAGGCAGCTATGGACTTTGAGGCTGCCATGAAAGGCGTAGAGAAAACCGTAGAGGGAACCCCAGAACAATTTGCCCGTCTCGAAACTGAAATCAGGGGCATGGCTAAAGAGACAGGCATTGCTCATGGTGAGCTTGCTCGTATTGCTCAACTCGGTGGTCAATTGGGTGTTCCCATTGAGAAGCTGTCTAAGTTCACCGAGGTTGTGGCCAAGTTTGCCATTGCCGCTGAGGGTATGGGCGTCGAGGAAGCCTCAATGGTAATGGCCCGATTCGCGGCCATTACGGGAATGGCGCTTGATGATGTTGACCGTCTATCTTCAACAGTAGTCAATCTGGGCAACACAATGGCCACTACAGAGGGCGAGATATTCAATATGGGGCTTCGCTTGGCGGCGGTGGGTAGCCTCATAGGGATGACCGAGGCACAAATTCTAGGTTGGGCAGCCGCCATGTCAGAACTTGGCCTACAGGCGGAGGCAGGTGGTACGGCCTTTTCTCGTGTGATGGTAATGATAGCCGAATCCGTAGCAGAGGCAACGCTAGGCTCTACGGGATTAGAGGAGGAGATTGATGCGCTAAATTCCCAACTCGATGAGGAGACAGGCCAACTTAAGAATATTGGAAAAGCACTATCTGTTGCTCAACGAGAATATAGTGCTGCTACCGATAGGGTTTCCGAACTAAAAGATCAACTTAGCGAAGCTACACAACACCTCAAGGACTTGGCTAGGCCCGAGCTAGTGGGCATGAAAGCAGCTCAAGAGGGCTTAGTACAAGCCCGAGGTCGTGTCTCTGAACTAAACGAACAGTTGCAAGAAGCCAAGATGCGGCTCAAGGATTTGACTGCTCCTAAACTTGAGGGCATGGATGCAATGGACGATCAGCTCTTTGCCGTTCAGCAGCAAGCGAAACAGGCCCGCCTTGCCTTGCTGGGTATGACCCCTGATTCTGATCAATACAAGGCGGCACAGGAAGCACTGAACGGCCTAAACAAACAGATCGAGACACTTCAGCTTCAGAAGGAACTGAAGTTTGATGCCCAACTGAGGGAATTGGAAAAGGCTGCCGAGCCTGTCGGAAAAGCCCTGACCTTTGAGGAAGCGCTAAAAGGCATCAAGGACACAAAGGGGGAAATTGGCAGGCTTGAAGGCCAAATCGGAGAGGCCGACCGAACCCTTGCTGCCGCCACGGCAACGGAAGAAGGCTTCCAGCGACAGATGAAGCTCATCGAGGAAGCAGCACTAGGTGTTAAGGAAGCCTTGACCTTTGAAGAGGTAATGAAGAGCATCGCTGGTACTAAGGGGGTTATCGCCGATCTAACGCCTAGGGTGCGAGATGCCGAAAGATCAACGAAGGATTGGGCCGACACACTTGAGGGGCTGAAACTTGCACAGGAATCGCAGAGGGATGTTATCTCTTTACTCAAGGATGATCTAGTCAAGCTGACCAAGGCGCAAGAGGATGCCACCAAGCCACTTGAGGATGGCAGGGCAAAGATGGCCTTGTTTGCCAAGACTGCGGGGATGAGCGCTGACGAATTTGCGGCAGCCTGGGGAAGAGACCCGTCTGAGGCAATGCAGACGTTCCTTGCAGGGTTGGGCCAACTAGAAGCGCCTGAGAAATTCAAGGTTCTGAAGATGCTGGGCATGGATGATATAAGGCTTCGGGATACGATGCTTCGTCTTGCCGGTGCGCAGGATACTGTTACCAAGGGCCTTCTAAATGCTGTTGAGGGATGGGTGGAAAACTCAGCGGCGGAGGAAGAGTATCAGCGGAAAATGGAGTCGGCACGTTCTGAGCTTGGGAAGACGTGGGCCGCTATCAATGATCTGGCTATCACGCTAGGAAATAAACTCTTGCCTATAATCAAGGATGTCCTGAAATGGGTCACGGATTTTATCAGTGGGTTAGGTGAAAACGAGAAGACGATTTTACTTTGGGGAGCTGCTATTCTCGCAGGGATTGCGGCACTGGGACTGATCCTGGCCTCAATTGGCATGGTTGTCAGTGCCCTGGCCGTGCTGGGGCCTGCCATTGGAATTGTTGTTTCAGCCCTTGGCTTGATTCTGACCCCGATAGGAGCAATCGTCGCCGCCGTTGCCCTGCTAGCCGTGGCCTGGACGCAAAACTGGGGCGACATCCAGGGCAAGGTTGAAGCGGTAGTGAAATTCGTCGGCGACCTCATCGGCGGGTTCATTGATTTTCTTGGTGACCAGTGGGGCATTGTCATGGAAGGACTTGGGGTGTTGGTGCGGTTCTTCCAGGAGGCGTGGGATCGGATGATGTGGGTTGTTCGCCTCGCTGTGCAGTTCTTTGGCGAGGAATGGGACCGGATGATGCGGGTAGCAGGAGTTGCTTGGGAATTTATTGATACGCGTGTCCTTCGGCCCCTGGGTGATGCATTTACTGCATTTAAGGACTTGCTTGCACGGTTCTTCCAATTCTGGCAGGAAAAGTGGGAGAGGGCTGTGGCATTCGTTCAGGGAATTGCTGACAGAATTGGGCAAATCCTACAACCACTCCGTGACATTATTGATGGGATTGGAAATGCTTTGGGTGGGCTCGGTGACTGGATCGGTGGGGGTGGCCCCGCAGCTCCTCCTCCCCAGATACCGGATTTCCAGCACGGCGGTGTGGTGCCAGGCCCCTGGGGTGCTCCCCGGCTAGTGATAGCGCATGGCGGCGAGCCAATTGGAATGCAGGGTCAATCTGGGGGTGGAGGAATCGTCATCAACGGCCCCCTCGTGGCCAACGCAGTCATTCGAGAAGAAGCCGACATTCGGAAGCTGGCAAAGGCCCTGGGCGAGGAGATTGGGCGGCAAGCCCTGGCTCGTTCGCACGGGTGGAGATAGAGCATGGCGACAACACTGAGCCTCACGGACGGCACCGTCACCATCAACCTGGTGGATGGGACAAATTACGAATCTCGCACTGATGGTTTTTGGACTCCTGAGTCTAACCGGGACTACCAATGGCAGTCCTTGGCTCCGCACGGAGCGGCTCTGGCAAGCGCCCATGCTGAACCACGCACGATCTCCATCCGTTTCAATATCTTAGCTGCCAATATGACGGCAGTTGATACTCGGCTCAAAGAGATTCAGCGAATGCTTGACACGGCGTCTCTCCAGAGCCAGCGGGGTTGGGGCACGGGTGTCACGCTCACCTATCAGAAGAACGGGAGTGCAAATGCAACGATCTTTGATGTGCTCACGGGCCGCCTTATTTTGCCAAGTTCATACCATAGCCTTGTCCTCTCTCAATTCCAGATTCTCGGGGTCACGCTTGAACTCGACTGTAAACCCTTCGGGCGGGCTGCCGAAGCTGTGGCCCTGGCTGCCACTACTCTAAGAAACCGCAACGATGCAGGGGGCTCCAACTTCGTGAGCATCGCAGCGGCAACGTTTCCTGGTGATGTGCGCAGCCCCCTGAGAGTGAAAACCAAACACACTACGGCGGCGGTAACATCCCTGGGGCGAATCTGGGTGGCCATCCGGAGCCGGGGGACGGTAGCCAACTTTGAGCACACCCTGGACGCGCAGACAGCGGCCAACGGGGGAGACGGAGTTGCCTCTGGCAATGGGGAGACGGACACCGCCGACGCTGCTTGCAATAACGCTTACCGGGTGCGGATCATTGCCCCCAACACAACCATGCTGGGCCACTTCATCTTCGCCATCACGACCAATGTGATCGACCACTTTGGGACGTTTCGGGTTCTGGCTAGGATAAGGACTAATGCAGCCGCCGTGACCGACGTGAAGATGCAGCTCCGCACTGGTGATAACTTCGCCTGGGTAACGACTACCAAGCAGGTCAACCCCACCTACGTCGGGTCGGTCTGGCATCTCTGCGACCTGGGTTTGGTCAAGTTCCCCACGTTAACGCCGCCTCTTACCACTCCCGCTGGTGGCCAGAGCCAAATCAACATCCTTTTCGAAGCCCAGATGCCAGATACGGCAAAGTTCCTGGACGTAGACTCCTTCACCTTGCTGCCGGTGGATGAGGGGGCGATGGAAATCCGTTCTGACGCCGCCGACACCAACAACTCGCTCTACGTAGACGCCATTGGAGATTGGACGGGGCGGGAGCTGATCTACCTGGTGGCCCCAGACACCCAGGTCAGGCAGGCAGGGTCGCTTCTCAAGACGGGGCGGGCACTGTGGGCCACCCCAGGGCGGATCAATCGCATCTACGTCATCGTATCACGGGCAGCCAACAACGACGTGTTCAATGACACCTACGATGTTTCCGCCGATGTGCTGAATCTCTTCGGGATGGCGCAATAATGGCTAGCAGCTTGGTATTACCAAGACATACGAATATCTATGGGAGTGTTGTTGATGATCCAGCACTCTTCATATCACCAACGTTTACAGTGGAGGTATTTGCGACCCATGAAGTAGCTGCCCCACTAAGTGATGAGGATTTTTATTGGGTTCATAAGGATGGCCAATGGCGCATTGGCTTTAGAACTGAAGAGGCTACTGGAGATTTCCGGGTTATTTATTCAATCTATTATGCTAATGGAAGTTATACTCGCAATTTTGTTCAGGCGATTCCATTATGTGCTTGGCATCACTTTGCATTGTGTATTTCGCCCAGCGGCGCAGATGATTTAGCTGAAATATTCATGGATGGAAATCGAATTGACAGTCAAATTATTAGCTCAACATTCGGTGCTCTCGTTGATAGTACGGGAAATCACTACCTTGGAATTATGAATGCCGCGATTGGTGGGCTTTCCTTTCCCTGGTTTGGTAGGGTCAATGGCCTTCGCTTGTCAGATAGTCAGCGCTATTCCGGGGCTATATATACAGTGCCCTCATATCCATTTGTGAATGATGGTAATACTAAGGGGCTTTGGCTATGTAATGAAGGGACGGGAACTACTCTAGCGGATCTGTCAGGCAATGGCAATAACATCACCATAAATGGCGCAGCACTCTGGGCAGACGAATACCCTGGAGAACCCTGCCCTGGGTTTATAGATGTAACATGAGCGAACTTAGAATACAACTTCACACTCCGGCTTCTACGCCCTATTCGGGAAGCTCCCTTATTCAGGAGATAGCCACCCTGCCGACTTTCTCTACCCACATCATCGGCGGATTCGTGTCGGCGGAGTTCGAGCATTCCTGCCTTGAGGGGGAGGTGGAGCTTTGGCTTGAGCAGTACCCCCTCTACCACGTCCAGGTAAGCGGCTCTGAGGGGGTAGCCTGGGAGGGCCGCATCGACATGGTGGAGCCCATCCCTGGTGGGGTGAGGGTGCGCTGCGCCGGATACTTCTCTTCTTGTTTCCAGGTGCCCTTCTACGATGTAACCTCCTACGCTTCGGGCACCCATTACGCCGACGAGATCATCAAGGCCATCCTAACTGCCAACGCCCTCGATATTAGCTCTGACCAGAGCCACATCGACAATCCCAGCATCAACCTGGCCCCCATCCTCTTCGACAAGTACGAGACACCCGCTGAGATCATCCGACGCCTGGCGGCCACCAGCGATAGCTCAAACCAACGTTGGTCATTCGGCGTCTGGGAAGACCGCATCGCCTGGTTCAAGGCGCTCACACGCTCTAGCATCAACTGGATCATCGAGGGTACCCCCGCCGAGAACGTTGCGCCCGTGTTTGATAGCTCCCGCCTCTGCAACAAGGTCACCGTCCACTACCAGGACAGCGACGGCACCGAGCAGGTGACCACGACAGCGTCGGATGCCACCTCGATAGCTATCTGGGGTACGTGGGAGAAGCGCCTGGATGCGGGGCAGGTATCCTTGGCCGGAGCCAACTCGATGCGAGATATGTACCTAGCCGAACATAAAGATGGGTTGTCCTATCCCGGTAAGAGCATCAAGGTCAAGGGTAGCATCAAGGATGCTGGCGGTGCTCAGTTCCCCGCCTGGAAGGTGCGGGCTGGGGACGTGGTCGCTTTCACTGACATGCTCCCGGGTCAAGGCTTCTTCAATGCCACCGACCGCCGCCACATCTTTATCGTGGCCGAGACCACATACGATGCCGATTCCGACGAGCTCACTATTTCCCTCGACACGCCCACCATGTCGGCAGCGGCTATGTTGGCCGCCACCATGCCCACCACTCAACCAGAGTTCGACATCCCGCCGTGGAATCATCCTGAGTGGGGCGCACCCTCTGGGGCCGTGGGCGGAGTGATAGACCGCGCCGTCACCTGGTATATTCCTACCGTCTCGGTTCGCACAAGCGCATCGGGGGCATGGCGTGTCCCTACTGAGTTTGCAGGGGCTACTTTGACCAGGGTTGACCTCTACGCTGAGACCGTGCCTACAGGGGCGGCTCTCATTGCCGACACAAACAAGAACGGGACAACGATATTCACAACGCAGGCCAATCGCCCCCAGATAGCAGCGGGGGCCAACGCAGGTGTCTCAGGAACCCCCGATGTGACTACCTGGGCCGTGGGGGATGCAATCACCGTCGACATTGACCAGGTTGGCTCAACCGTAGCTGGTGCCGAGCTGACCGTTATCCTGGTATTCTCTCTCAAGGTTCGCTCCGCTACCGGCACGGCCCCCCTGGGCAATCACGCATCACGCCACGCAGCGGCAACGGGGGCTGACCCCTTGTCCACCGGTACGCCCTCCAATATCGGCACGGCCAATGCAACAGGGTCAGGCGAATCATTTGCACGCTCGGATCATGTCCATAACCACCCATCGGGTTTAGGCACTGGCCTACATCATGCCCAGAGCCATGCAATAGATTCAGCCTCCGATCATACAGGAGTAATTACAGATACTCAGCATGGAGTGAGAACACTGGCTAACGCCCATGCCCACAGTGCCCTGAGTGGGGTCACAGCTGATCAACACCATACTCAAAGCCACGACCACTCCGCCGCAGGAGACGGGACAACTCTCAATCCCGCAGCCGTCAATATCTCAGGCGACCTCCAAGTCAACGGCGGAGA
>ERZ1292632.3919-Hain-H43-01um-R2-3919-length-11023-cov-6_pt1 | contig 11023 bp, 12 predicted proteins | sample MGYA00564407_ERZ1292632 | MGnify/ENA primary metagenome ERZ1292632 (study PRJEB36523, sample SAMEA6512637) | groundwater metagenome | collected 2019-01-08 | study: AquaDiva: Metagenomics assemblies of 32 groundwater samples
ATGTCCGAGTAAAGAAGGCGTTAGACAAACGCCGGGCCGCCCTTGCCACCAAGTACGAGTTGACGACCGACCGAGTGCTGCAGGAGTGCGCCCGCATCGCCTACTCGGACCCGCGCAAGCTGTTCGACAAGGACGGCAACCTTATCCCCATCGTTGATCTGGACGACGACACGGCGGCGACGATAGCCAGCATTGAAATGCTGGAGGAATTCTCCGGCCGCGGCGAGGACCGCGAGTTATCCGGATACACGAAGAAGATCAAGGTGTGGGACAAGAACAGCGCCATCGACAAGGCCATGAAACATCTCGGGTTATTTGAGAAAAATAATAAGCAGATTGGTGAATCTCTGGCGCTCAAAGTCGTGTTTGGAAAATGAGCGTAGCTCTGGCTGCTAAAGAGGAGGAAGTTCACTTTCCGCCAAAACTTGATTTTCTGTTCCGACCGGCACGAATTAAAGTGCCGTGGGGCGGGCGTGACGCCGGAAGGTCGTGGGGAGTGGCGAGGGCGTTGTTGACAATTGGTGCAAACCGGCCACTTCGCATCCTATGCGCCCGTGAAATCCAAAATACGATCGCGGACTCTGTACACCGTTTACTGACTGACCAGATAAAACTGCTGTTGCTAGAGTCGTTCTACGACCCAGATGACACCTCTATTATCGGGCGGAACGGCACTGAGTTCCTGTACACCGGGTTGCGCGACCAAGACGCGAACAAGATCAAGTCATTCGAGGGCTGCGATATCGCGTGGGTGGAAGAAGCAGAGAAGGTCACAAAGCGAAGCTGGAACATTCTGGAGCCTACCATCCGTAAAGATGGCTCGGAGATTTGGGCTACATTCAATGCACAGATGGACAGCGATGAGTCGTACCAACGGTTTATCGTGAACCCGTCTCCAGGAACCGTTGCCGTGCATATGACTTGGCGCGACAACCCGTGGGCGTCTAAGGTGCTGGCTGCCGGGCGGGAACACATGCGGTTAAACGACCCAGATGAATACGAAAACATCTGGGAAGGCAAGTGCCGAACAGTAGTGGCTGGCGCGATCTACGCCAAGGAAGTAATGGCGATGATTGAATCCAAGCGCGCGCGCCCAATGCCGTATGACCCTCAACTGCCGGTGCATACCATTTGGGATCTCGGCTGGAACGATGCCATGAGCATCATCCTGGTGCAACGCATCGCGTCTGCGGTCATGGTGATCGGATATTTGGAGGCGTCCGGCAAAACATACGCTAACTGCGTAGCAGAACTCAAGACCTTGAAATACGTGTGGGGAACAGACTGGCTACCGCACGACGGAAAACAAACTCGGCCTGACACCGGTAAAAACCCCAAGCAGATCCTGGAGGGACTGGGGCGGAAACACGTTGAGATCATCCCGAAATTGGATATTGAGCACGGCATCCGAGCGGTCAGAATGATGTTTCCTAGGCTCTACATAGATAATACCGAGTATGAAAACGATTCGTGGGAATACGACGGCGGCAAACGGCTGATTGAGTGCCTGAAGCGATACAAGCGCGCCATCCCGGCGAGCACCGGAGAACCTGGTGCCCCGATACATGATGAGCACTCACACGGCGCAGATGCCATTCGTGGGCTGGCGACGATTGTGGACAAAATAACTAACGAGGGTGAAATGCAACTGACGCACATTCCAGGTTACGGAATACTCGATGAGGCGGTTGGGATCTGATGATGCCAGGCACCGCTATGGGTGAAGGGGCTGGCGCCATGATGACGCAACCCAACCCCAATTCAATGGGGGAGGGTGATGCAGAGCCACGCGATCCAGCCCGTGATCTAGCTATCCTGGAAAACCTTGGCGCAACCCTAGCAGCCAAGCGCCAGAAGGCGATCGACGCCAGGGTGTCCCAGGGCATTGATGGGCGTTGGTTTGGTGATGTGGAGGCGCACGAGGGGCGCGATGAGGTTACCCGACAATACGCCGGGCTGCGGGCCACAGTGCAGGGGTATCTCTCCACCGTTGATCCGAAGCAACAAAAACGCTCGACTCTGATCGTCAATGTAACCCGAGGTAAGGTCAACGCAGCCTCGGCTCGCCTGCAGGACATAGCGTTACCAACGGACGACCGTAATTGGGACTTGAGGCCGTCCACCGTTCCAGAGCTGGTCGAGATGATGAACCAGAAGCACGTTGGCCTGACACAGAACGGTAAGCCGGTCATGGTTCAGGACAACGGACAACAGCGCCAGGCCACGATGGCCGACATGGCGAGGCGCGACCTGGACAAGGCAAAGAAATCCGCCATAGCCATGCGCGACGAGATTGACGATCAACTCGACCTGTCGAATGGTGGATGTGGTTACGAGGGGGTTGTGCGTCAGGTGATGGATGATGAGGCCCTGCTTGGGGTTGGTATTGCTAAGGGACCGGTTGTGACCAGTAGAACTAAACGGGTATGGATGCCCATCAGCGACGGGCAAAAGACAGTTCACGTCTTGCAACGCCTTCAGGATCTGAAGCCTGGCTCGAGCCGGGTCAACCCGTGGGACATCTACCCGCACCCCGAGTGTGGCGAGAACCCGAAGAAGTTTCCGATATGGGAGCGCATACCTGGAGTGACGGCCGCAGACATCCGTGGGTATGCCGATATCCCAGGGTATCTCAAGGAGCAGATTCGTAAGGTTCTGATCGAGGGGCCGCTGAAGCCTGACCAACCCGCCGACAAGCCCGGGGTCCAGTCGGTGACGACCGAGGAAACGGTCTACGAGTGCTGGGAGTATCACGGCGACATCGGTCGTGAGGAATTAGAGGCCGCCGGCTGTCAGTGCGGCGATGACGATGTTTTCTCCAGCTACAGCGCCACGGTGATCATGATCAACAACACCGTGATTAAAGCGGATATTGAACTGCTGGATACTGGCGACATGCCCTACGACTTTTTTGTGACGAACAAGTGTTCTGGTTCATGGGCCGGGTATGGCACATCTTTTCTATCCCGCTCTGCACAGAAGGCTATTACCGCTGGCTGGCGCGCGATGATGGACAACGCCGGCCAGTACATCGGGGCACAGACCGTGATGCACCGCTCGAAGATCGCGCCCGCCGATGGTAAGTGGGAGGTTCGAGGGCCGAAGCTCTGGTGGTATACCGGTACGGACGAAGCCGCGGACATGGGCAAGTTGTTCGCAATTCATAATATCCCGGCGCACCAGGCCGAGTACGCCGCCATCATCAAGATGGGCATGGAGTTCTTGGACAACGAAACCGCGTTGCCAATGTTGGCCCAGGGCGAGCAGGGGGATGCGACCGACGTGTTGGGCGGCATGAATTTGTTGCTGAATGCAAGCAATGTGATGATGCGGCGCAAGCTAAAGTCGTTCGATGACCAGTTCACGATCCCGCACATTGGGCGTTACGTGGACTGGAACATGCAATACAACAAGAAGTCGGAAATCAAGGGCGACTTCGAGGTACAGGCCCGGGCGTCCGGTGCGTTGATGGACATGGAGATTCAGAACAGGGGTGCAGCCACCCTGATATCGCTCGCCACTAACCCCGCCATATCCCACGGGATGAAGAAATGGGATGCGGTTCGACGCGTGGTGCGAGCCCTGCGCTTTGACCACAAGGATTTCGTCAAGGAGGACGAGGAGATCGAGCGTATTGAGAAGAAGATGCAAGAGCAGGGTGGTCCACAAGACCCGCGCGTGGAAGTGGCCAAGTTGAACGCGGAAGCCAAGGCGCAGCTGGAAGCACAGCGCATAGACTTCGAGGGAAAGCAGCAAGAACTTGAACGGCAGAACAAGCTCGCTGTTGCGGTGATCAACGAGCGTATGACCAACACGGGGCTCACGAGTAGCGAGCGCGAGACGTTGGCGAAGATCAAGGGTTCCTTGGCTGGCAAGGCCATTGAGATCAGGGCGCAGAAGGAGATCACGCGGGATAACCAGATGCTTGATCTGCATAACTCGAACGCAGACCGTGTTGCGAAGCGCGATGTCATTAAGAAGCCAGCCGTTGAACCCAAGGGACAGGCGCCCGCTGGACAGGCGTTCGCACGCTAATGGCCGGCATCATCAATTCAGCGCGGGCGACCGTGGAGATAGACGGCACCGAATACGCCGTGCCGGAAGGCGTGCCGGAGAGTGACTTTATCAAGGCTGTGCGGGAGGGCAGGTTCCCGCCGAAGGCTCCGCCCTCGAAGCCCGGAAAGGTTCCGGCATGGATCTCGGGGAAGCGGGGATGAATAACGGGACAAAAGGTTCATAGGAGAAGAAAAGTGCATTACAAAAACGGGCGTGTGGCGAAGATAGGCGACAAGGTTGTTTTGCTACCGAGTTATGGTTCCCCGGTGGTGGGAATCCTCTACGACGCCGTAGCAGGCAATGACTACTGTAACGGGCGCATCGCGCCGATCAGCACAAGCGATCCGTGCCCGAACCTCAAGGAGTGCCTGCACCTTGACGATGTTCTCAAGGCGCTGCCCGCAGACGTTCCAGACACATCGAACGGCGCATGACCACTCTCGTTTGCTTCGACCCTCACGCCGGCACCCTCAAGCGTTACGTGAGCGGTGCGGCCAAGCCTACCGGGCAGGCGTTCCTTGGGCCTTGGCTGGAGTTGCCAGAGCAAGAGCGCGTGGTGAGCCTCGCCGACATTGAGGCATTCAGGACGGGCCACTCCGTTGGTGGCAGGGCGCCCAAGGTTGCCGCATGAGTATGCACGAAGCCATCCGCAGCCTGCGCGGAAAGATACCGTGGCTGTCAGACCCAGAGGATGAAGTGCCAGTGGTGCCAGTGGTGCCACCCCCCCTGGAAGCGGCTGAGAGCCTGATCCTGCTCGCCAAGGCACCAGGGCGGGTTGAGCGCACATCGGAAACCTGGCAAGCCGTTGCCCGCTGGGCGGCCACTGAATTGATTGTGGCGCAAACGGGGCTTGAGACTGCGACGGGCGAAAGGGCTGATGCCCTGCGCTCTCGGGTCAAAACCTTGAGAGACGTGCTCGCCATTGACGAGCGCACAGCATTGAAAGCAGTAGTAGCAGACCAGGGGCCGTACGTTCCTTAGACGCGCGACCCCAAACCACCAAGCCCGCTCACGCGGGCTTTTTTATTGCCGACGTTAAGCCGGAGACACAGATGAGCGAAGCAGCAGAAGTCAAGCAAGCCGCAGATGACAAGTTGTGGGAACAAACAGGAAAAGATCAAGCCTCGACGATAGCCGAGGAAGTGGTTGTTCCAGCCAAAGAAGCGCCAGTCGCAGACGCAGCCGACCCAATGGCCGGTCTGCCAGAACCGACTCGCAAACTCATCGAAGGATTGCAGACGAAAACGGCGGAATTCGATGGCCGTTTTCGGACAGTGAACCAGCAGCTTGCTACGGCGCACGGCACGATCGGGAACCTGAAGCAGCGGCTTGACGAGAGCCAAGTCCGACTCCAGACGATGACCCCGACTATCGAGGCCGTCGAGGCTGACAAGAAAGCTGCGGCGAAAGCGGTGGCTGATGCGAAAGCCCAGAAGCGCAAGGCGCTCCGGGAACGACTCAGTGACCTACCTGATGTTGCCGAGTTGATGGACGAAGTTCTGCCCGCGGACGCCGAGCCCGCCGAAGTGAAGGCAGAGAAACCACCCGAGGTTAAGACCGAGATCCATACAGAGATCAAGCCGGATGCACCGAGCCACGCTGAACAGGTTCGAGTGTTGACTCTGCAGCGCGAGCTGTCCGACAAGGTTCCGGGTTGGATGAAGATACGAAATTCCGCTGAATTCCAGGCGTGGCTACCCGCGCAAAGTGCCGGGGTCAAGGCCAATGCGGAAAGCTGGGACGTAGATGCGGCGGCAAGTGTGTTTGCTGCGTTCGATAAACACAAGAGTGATGCGGCTACGGTTGCCAAGGTCGAAGCTGACCGGCAGGCACGGCTGCGTCGTGGCGAGAACATTCAAGGCAGGGGCGGACCCAATCAAACGGTTGATACCTCGGCGGATGCTCTCTGGAAACAGACAGGACGAGACTTTGAGAAGGCTCGTTCCGCGTAACGGAGATTGATCATGCAATACTACAACGACGCCAATGCGGCAACCCTGAACCAGTACTTCGTGGTGCGGGAACTGATCGCGCACGCCGAGCCGATCATGGCGGTATCCAAGTTCGGCGAAACCAAGCAGCTACCCCAGAACAAGACCGATACGATCCTGTTCAGCCGTGCGCTTCCCATCGGATACGACTCGACAACCGGCGGCATCAGCGTTACGCCGACGAGTTACCAGGCGTCCGAAGGCGTGACACCCACCCCGATCACGATCAGCTACCAGGACGTGACGGCATCGCTCCAGAAATACGCGGTCCTCTACAAGACCACGGAAAAGACGGAGTTGATGAACGAGCGCAACATTCCCGAGGACATGCGCGCGACGGCCGCCGAGGGCGTGGGTTCCATCAAGGAAATGATCGTGTGGAACCAGATCAAGGGCGGAACCAACGTGGTGTATTCCAACGGCTCTACCCGTGCCGGCATCAATACGCCAGTTTCCGCGAACTCGCTGGACAAGGCGGCCGAGAATATCCTGGCCGCTCACGGCAAGATGGTGACGAAGATGGTCAGGGCCGGTTCGGAATACGGCAGCCAGGGCGTTCTGCCCTGTATGTTGGCATTCGGGCACACCGACGCCGAGCACGACTACCGGGCACTGGCGGGTTTCAAGGATGTCGTCGATTACGGCGGCGCCGCGAAACCAGTGCATGACATGGAGATCGGTTCGGTGCGGCGTTTCCGCATCATTCTGACCCCCATGCTGAAGCCCTGGGCATCCGCAGGCTCGGCCACCACCAACGGCATGAAGTACACGAGCAGCAACGTCAACGTGTACGCGACTGTCGTGATGGCGGCGAAAGCCTACGGCCATGTTCCGTTGAAAGGACGGGACTCCATGACGCCGTTCGTCATTCCCGCCAGTCAGCGGAACCACGCCAATCCTTCGGCGCAGTTCGGCTATGTCGGTGTGGATTTCTACACCACCTGTGTCCGGTTAAACGAGTTCTTCATGACTCGGATCGAACACGCAACCACATCGCTGTAAGGAGAAACTGACATGGCTGATCTTTTTGATGTCAGAGGGGGAAACCTCAACCTCTCCGCTTCTGCGCTGGCGTTTTCGGGTGCCGATACCCTGTACAGCACCACCGGCACGCAGACTTTCGTTATTGGTGGCAGGGTCTATACCACGGCCGCGGATACCAACGTGGAAGTGCCGGATACTGACGCCACTACTGGCGCCGCGTTCGTGGCTCTAGCGACCCTGAAACAATGCTTGTTCGTCTTTGGCTGGTTGGCCAGTGGCGAAATGGGTGTTAGCCAAGGGCCAATTGTCGATACTGCGGACGTTGTGGATGGGAGCGCCGCATTGGTGTTCCCGTCAATTCCGGACACCCTCGTCCCATTTGCTTACGCGAGCGCCAAGTACGTCGGCTCGGGCACATGGACGTTCGGCACATCGAACTGGGATGCGACGACTGTCACGTTCGGCACGGTTGTTGAAGTCATGTTGTTGCCGACCCGGCCGCTAACGGCGGCCTCGGCGTAACGAGTTCCGGGGGCCGTCTGGATGAGGCACCCGGACCTTAAAAGGAGAAATACATGAGTGATCTATTCGATGTAAGGGGTGGGACCATTACGCTGGCCAAGGCAATTTTGACTGGGCTCTCAGGCACAGCCAAAACGATTTCCTACACGGGGAATCCGTTGTTCGCCTTGGGTGGCCGGCTCTACACGGGGGATACCTGTTCTGGCGGTTCGTTGCAGACGACGGACTTTCTGACCGGAGACGCGTTTCTGCCGCTGGCAAACGGCAAGCAATGCTTGTTCGTGTTCGGTTGGGAGTCCGACGGCACCTGGGAAGTAATCCAGGGGCCGATCGTCAACACGGCGGACGTGATAAACACGGCCGATACGCTGCGCTTTCCGAGCATACCGGACACGTTCTGTCCATTCGCCTACGTGAGCATTAAGAACGCGAACGCAACATCGTGGCTTTTCGCAACGGGTAATTGGGATGCGTCAGACCTGACTGTGGGCACGGTGATCGACTGTTCGCTGCTCATACCGCAACCGCTGACAGCGGCATCCGCGTAATCGTAGTTACTCAACCAACGGGGAGCCTTCGGGTTCCCCGTTTTTTTTCTACAGGAGCTATCAATGGCGAGAATCAGAAGCTCGTACGACGTTCAGCAAAAGCCGAGCACCCCATTCAACATGGACGCGCTGGTGCAGGGCGGCCCCGAGATCGAAGTGGTCAAGGGTGACAAGGATTTCAGGAAGGTGGCGGAGGACGCGGCTTTCATGGAAGAAATGATCGACATCCGCTTTCTCGGCACCGGGGATGTGAACGCCCCCAAGATGGTCGAGGTAGGCGTTGGGACTTCCTCACCGGATGGCAAGAGCGGAGGCAAGAACACCCGCAAGGGTTTTGTCCGCGGCAAGGTCTACACGGTTCCGCGATTCATGTTCGAGGTCTTAGCGCACGCCAAAGTCACCACGCTGAAGCAAATTCAAGACCCACATAACCCGATGGAGTTGCTGAACGTGACAGAGCATTCATTTTTCTACCCATTCGAGTGCGTGCATGACGCCAACCCGAAGGGCGAGGCGTGGCGGGAAAAGGTTTTGGCTGATCCCTGCTAATGAGCACGTATCTCCAACTCTGCACTTACCTCCGTTCCGAAACAACCGACGCGGGCACCGGTCCGACCGCTGTCACGGGAAACACAGGTGAGTTGGCGCGGATGGTGAAGTGGGTTGCGGATGCGTGGACCGAACTGCAGCAGGACCGCGAAGATTGGCTGTGGATGCGAAAGTCATTCACGGTGGACACCGTTGCTAGCGATGGCGCCTACGAATACACCGACTGCACTGACACCGTTTCTGCTGCTGCCATTTCCCGCTTTGCGCGGTGGTACACCGGTCCCGAGGACTGGAAGTGCTACCTGACTTCAACGGGCGTCAGCGGTGAGTATTTCCTGCCATGGCTGGAGTGGGAGGATTTCAAGCGTCTTTACCGCTTCGGAACACAGACCAACGGCCCTCCGGCTCATGTGAGCATGGACCCCACGCAGGCGTTCGTGTTGGGGCCGAAGCCGGATGCGATTTATACGATTTCAGGCGACTATCAGACCGGACCCCAAGTCATGACGGCCGATGGTGACGAGCCTGAAATGCCGGCGCGTTTCCACGCCCTGATCGTCTATGAGGCGATGAGCAAGTACGGCGGCACGCGGGTTGCGCCCGAGGCCATGCTGCGCGCGGTATCAGAGGGTGGGCGGCTGCGTTTTGCCTTGGAGCTGGATCAGTTGCCAAGGATGAGTTATGGGGCACCGCTCGCCTAGCCCCGCTTGTTTTCAGTTTTGAATTGAGCCCTCGCAAGAGGGCTTTTTGTTGGGTGGTGTCTCCCAAGACACCGATCGTACGCTGTGGCTGTTCGGACAAGGAATATTCCGAGTCCGCTTTCGTTTTTCTTCAGGAGATTCACCATGTCAAAAGTAACAGACTTCGTAAACAGTATCAACGACAAGCGCACCGCTCAGTTCCTGGTGGGGGCATTCACCAAGACTAACGGCAGCGCGACGGCGGTGGCGACCGGCACATCGAGCCAAGCCAACTCTGCTGCACTGACGGGCGCAGTGAACTACGTGACTGCCGCCAACGGCACCAAGGGTGTGCGCCTGCCGATTCCGCAGGCCGACGATCCAGGTGTTTGGGTCATCAACACCGATGCGTCGAACGACCTCTTGATTTACCCTGCTGTTGACGGGCAGATCAATGCGCTGGGTACGGATGCGGCCTACACGCTTCCGGCGGCCCAGGCGGGGTTCTTCATTCCGGCCAGCAAGATTCTCTGGTACACGGGAATTGTCGGCGCGACCTCCGCGCAGATCGCCTACCTGACCGGCGCGGTGGCAGGAACTGCCGCGGCCTCGAAGGTCTTGGTGCTCGACGCAGACAAGAAGATCGGAGACCTCGTGAGCATCAACGTGCTGGGTCTTGGCTCGGTGGCGAGCAACCAAGCCCTTGGCGCTACGGCCCTGGACGCGAACACCTCTGGCGCCCGCAACACGGCGGTAGGGGTCGGAGCGGCGAGTGCCGTCACGACCGGAAACGACGTTACCGCAGTGGGTAACGATGCCTTGCTGGTCAATACTGCCACTGGCAATACTGCGGTCGGCGCACAGGCGTTAGATGCAAACGTTGCCGGCGTGCGTAACACTGCGGTTGGATTTGCCGCGGGTGGGGCACAGGCTGCCTCGACTGACAACGATAACGTGTTCATTGGCCATAACGCCGGTCTGTTGGCCAATGGCTCGGCCTCTGGCGGCAATACGATAGTGGGTTCAACCGCGTTCAACGCGGCAACCACAGCTATCGACTGCACGGCGGTTGGTTTCAACGCGGCCGGCGCCAATGTAACGGGCGCCGACGTTGTTGCTGTTGGGAAAGACGCACTCGCTGCCAGTACCGCTACTGGCAACACCGCTGTTGGCGCGCGCGCCCTTGACGCCAGCGTGGCGGGAGTCAGGAACGTTGCGGTTGGCGCTGACGCGGGTGGAGCTTTGGCGGGAGCCAACGATAACGACAACGTGTTTGTCGGCTATAACGCCGCCCTTCTCGCAAACGGTTCCGCCGCTGGTGGGAACGTCGCGGTGGGTTCAACGGCGCTCAACGCCCTCACTACTGGCACCAGTAACACTGCCGTTGGCTTCAACTCTCTTGGGGCCATCGTCACCGGCATTGATGCCACCGCTGTAGGCAAGGACGCCTTGGCGGCAAGCACGGCAACCGGCAACGTCGCCGTCGGGGCACGCGCCCTTGACGCGAATGTTGCTGGTGTTCGCAACGTCGCGGTTGGTCTGGATGCGGGCGGGGCTGCGGCGGGTGCCAATGACAACGACAACGTTTTCATTGGCCACAATGCGGGCTTGCTCGCAAACGGGTCAGCTTCCGGCGGTAATACGGCGGTAGGTTCGCTGGCGCTCGATGCAGTGGTCACGGGGATCGACGCGA
>ERZ1292632.3922-Hain-H43-01um-R2-3922-length-11022-cov-7_pt1 | contig 11022 bp, 16 predicted proteins | sample MGYA00564407_ERZ1292632 | MGnify/ENA primary metagenome ERZ1292632 (study PRJEB36523, sample SAMEA6512637) | groundwater metagenome | collected 2019-01-08 | study: AquaDiva: Metagenomics assemblies of 32 groundwater samples
CATTTGGCTAACTTAATTGAACATAATCAAATTTCTTTATGGAGAGTTTTGCCTAAGAAAACAATATTTAAGATTTATCCAAAAATAAGAGATAAAAATTATTTGCTTAAGGATATTAAGAAAAGAATAAAAGATGAATCAATCACATTCAGTGAAATAAACTGCGTGCTTTCTCATATAAAATCTGTTAATTTTTGATTTTTAGGAGTTAGTTAGATTTTTATATTCTTTTCTTTTGGCTTATTTATCACAAAGAAATTTTACATCACAACTGCAATTGATTATGTGAACTCTGAGCCGCATATTGGTCATGCATATCAGAAAATCATAGCGGATGTTCTCGCTAGATGGCATAAGCAGAAAGGAGAAGAGGTATTTTTCTTGACTGGGACAGATGAGCATGGACAGAAAATCGCCCGAGGCGCTGAAGTTAATGGAAAAACGCCAAAGAGATTTGTTGATGAGCTGACTCCTAAATTTGAGAAAGCTTGGAAATCTTTGGATATAGAATTTGACCGCTTTATTAGAACAACAGAGGAGGATCATCAGGCTAGAGTTAAAAAATTTATTGAGATTGTAGAGAAGAAAGGTGATATTTACAAAGGAAAATATAAAGGACTTTATTGTGAAGGATGTGAGGCTTATGTTACTGAAAAAGATTTAGTCAATGGAAGATGCCAATTTCATCCTAATAAAGAACCTAAAGAACTCAAAGAAGACAGTTATTTTTTCAAGCTAAGCAAATATCAGAAGAATCTTCTTGAGTTTTATGATAAAAATTCTGATTATATCCTTCCATTATTCAGGAGGCAGGAGATAGTTAACAGAGTCAAAGAAGGCTTGAATGACTTAAATATTACAAGGCTTAGGCAGAATATGTCTTGGGGAATTTCTTTTCCTTTAGATAGTGATTATGTTGTCTATGTTTGGTATGAGGCACTTCTTAACTATATAACTGGGATAGAATGGCCTGATGGTAAAAAATTCAAGAAGTTCTGGCCGGCAGATGTTGAGTTGCTTGGAATTGACAATGGATGGTTTCATTGTGTTATTTGGCCTGCGATGCTTTTTTCTGCAGGAATAAAACCGGCAAAAACTATCCTTATAAACGGGTTTTTGACTTTTAATAGACAAAAAATCTCAAAATCACTTGGAAATTCAATTTCTCCTTTTGAGCTTGTTGATAAATATGGCGCTGATGCAATAAGATATTATTTATGCAGAAATTTTGTTTTTGGACAGGATGGAGATTTTTCAGAGAAAGAGCTTGTTTCAAGATACAATAATGAGTTAGCGGACAAACTTGGAAATCTTGTCAGCAGAGTTTCTAGCTTGATTGAAAGAGATGGATTTCAAAAATGCGAAAATAAGCTCCTGAAAAAATTGAAAGAAAAAGAATTTGAAAAGAAAATAAAAAACTATGAATTTGATAAAGCTTTGAATGAAATTTTTGCTTTCATTGATGTTTGCAATGAATATACTCAAAGTAAGAAGCCTTGGGAAACTCATGACAAGAAAGTTCTTTATGAGCTGAAGGAAAGTATTTTGAAAATTGCTGAATTGCTTTGGCCTTTTATTCCATCAAGTGCTGAAAAAATAAAAAATGTTTTTTCCTCTAAAAATATTAAGAAAGCAAATCCTTTATTTGTTAAGATTCTCTAGGCTTTTTCTTTGAATTGACTGAGGGATTACATCTTGTTTTGGCATAGCTGAAGTTGCCCTGAGTTGTGAGTATTTTCTATTTGAGGTTCTTCTAAATTGGTATAAATTTTGAGATATAATTCTTTCAGGTATATGGGCTTCAACTAACCTTACGTTATTATCTATCATTCTGTAAAAATGTCTTTCCGCACCTGATTTTGTATCCTGGCCCATGAAAGTTAGGTCTAGCCCCCTTCCACTACTTATCATTCTTTCAAGCTCTTGAGCATTTGAATAGCATTCTTTATAACAACCTGTTGTAGAGTCATAAGTGTATATCTTTCTTCTTTTTAGAAAAATATGGCCGTCTTTTTCTTCTTTTGGTCTTAATATTTTTATTCTTCTAAAAAATTCTCGGTTTTTGTGAACAGCTCTCGCAAAGCTTCCAATACTTGCAGACACGCCTTTTATTATTGATCCATAAATAACATTACTCTCTGGTTTTGTGGGATATTTTATTTCTTGAGAGTCTTTAATTTCGCAGTATCTTAAAAAAGGTATTTCTTCAATTGAAATGTCGTGCCTGTCGGGAAACATTCGATACCCTATTGTTGAAGGTATTTAAGGATTTGGTTGCAAAAGATAAATTTAAATATTTCCTGCTTCATTTTTAATTATGGATGGAATAGTTTCTTATGAAGAATGGCAGAAACTTGATTTAAGAGTTGGTGAAATAATTAATGTTGAAGATATAGAAGGGGCCGATAAGCTCTATAAGTTAACAGTTGATGTTGGCAATGAAAAAAGAGTTATATGCGCCGGTATTAAAGAGCATTACACAAAGAAAGCTTTGAAGGGAAAAAAGATAATTGTTTTTGTTAATCTGGCTCCTAGAAAAATGAAAGGAATTGAAAGCCAAGGTATGCTTTTGGCAGCTGTGAGTGAAGATCATAGCAAGGTTTTGCTGATAAATTCAAAAACCGATGTTAATGTTGGTGAAAAAGTTACTTTTGAAAATGGATAATGTTTTTTTTGAAATTGAAGATAGGCTGTTTTTTGACGAAGAAATTATTTTTGACGAGGCTAAAATAAAACAGTTTATTTTTGATTTTCTTTTAAATGACATAAACTCAAGAGATGACAAAAAGAGAGGATTTTATTTTGAGGAGATTGTGTATAATTTTTTTGAATATCTGAATGTTCCTTTAGTAAAAACTAAAAAAACAAGGGATTTTGGAATAGACGGAATAATTAAACTCAAATTGAACTTGCTAGGTGAAATAAATCTTGGGCTGCAAGTTAAATATAAGATAATAGATTCAACTGATGTGGATTTATTTTTATCTTCATTAAGAAATTCAGAGCTGCAATTAGGGGCTATTGTCTGCCGAGATTCTAGAAAATTGGAGAAATATGGATTAAACTCTAAGTTAAGAGCCATTTTACTTTCTAAAGGAATTAAGGTCAGGGAAAAATTAATAAAAGATGATATAAATCTTAATCCTGTATTTATATTAAAATTTGATGAGTTGGTAGAAATTGTTGCCTCTCAAATTAGGGGAGTTATCAAATCAATATACAAAAAATGACAGAAATAATTAAGTTTGAAGATTGGGTGAAGCTGGATTTGAGAATTGGAGAAGTTGAAAAAATAAATCCAATTGTTATTAGCTGTTTGGGAAAGGGTTATGAAATTGAGCTAGGTTTAGCTGTAAAAAAAGGAGATAAAATTGTTGTTGGACTTAGTGGAGATAATTTAGTTATTCCAGTTGTTGGCGAAGATGTTCCTTTAGCTCCAGGAAAAGGCGCTGAGGCTGGAATGAAGGTTAGTTAACTTATTGGTATATTAAACTGACAAAAAGCTTATTAACAAACAATCTTAATTTCTTTTATGGGAGATCCTATAAAATATAGGGATAAGTTTGCGTATCTTAACATAACTTCTACTATTAATTCTATAGAGGATCCTACTGATGTAACGAAATATGTTTTGTCTTTTGATAAACTTGAGGATTTGGCAATTTTATTAAACATGGAAGCTAAAGAGGATATATTTGTCGGAAATAAAAGAATGAGTTTTGCTGATTTTCAGGAATTAATTTTGAAAGAAACACATAAGATTTATCCTTATAAAGATGGTTTAATGTTTGATCGAATGAACAGTATTTCTTAATAAACTTTTAACTTCTCAAACCCAACTTCCTCAGAACAACCTCATAGAAATTTTCTTTTTCTGAGTCTGAATCATAGTCAAGATTTAGAATTCTTGCTGCAATTTCTTTGTAGGCTCTTGCCGACTTGCTTTTTGGGTATGCATGGACAACTATTTCTTTATTCATGATTGACTTTTTTATATGCATGTCTTCTGGAATCATGCCTAAAATTGGAACTTCCAGCATTTCTTTGACGTTTTCTGGCTTCATCTCAAACTTGTCTTTTCTGACCCTTGTCATAACAATGCCTATAACTTTCTTTTTCATTTCCTCCGCAATTTTTATTGTTTTTAGCGCATCTGTTATTGCTGGAAGCTCTGGATTTGTGACAATTATTATTTCATCAGCAAGGTCTATTGCGGAAGTTGCTTCCTGACCAAGGCCTGCAGAGCTGTCGACAATTATGTAATCTGAAATTTTCTTGAGTTCGTTTTTTATTGACTTGAGCTTTTCCGGTCTTATTTTTTTTAGCTCTTTAATTGATAAAGAAGAAGGCATTACTTTGAATCCTGATTCATGCTCATATACTGCATCGATAACGTCTGCTTTGCCTAGAAGGACTTTGTTAAGGTCTATTGGGACTTCTGGAGAGTTTAGATGAATTCCTATATTGGGAGTTGATAAATTTCCATCAACAACAAGGACATCTCCTCCAAAATGATTTATGGCAGCCCCTAGATTTATTGCTGTTGTGGTTTTTCCCACGCCTCCTTTACCTGAAGTTATGACTATTATCCTTGACATTTTAAAGCAACCTATGGTTTTCTTCTCGCTTTTGGAAACCCTTTCTAAAGGTTTATTTTCAACTCTAGTTAGATAAAAGAAATTGCTTTACAGTACTTATAAACTTTTCCACCTTCTCCGCGTATTCTTTGAGCTTGTCAAGGTTGATATTGATCTCTTGGCCTTGGTAGATAACTTTTAAGGTGACGTTTTTTCTAAACTCGCCGATTCTTTCAGTTCTGAGTTCTTTAATTTTTTTGAACATTTCATATAGATCTAGAATTTCCTGGAAGTTTTTGTCTTTTTTGAAAAGTTTTCTTATGGTTTCTATCTTTCCTACAGGATTTTGGGGCATAGAAGGTATCTTTTTTTTCTTATAGGCTTTTTTTAATATGGTTTCTATGCATCTTTCTATAAGGACCATCCATCTTAACAAGAGATTTACGATTACGTCACAGGTTTTTGTGTATTTCAGGCTTACATAAAGAAGATGGTCTGCACTAATTTTTTCCTGTATGATTTCCTCCATAGATTTCCCTTTTTCCTAAGTTAGAAGTACAAGGTATCAAGATAAAGGTCTTTTTATATTTTTCTTAAATTCTTGAAGCCGTTTTTTGTTTTTGCCAGGAGTGATTTTGTTAGATTTAAGAAAGATTTTGTTTTTTCAAGGCTTACTGAATCCTGATTCATCTCCCCACTAAGGATAATTATCTTATTGTCCTTAAGTATTTCATGTGTGCTTTTTTTGTGCTTTTCCATGAGATTAAAGATTTCTATTATTAGGGCTATCTCTTCGGAGTTTACACTATATTTTTCTGCGCATTTTTCCCTAAATATCTTAAAGTTTGCCACAGAATCTTTTTCTAGTTTTATGCTTTTTTGAAGATACTCATACTGGAGAATTGAATTAATGCAGCAGATTATGGCTTTTTTTGATTCTGTTAAAATCTTCATCAATAGACGCTTGTCTTTTATTAAAGGAAATGTGATGTAAAATAGATGATCCGCAGATTTAGTTATTTTCTGGGCCTCTAAAAGGTATTCTATGAACTTCTGAGCCATTAATTTTTCAGTTTTTCCAGGTTAATATTGATTTTGGTGGTAAATAGAAAGGTTTAAATATTACTCATTATTATTTATACGTATGAAAATTAGTAAGGAAGATTTGTTTAGGGTAAATCAAGGATTTGGAGGAAATTTGAGAAGTGGTTCTAGCCTGGACTTTGCCTTTGAAAAAGTAAAAAACAGAAGATTGGGATTTTATAAAAAATTGGCATATCTCATTAGGGCAATTTTGATTGATCATCCTTTTTCAGATGGCAACAAGAGGACAGCAATGTTTGCAGCTTTTGCGTTTGCCAAAGAATATAATAAGAAAGTTGACAGAGAATTGCTTTTGCACCATGTTATTTCGATATCAAGCAAGAATGTTCATGTTATAAAAAATATAGAATGGAGATTAAAAAATGCGATTAAGTGAAATTAATAAAGTATTGAAAGAGAATAAAGAAGTATTTGAGATTCTTGAAAACTATGACAAGACAAGAGAATTGCCTTTTCAAAGGAAAAAGATATATTTAACTTTATCAGTTGAAACAATAAGCAGGCTTAAAAGGCTGAAAGAAAAAACAGGAAAGCCAATTTCAAGATTAGTTGAGGAGAAGTTTGCTTAACTCAGCTTCAAAATCGCTTCAGCGAGATCTCCAGTTTCTTCAAGGGCTTTTTGAGCTTCTTTTTTTGATGCACCTGTCTTTTCCATGATTGTTTCTATGTCTTCTTCTGAAAACCCATATTCTTCTCTGGCGTTGCCTGAAATTTGAAAAGAATCCTGGCCTTGCATTGTTATTTTAACTACAGAAGCAGGCTCGATTACAATCTTAGAGCCGTCCTGTTTTTCAATTGTTACTTTAGAAGCATCAATCTCCTGTTGGTTTATTCCCATTTGCTTCATAACTGCCTGCATTTTTTTGGGATTAAGTCCGGGAAACATTTTAGTATAGAAATCCAAGAGCTATTCTGAAAGCTATTATTAAAACTACGAATGCTATTACATGAGCTGGCTTTAAGGGAAATTTTGAAGCATATTCTTCATCATATCTCATCAAGCCTCCGAACCCGCCAGGCATGCTTATTTTATTGTCCGCCATATAAAAACCTCCAGCGGGTTTTTATGAATCCAGCAACCGAGGCCGAATCTTTCTGCTCGGTCATTGTAACTGTTATTGATAACTGATTTTTGCCAATTCCAATAACCTCGTTGCCTCTGATGGATTCGAGATATCCCGCTTAAGCTAAAATATTAATATATAGATAGTTTTTAAAAGTTTCTTGTTGATATTTAGGTTATGGTTGAATATAATTACAAGGAAGCTGAACAAAAATGGCTTGTTTTTTGGGAGAAGGAGAAAATATACAAATTTAATCCTGGCAGGAAAGTTTATGGAATTGACACTCCTCCACCAACTCTTTCAGGGGATATGCATATTGGCCATGCTTTTTCTTATTCTCAGCAGGATTTTATTGCAAGATTTCATAGAATGAAAGATGGAAGTGTTTTTTATCCTTTTGGAACTGATGATAATGGACTGCCGACAGAAAGGCTTGTTGAAAAGCTTAAAAATGTCAGAAGTAAAGAGATGTCAAGAGCTGATTTTATTGAATTGTGCTTAAAGACTCTTAAGGAAATAAGGCCTGAATTTATTCAAGGCTGGAAAAATTTAGGGATTTCCTGCGATTATGACATTTATTATTCAACTATTGATGATGCCTCGAGAAAATTATCCCAGAAGTATTTTATTGAGCTTTTTAAAAAAGGATTGGCTTACAAGAAAGATTTTCCTTCAATTTGGTGCCCATTATGCCAGACTGCAATTGCACAGGCGGAATTGGAAGACAAAGAATTTCCAAGCCAGTTTTCAACGCTTGTTTTCAAGTCAGGAAAAGAAGAATTGCTGATCTCTACAACAAGGCCAGAGCTTCTTCAGGCATGTGTTGCTGTTTTTGTTCATTCTAAAGATAAGAGATACAAAAAATTTGTGGGAAAAAAGGTTAAGGTTCCTATTTTTGATTTTGAAGTTCCTGTTATTAGTGATGATTCTGCAGACATTGAAAAAGGAACAGGAGTAATGATGGTTTGCAGTTATGGAGATAAATATGACGTTGAAGCAGTTGCAAAGCACAAGCTTAAGCCTAAAATAATCTTTAATAAAAATGGGACTTTGAATTACGGAATTTACAAAGGAATGAAAATAAAAGAGGCAAGAAAAAGAATTCTTGAAGATTTGGAAAAGAAAAATTTTGTTAGGGACAAAAAACAAATATCTCATTCTGTAAATGTTCATGACAAATGCGGGACAGAAATTGAGTTTATTCCAACTGAGCAGTGGTTTATAAAAATTCTTGATAAAAAGAAAATTTGGATTGACCAGGGAAAAAAGATGAAATGGCACCCTGAATTTATGCTTAAAAGATATGAGAACTGGGTTAATGGGCTTGACTGGGATTGGAATATTTCTAGAGACAGGCATTTTGGCGTTCCTATTCCTGTTTGGTATTGCAAAAAATGCAAAGAAATTATTGCCGCTGAAGAAAAAGAACTGCCTGTTGATCCTTTGAAGAAAAAGAAAAAATGTTCTAAGTGTAATGAAGATTGTGTTCCTGAAGAAAAAGTTCTTGATACATGGGCTACTTCCAGTTTGACCCCGCAAATAATAAGTTATCTGTCTAATGGAAAAGTTAAAGTTCCATTTTCTTTAAGGCCCCAGGCTCATGACATAATAAGAACGTGGACTTTTTACACTATTGTGAGAAGTTATCTGCATGAAAATGAAATTCCTTGGGAAAATGTGGCTCTTTCAGGATATGTCAAGCTTAAAGGAGAAAAAATGTCAAAGAGCAAAGGAAATGTCATTGACCCTAAACAAATCATAGGCCAATATGGTGCAGATGCATTGAGATTTGGCGCTGCAAGTTCAAAGCTTGGAGAAGATGTTGACTATCAGGAAAAAGATCTTGTTGCCGGCAAGAAGTTTGTCAACAAACTTTTGAATGCGTCGAAGTTTGTTTTTATGAATCTTGAAGGATATGACTACAAGAAGCCGAAGAAAATTGAGATGGATGATATTGAATTTTTAGGGAAGCTTAACAAAGTTATTGAAAAATCTACTGAATCATTTGAAAATTATGAATATTTAAAAGCAAAATTGGAAATTGAAGAGTTTTTCTGGAAATATTTTTGTGATTTTTATCTTGAGACTGTTAAGAAAGTTCTTTATCAAGAGAGTGGAGACAAAAAGTTGTCAGTTCAATATACTTTATACAAGTCTTTGTTAACTGTTCTTAAATTAATTGCTCCAATTATGCCTTTTGTTACTGAAGAGATTTATCAAACTTATTACAGAAAAAATGAGAGCGATAAGAGTATTCATATTTCCAATTGGCCAGAGGCTGGTGATGAAAAATATAAAGGGGATTTGGAGATTCTAAAAGATAATTTGTCAAAGATAAATAAATTTAAATCAGAGAATAATCTTTCTTTGAACGCACCAATAGACCAGGTTGTATTAGTTTCATCTGATTACAAAGTCATAAAAAATTATGAAGAACGTTTTTCAACTGTTTCTGGCGCTGCTCTTTTTTCTTCTGGCAAAGAATTTAAAATAGAAAAATCTTCGAAAGCTAAGGAGAATCATGCTAAAAAATGATATCAAAAGAAGAATTAGCTGAGTTAATAGAAGAACTTGAGATTTATAAGGGCAGAGCTACAGAGCTTGTGACAGTTTATATTCCTGCAGGGCAGAATATCTACACTGTTGCAGATCAGTTAGAAGCTGAAAAATCCACTGCTAAGAATATTAAAAGCACTTCTACAAGAAAAAATGTCGGCAATGCTCTTGATAAGATAACAAGATATCTTAAGGATTACAAGAAAACCCCTGAAAATGGGCTTGCTATTTTTTGCGGGAATATAAGCAAAGTTGAAGGGCAGGAAGATCTGAGATTATGGGATATGGAACCGCCTATGCCTCTTAAAGTTAGGATGTATAGATGTGACAAAGAGTTTATTCTTGACCCTTTGAGAGAGATGAATGCTATCACTGAGGTTTTTGGACTTCTTGTTATGGATAGGAAAGAAGCAACTATTGGGCTCTTGGAAGGAAAGAGTATTGAGGTTCTTCAGAAAATGACTTCAGGTGTTCCGTCAAAAGTCAGGGCAGGCGGGCAATGCCTTTTTCAAGATACTATTATAAATGTTAAAAGAAAAGGGGATATAAAAATTAACGATGTAAAAAAAGGAGATTTAATTAAAGGAATTGATTTTAATAATATGAACGAAACTTATAATAAATGTTTAAAGAAATGGTTAGTTAATAAAAATAAATCATTGTTAGTAATTACTAATGGAGATTATCCTTCATCTGAAATTAATTCATCATTAGACCATATTTTTTATATTTATTACAAAGGAAAAATAAAAGAAACAATTGCTTCAAAATTAAAGATTGGAGATTTTTTAATAGGAAGGAATAATAAACTAATTAAAATTTTATCTATTGATATGATTGGTTCAGGAGAAAGATTAATTGATTTAGAAGTTGAAAATAAAAATTTCTTCGCTAATGAAATTCTCGTTCACAATTCATCCCAAAGATTTCACAGAATTACAGAAGGATTGACAAAAGAGTTTTACAAAAGAATTGCTGATGAGATGAAAAATATTTTTTATGAAATGCCCAAGCTTAAAGGGATTCTTATAGGCGGGCCTGTTCCTACAAAAGATGAATTTTTGGACGGACAGTATCTGCCAACAAGGCTGCAGGGAAAAGTCATTGGAAGGGTTGATATTGGAGGAAGTGATGAATCAGGGTTGAAAGAATTAGTTCAGAGAAGCCAGGATATTCTTGCTGGGCAGGAGATAGTTCACGAGAAAAAAATTCTTGAGAGATTTTTCCAGACTTTAGGGGAAAAGCCTGAGCTGGCTGCTTTGAAAGAACCTCAGACTTTGCATGCTTTGGAATACGGGGCCGTTGACCTTTTGGTTTTGTCAAGAAATATTGGGAAAGCTAAGATAAAGGAGCTTTCAGAATTAGCGAAAAATACCGGGGCTAGTGTCGAGATAATTTCAATAGAAACAGAAGAGGGTCAGCAATTCGCCAACATGGGCGGGATTGGGGCTATTTTGAGGTTTAGGGTGCAATAAATTAATACATAAATAAAAATGATAGACGAAGACGATAGGTTTGTTTTTGAAATTCAAAAGCATAAGATGAAGGAAATATGGGATAATAAGGAAGATGATAAATGGGATTCTTTAGATATTAATAACTCTTTAAAATGAACCCTTAAAAATAAACCTTAACAAGAATTTAAAAATACAAGCTTTCTCTCCTATTTTATGGATCCAACAAGCAGAACTCTTGATGAGATTGATGAAGCCAGAGAGAAA
>ERZ1292632.3112-Hain-H43-01um-R2-3112-length-13033-cov-8_pt1 | contig 11018 bp, 26 predicted proteins | sample MGYA00564407_ERZ1292632 | MGnify/ENA primary metagenome ERZ1292632 (study PRJEB36523, sample SAMEA6512637) | groundwater metagenome | collected 2019-01-08 | study: AquaDiva: Metagenomics assemblies of 32 groundwater samples
ACCGGCACAATGGGTTCAGCCGGGGCAACCACCTTTACTGGCAATGATCTCACATTAGACAACCAACTCACATCATCATATGCCAACACTACGGCGATCAATCTCACCGGTAATGGCGCAGGGATAACCTTTGGCTCAACCGGACCATATCAAATCATCACCGGCGGGACAAGCAACTTGGCTTTGATGCCCGGCGGCAACGTCGGCATCGGGACGACAGGGCCTGGACATAAATTAACTGTGGTATCCGCAGAAGCTAATGAACCTACGCTTGGAACTGATGTGGGCGGAGTAGCGCTTTTGGGCGCTACTGGTTTATATGGATTGTTCATTGGTCAAAATGCTTCAAGCGGCGCAACTTGGATGCAATCTATGCGTAATGACAACGCTGTTGCCTATAACCTGAATTTACAGACGGCAGGCGGCAATGTCGGCATCGGAACATCCTCGCCAATCGCCAAGCTCCACGTGGTTGGTGAAATGATTGTAACCGATACTATAACCACAGGGACACAGCCAGGAACTGCGCTCTTTATTGGAAGTTCGGGACGATTGTGCCTACAGAACCAATGCGATTAAAACTCATACTCATCCTTATTATTTCTTTCTTTTCATTGTTAGCTTTTCGTTCAATCTGTTTTCCTGATGATACCGTTCTCTACAACAATATTACATTTACCCGAATAAAAGGCGGCATTTCCAAAGCGAATGACGAAGGACGGATTAAACGCAACATTGACGGTAAAATCGTAACCGTAAAAAGGGTTAAGAAAACAGATTATGAGAAATCGATTGGCAATACGAAAGCGGTAGAAGACGCTGATAAAGACGGGAATACGGATTGGGTTTATGTAAGACAGGATAATATGCAGGTAATAACAGCAGGGAGTAATAAATGAACCACAGCGACGATAATAAATGCAAATGGCAGTTAGCGTTTTGGATTACTACTGTTTTGAGTGTATCAATAGCTTTTTTTATTGGCAACGCGGTTATAGCTAATGACCGCATACGAGCGGAAGAAGATAAGGCTATTCGTTTTGATATGAATGAAAAATTTGATAAGTTTTACGCGACACAAAACAAAGTCAATCAATTGATATATCAAATAGCGGGGAAACTTGATGTCAAAGTTTCTTCTCCTTAGTATATGCGCCTGGATATTTTTATTGCAAGGTGTTTTAATTATAACGGTATATCATGCGAGCAAGAATTGGTATAAAAATGAGAAATTTTCGCTTAAGGTTAATCAAAAGTCTATTGAACGCCGCAATAAAAAATATCCCCGAGCCGTTACGCCTTGGGATTAAGTGTAGAATGGATAGAGGAATAGTGGACGTGCTAAAATGCCAGATGAAAGACGTAGCAACGACATAAGCCGCAAAGTCGGCTGTAAGTTCTGCACAAACAACTATTTATTTTTAGAGCGAGACAAACGTGAGATTTTAAAAGGCGAACGCAAGGGAGATACAGAATATATCTATAAGTTAAAATGTTCCGCTTGCGGGCAAGAACAGCGACGCCCATTAACATTTGCGGAGTTAAAAGAATGGCGCTCTTAGATATTTTACGAGAACAGTTAGCGATAATCATTATGATAATATCAACAATAATATTTTTGCCTTATCTTATCCGAGATATTATTAAAAGAAAGATTAAATGCGGCAGGTTCTGAAGTTAATAACAGTTCCATTTGCGATTGTATTTTTCTTCTTCGGGATGATGTTCTCGGATGATGTGATTGAGAGGTGGATGTTATGGAGAAAATAATTCAGCAGATATTGGATAAGATACTCTCAGGCAGGTTTGTTCTTGTCATTGCCGCCGCTTATGTGTTTGTTAAATTAAGGGGAACGCTTCCGAAAGAACTCATTGCTTCTTTGTTAACCATGGTATTTACGCTTTATTTTACAAGAGATCGCCAGCCGCCGGCGAATGGCGGGATAGGAATAGTCAAATGAAAGCAATCGGAAAGATACTCCTGATTTTGGGTATAGGAATAATTTTCTTCTGGCTTGTTTGGAGGGGGGGACAATGAAAACGATAAATAAGATTATTGTTGTATCAGCGTCGGGTGCGGCAGTGTGGGGACTTTCATACTGCGGAACAATCTGGTCAAACTATGCTTTAGTATTCTCATCTTTTGCCGCCGGCGTAACCGCTCTCTGCGGCATATTAACAGGGTTTTCTTCCTCAAAGGTGTGATATGATTAAAAAAATACTTCCATACTTGCCAGTTATCATCGTTGCTATTACATTGATTACGGGGTGGACTAAAGTTTCTGGTCAGACGGAATTAAACAAAACCGCTACAGAAAAGATTTCCGCTAAAGTAGATAAACTGGAAGATAAACAAATTGAGTTAGATAAACAAGCCGAGGTGAATGAGAATAAGACCGAGAACTTGCAGAAATCGGTTGAGGAAGTTAAAGAGGATACCAAGAAGATTATCAGTTTACTTATGGAAAAAAGAGGTAAATAATGGGCGCATTATCAAGCGGACTTGACATTTTAGACGGGATTTTCCGGCGTTGGTTTTCTAAGGAGGCGAGAGATGAGGCAAGAGATAACGACATCGACGAATTACAAAAAAAACAAGCAAACTTGGCTATCCATAATGTTGACGGTCGCTTTGATAATGAGCTTAAGCGTATCTCTACAAAGCTGTCGAAGCTTCAGCGACAAGCCCAAAATACCAGATAAGCCGAAGAACTTTCAGACAGGACAAGCCGGAACTGCGCCGTCTGCTGTCTTTCAATCATACGATTGGGTAATTTTATCTATACGGGATTATAAGTGGAGTGATAGATAATTACGCTCTGGTTACTGCCGTAAGTCCAGAGACGGCGGAGACCGAGGACTTCCGCTATGTTAAACCGTCTTTCACTGCCTGTGCTGGGAAAGATTTGGTAAAAAGTAATCTTCCGTTGTTATGCGGCAAGGCAGGAAGATGAGCCTCAAATTAAAATGATAATAACAATCTTAATTCTTGCAGTCCTTGCAGGCTGCTTATACCGCAGGGGTGGGACATCAGCCGGGACGCTTTGGAGGGATGTGGGCGTGTCAGCCGCAACCTTGCTCACTTGCCTTATATTGGGACTTACAGCAGGCCTCTTTGCCTCAATTATAGCCTATTTTCTCACGTTCGGCCTTTCTTGGGCGGCAAATTCCAGTTATTTTGGGCAGGATGAAAAACGGTTTGGATATATTTGGCACGGATTAGCATTATCCCTTGCTCTATTACCAATCGCCTACATCACCGGACACTGGCTCGGTTTTGGCATAAGGACAATAGTTTTGACGGCGTTTATAACTTTGTGGTCGGAATATATGACGTGGGACATTGGAGAAGAATTTGGACGTGGCTTCCTCATTGTTATTTCATTATCTCTTTTATTGATTGGATAATCTTATTTAAAATCCACGAAGTCAGGACAATTAACCGCTTTACTTATTAAAACCTTAGCTGTTCTTGATTGTTTCTTCCGTTCTGGCGTCAGATAATATCGTATACGATTGATAAACGAAAGTTTCCCCGTATCAGGAAATGTTTTTCCGTCCCATCGTTCCACTGAACAACTAACTTCGTTGCGATAGGTTATGCAATGTTGGCAATCAGAACAGTTTTTCATTTAAAAATTATTTGCTATTCTATCAGTATATCCTGCCTTATATCCTCTGATCCATTCATCAGTTTTATCTTTTTCGATTTGTTTGTAAAACCTTTCTTTTTCTTTTTTAATTTCCTCTAAACTTATCAAACTCTTCCCCTGCTCATTAGCATAATATTCCATTATCTTCGGCTCTTGGCTGAAATCGTAGACTTTGACTTCCTTAACTACGGTTTTGATTATGGGTTTAGGCGGTATGTAAGATAGTAAATAACACGCTTTAAATCCTGTCCAAAACCAGAGAGCGCACATTGTAATAATTAAGATATTTCTAAACATTTGTCTTTTCTCCTGATTGACATTGTTGATGGGCAACGGGTCATTTTGAATTATCGTTTTTTGAATGATAACTAATTCGTAATCCAAATAAAAACAGCATAAATATTGTTATGCATATTGCCAATATACTGTTAAATATTGCTTCTCCTATCGCCATTTTAATAACTCTTCTTTAAGCTCTGGTAACTTCTTCTTCCTTTGCTTGCAATGATTTGTCCATTAGATAATTTTTCATAAGGAAAACTGCTAATTGCAATACCTTTATTAAATAAATATTTCCTTGCCTTCTTTGCTTTTGCTTCTCTCATCTTACCCCACCTTTCAATTTATCCTCCTTAAAATCCAACGCCACACCGACGCAATGCCTATCATCTAAATAATTCCGGCTGAATATCTCTTTTGCTTTCGTTAAGAATGTGTAAGCCAAGTTCGGGAAAAACACAATTTCGCAATGCCAATCTTTTTCCCTTAAAATCTTTTGGCATTATAAATCCGTGATATTGTTCAAGTGTTCTATCATAGTCTTTCCCGTCTTGGCTTGTCGTTGTCCGTGCATTAGCAATATTAAATTTTCTATTAGTTTTAAATTGTCGTATCAAAAAATTACTCCAGAAATAATGTCTATCTAATTCTGTTGGTGGCCATAGGGGGGGGTAGTAGCTTTTAACATTCTCAACCACCCACTTACCATAAAAATACCTTTTAAGGAATACTATCTCTTGCCATAAACTCATATCAGGATAACGAATACACCCTTGTGCGTGCAAAAAGTTATTACAAACTGAATGTGTCGGACAAGGCGGGCTACTCCAAATAAAATCAAACTCTTTGAAATGTTCAAGCAAATACTGATGAGCGTCTGCCACGATAACTTTATCCTGCGGAAAGAAGTCTTGATATATCTTGGCTATCTGCGGATTGAGTTCAATGGCGGTAATCTCGCGTTCAGAACCCCATAATTTTCGGTTTCCCCCAATGCCAGCATATAGGTTTAGTATTTTCATTTCACCCATCTCCAAAACCTCTTCCACAAATCCGCAATCCCAATAAAAGATAACACAATCATCAACCATATCAGGACACAGGCGACAAGGTGAAGCCCGCCCCTTTGGACGTTAACGTCGAAAAATCCGATTGTCTTTGCAATTATGTCTGTGATATTGGTGTTCATTTTATTTCCCGCATTATTAAACGGACACGCCTATAACTATCTTTACCGTAAATCCTTTTGGCTAATTTTTCACTCTTATAAATATTACAAGCCAACTGATAAACTTTTTCCTTGCCATAACTTTCCCATGCTGAAGCTCTGACTTCTTGATTGCTTGTGTAGCCTTCTATAATCTTATCCATTCCATTTTACTCCTCTCATTTTAATCAGGGGCTGGCGTTAGATAACGCAATACTTTATATCTTGCCTAATTGCTCCAATGCTTCAGTTAATAATTCTCCTGCGGGCATAGTTTCAATTATCCCAAGAGCTCTATTTACATAAACCAATCTGCCTTCTAATCGTTGTTTTTCTTGCTCTAACCTTTCTTTAATGCTTAATCTTCCCGCTAAACAATCCATCTCTTTCCTTTCATCCATTGTGTTGCTCCTCTCATTTTAATTGCCCGCCCTGCGTGCAGGGTTTGCACCTACTCCGGAATATAAGGAGACTTGCTTCCACCCAAATGTTTCTGTTGCAATCTGGGGATGTTTTCGCTAGAACATCAACGCAGGACGGACGGTTATTTTGATAATTCCTTAATTAACTTTTGTAAAAGTTCAGCTTTAGTTTTTGAATAAACAGATGCAGTCTGAATTATTTCTAATAAAAATTCTACTAAAATAGCTTCTGCTTTTTTATTCATCTTCTCACCTCTCCACAATCTGTTTTACACAGTCAATGATTTGGTTGATTGTATTTACTAACTCTGATAAACCATATTCACGTGTAACAACAGCTTCTTGAATGGTTGGAGATACTTTACATAGATATATTTTTGCGCAATCTAACTTATTAGGTATCGCAATCTTCTCTTTCGGCGTTTCTGGTATTATCTGTCTAACATCGTTGGTTATGGGAGGCACATGATATGGCATAATCATATCGGCCGCCTTGCCAAATGAAGCAGAGTTCCCCGGAATAAAATAATTGCAAGTATTACAAGGATAACTTAAATGGCAAGTTCCCTTGAAACGGCATCCCCCATACCCAATACCACTTTTACTTATTTTACTTATTTCATCTATTTGTTTCTCTGTAATTTTTATCGGTAACCCGCAGGTCTCGCAATTCAAGACTTCGCTGGAGTCTTTGCAAGGGCAGTATTTCTGGGTATAGACGCTTGTATCTGCCGCCTTGCCGATTGAGGCAGTGTTCTCTTTTCTTCCCCAATGTAAATCATCTTCAGCTAGGCTTGGTTCTGGCGTTATCCGCTTAATGTCGTTAGTTGGGATATATGGGTCGTTAGTTGGGATATATGGCGCAGGAAAATTCATATTAAATTCAGCAAGAACCTTTTCTACATAATTTATATATTCTTGATTAGCACCGACCAGATGTCGAGCGGAATATCCTTTCGCTAAGGGCAGAATTAAGTCTAGAGCTCTTTCTAACTTTTCAATAATTTCCGGCATTTTGATTGTTGCGATTATTCCTTCTTCTGACACTCCGCAATTTTTGCTATCACAAGTTACCAACCTTCCCGTTATTGTCCTCATTTTGCCTCCATCTTAAAAACTGTTTTAGCAAAATCTATTGCGGCGATATATTCTACCGCATATTTATTGTCCTGATGTGTTGCTGTTACCCGCCGTAAAAACTCAATGGAATTCCCCGACCAACATCCGCACCAAACGTGTAATCCGTTGGCAGTGTTAAATATTGTGCAACCGTCATCACGACTGCCTATATTATTTATACGGATAAAGTATCTGGTTTCTCCCTCTTCGAATTTTAGCTCGCCGAAACTGCACCCCTCGCTGAAACTGCACCTCTCGCCAAAACTGCACAGCTCGCCAAAACTGCACAGCTCGCTGAAACTGCACAGCTCGCTGAAACTGCACCACTCGCCGAAATGTTTTATTGCTGTATAATCCCCTGTGGAACAATGTTTTATGCCGGAAGATTCTTTTGGTAAATCGTCAAATTCTTGTTGTGTGTATATTTTCATCATTCCTCCTTTTTAAACGGTGTTTTTACAGGCAACGTATTCTTCGTCCATTTTACCCGCCTATTCCAGCTCTCTCGTAAATCAACTGGATTTTTGCCGTATAATTGCTTGTATGGGCATCCGCATTGAATAGTGTATTCACAGTCAGGCATTGTTGTAGGTAAAGTTTTTGAGTGTTCTATTTTCGCTGGCTTATGGCAGAATGGGCAACGGCGCAGACGCATCATTTCACCCCTGGAACATTCCTCCTTTGACGTAACAGTCTTTAAGCGGGGTATGTCCACAAAGCATACATCATTCGTCTTCATAATCGTCATAATCCTTTGCCTCCTCATAGTTATCGCAACATTCTGGATAAACACATTCTTTCATATCCAGTGAACAGTAACAAAAAATATCAGTAAAAGAATGGGAACATTCAGGCATTTTTAACTCTCCCTTCCCTCAATCCCACAAATGCTCTTTACCTAATTTCGAACCCATTTTATACAACGCTCTTTCCACGTCGCAGGCGTAATACCTGTTAGTCCCGTCTTTTGCTATGATGCAAGTGTTATATCCGAAAGTGTCCCAAAATTTATAAAGATTAATGTTGTTTTTTTTGCAAATCTTTAGTATTTCTTTGAGCTGATATCCGAGTTTATCTTTTGGTTTAGATAGCATTTTGCTTTCCCAAAATCTCCGCACATATTGCTTCGGCTAATGGTTTAACATATTGGCTATCTTTATGTGGAATAAACTCTGCGATTATGCGTTCTGTTCTCTCTGTGTTTACCCTCTTCATCACCCACATAATCATATCCTTGCGTCCGGCGTTGTAGCCTATCATTTTATTTAATTCCACACTATCACACTCTAATTCTTTTTCGGCTTCCGTAATATTGTTTTCCTTCGGACACTGCTCGCTGATGGAAAAGTATTGATTGGCGAAGGAAATTAAATCGTATAAGGCTTTTTTTGTATGTTTATAGTTTTCATTCTGCGCTTCTAACATTGCCTGTTTAGTAGCGGTATCTGGAAGTTTATCCAATAAATCATATTCAAACTCTTTTAAGTCTTTTAATTTTAATTCAATAAACTCTATCGCTTCCTTCAACTTTTCGTCTGTCATAATAATTTCTCTTTCTTTAAATACAGCCACATATTGGCAAGAGCTTCGGGTAGAGACATGTTAGTAATGTATTGCTGGTCTATTGGCAATTTATCATCATGTTCAAAATATACTTCATAATGCTTATATCTATTTAGTATCCTTATCTTTCCTTTCGGCAACTCTTCTAAAATCTCTGTGGCGAGAGGAGCGGGGATTTGATTATTAGTATCTGTTAACCCTTCATCTATATGAGCAAGAAACCAATCTTTATCATAAATAACCCACCAAAATTCCGTTTCCTTCGTCCATCCAGCCTCTTTTAACTGCTTAGCAATCTCAAGCGATACTACGTGTTTTTCTATCATTTCAATATCTCATTTATTTCTATCTTATCACTATCTAAATACGGTATCGCACTCAAAATATCATCCCCGTTACAAACTGCTTTTATATCTCTATGTGTCAATTCCTCATCAAATCTTTTATTCCAGCCCATTGCTATTGCTTTTTTTATTTCTAATTCGGTTTCATTGATTATTATGGTAATTTTCATTTCAACTCCGCCGCCAGCTCTTTTATTCCGTCGCATTTGCCGTTTAGCCAAATCGTGGTCAATACTGTTTCTATCATTTTTTTCTTTTGGTCCAATGACAAATCCAATCTTTCAAAAGTTAAAATATCCTTTTCTTTGTCGGAGATTAATCCTGCAATTCTTCTACAATTTATTTTATTTAAATCTGTTTTTACAGATATTTCTGTTGCTGTTAATTTTATTTTTTGTTTCATTATTTCCTCAAATTCTCTATCTAATGACTCTGCATTGGTAATTTGAATAAGGATTTCTCCCAATTTTTTCTCATTTATTTTCACGTATTCCAGCGGTATGGTTGATGTTGCGCAGGTTAAAATATCCTGTACCGCTTTGTTGATTATTTCGTCTTTGTCCACGCTTCACCGCCTTTATGTTTATAGCCGTTTCTTGCGCTAAGTTGTTATCTATTATCGCCTGTTCAAGTTCTGTTGGTTTAGGTCCGTTTTTCATATGCTCCTATCCCTACACTTTTGACGTAAATCCTCTGTAACACTAATGATTGTTTCGTGCTTAATATCGGTATCATCTGCAGGGAATAGCTATATGTCCTTTTTGCTTACTTTGCCCATTTTATCTGCCTAAAAACCTAAAAAACGCTATCTACAAAAGTTCTTGCCAGCCGTTTTTCTTGTTCCAGTTAAACCAAGGCCTTTCGGGAGACACTGCCCTACTTGGCCCTAGCTTCCGTGGCTTTATGCGAACGGGTCTTCTTCTTCGTTATTCTGTGCCACCTGTTCCTCTATGGGTTCTTGTAATATATACTCCGCCACTTTCGCTTTTTTCTTGCCGTTATACATATCGTGGAAAACGCGAATGACAACTTGTTTATTCAGCCAATTATCCGTGTTATATTCAAAATCGTTTTTGTATGGCTCGCCGATACAATGCAGGAAGCGCATACTGCGCCCTAAAATCTTATATCCTGAGCTATTAGGATTATCTGAAATTACGATATTATCCCAAAGCCAATTATCCTGAACTGGAATATACAGTTTAACGGACATCATCGGATCGCCGCTTGAACTTTTTCCATCCACAACTTCCATTATTTTAGCGGTATATTCTCCTTCTGGAATTAAAGGAAACCCGCCCTCTTGGACTCCTTTTGCGTTTACTCGTTTTCGTGCCATATTATTTCGCCCCTTTCTTTTTAGGTTTAATTTCTTCTTTTTTAGGTTCCACGGCAACTATTCCCGAAACCTTTTTCTCTAAAAACTCAATTACCTTCGTGATTTGCTCACCGGACATTTCCTCGAATGTTTCCACATCAGCTTTCGCGAGCCATTTATTCAGGGTTTCGTCATCAATTTTAACGACTTCAATCAGCTTGTTAGCCCGCTCAACTTGTTCGGCGGTTGCCATAATTACGGGCATTGCCTCTTTTTCTATGATTTCCTTACCATAGAATTTGCAGAAATTTTCGTATGACCAAACAAATTCAACGGGGAATTTCTGTTTGCCTATTTCCGCTCGTTCTTTTATCGTCTTGGCAATTAGCTCGCTGTTTTTACGCTCTACCTGAAATACTAAATCAAACAAATAATCGTCCCCCCTCATAGCATCAAAGGTCGTGCCTATCTTTGAAAAGTTCCCGCCATAGACATCCTTTTGATGAGAGGTGATTATAACATTCATATCCAGTGCCAATAATAGCCGCTGTAAACCCTTAAAATCTCCTTTCACTTTTCCCCAATAACGCATACCAAAATCCTGTATCTCGGAACCCTTATCGCCTTTAGTGGACTTTTCAAATATCCGTGTCCATTTCTCCTGGGTATTATTATATACCTGCGTTATCGGGTCAATAATCAAAGTTCTGAAATTGTGTTTTTCTGTCGCTAATACTTTAAGTTCTTCTTTTACCTCATCGACGTTCAGGGTTTGAAGTACAACAGAACCTGATTTTTTTATGCTTTCGGCATAAAAATCTGTTCCTTTTTCCGTATCTATAATATACGCTTTCGGGAACTGAATTACGCCTATTGTTTTGCCCACACCGGCAGGGCCGTAAATAAACATTTTCAATCGTTTCTCTTTTACTTCTGGAACTTTGGCTTTCAGCATTTTCATCATCTCCTTCGTCTTGGTTTATTCTTTAATATTCAGTTGTTTGATTATCTGTTTTAACATCGTTAATTTCGTTACGTATCGCAGGGCATAGCCGTCGCTCTCCACCGCTTTTAGGCACACCGCTTCCGTCTGCTCTTTGACGTATCGCAGGG
>ERZ1292632.3926-Hain-H43-01um-R2-3926-length-11014-cov-4_pt1 | contig 11014 bp, 10 predicted proteins | sample MGYA00564407_ERZ1292632 | MGnify/ENA primary metagenome ERZ1292632 (study PRJEB36523, sample SAMEA6512637) | groundwater metagenome | collected 2019-01-08 | study: AquaDiva: Metagenomics assemblies of 32 groundwater samples
TTTCCTTTTTTCACCTTCAGCTGGTACTGGCATTTATCGCAATTCTTTTTGGATACTTAGCCGGTAGGATTAAAAGCAAATTTATCTATGCACTCTGCGCTATGTACTTTGTATTAATCGCAATAATAATTATCCGGCCAACTGTGATTTCTGATTGGAAAAAGGAGCCGAGGTTTTGGGGAGAAAAAGATATTAAGTTAGGTGAATTAATTTTTCAAAGAACAAATCCGGACGATAAAATTTTCCTTCTTGGGCCATACTCAACTTTATATGTTTTCGCTGGAAGAGTTCCGCCAAAACGTTGGACTGATAATTTTGGCTGGTATTTGGAAATTCCGGGAGTTCAAGAAGAAATAATTTCTGGATGGGCAAAAGACCCTCCTGAGAGTATATTTTGGCAGAAGCCTCTCAAGGGGAATTGGCACGACTTAGGAGTCTACCAACCCAAAAAGATTAAAAACTGGATAGAAGAAAACTATATCAAGAAAGAAGAGGTCAGTTCTGGAATTTGGCTATGGCAAAGAAAACTTGCCCTGAGTGAGTGAAAGGAACCGAAGTATGAAAATTGCATTTTTAAGTTTTTATTCGGGGTTACTCGATAGGGGAGTGGAAGCTTTCGTTCATGAACTCTCAAATCAATTAACTTCTCTCGGTCATAAAGTTACGGTTTATCAAACTGGTCCACCCGTAAAAGGAGTGAAATATAAAACAGTAACGGTCTCAATTAAAGTTAAATTTTCATCCCAAGGTTTACTGGCCGCCGGCATAAATCAAGTAAAAGACATTTTGGCCGGCAGAGAATTCGCCGTCAAATCCTTAGCCTTAGTTGATTCAGATACCCAAATAATAATTCCTACCAACAACCGTTGGCAGGGGATATTAAGCCGGCTCTGGGCCACGCAGCATCACGCCAAAATGATTATTTCTGGCCACGCCGGTCCAGGAATAGACGAGAGAATCGCTCTTTGGAGCTTTCCGGACGTATTTGTACCGTTGTCTAGTTTTCAGCGTGACTGGGCTAAATCTGCCAATCCTTTTCTTAAGCAGCTTGTTAAAATTCCCAACGGGGTCGATACCGGAAAATTTTCCCCACAGGCCAAACCTCTGGAAGTCCATCTTCCTCACCCCATTATTTTATGCGTTGGAGCCATGTGGTCATGGATGAAAAGACAAGACCTGCTGATCAAAGCCGTGAGCCAATTACCCATGGGTTCGCTCCTTCTAGTGGGCGAAGGAGAGGGGAAGGATCAATTGCAAAAACTTGGGGATACATATCTTAAGGGAAGATTTAAAATTATTTCTCTTCCATACGACCAAATGCCCAAAGTATATACAGCTTGTGATCTTTTTACCTACCCCACCAGTTCTTGGGAAGCGTTTGGCATAGTTCTGTTAGAAGCCATGGCATCCGGATTACCTGTAGTGGCCAATGATGACCCCATCCGCCGGGAAATAGTGGGGGATGCCGGCTTGTTCGTTGACCCCACAGATATCAAGGCCTATGCTCAAGCCATAGAAAAAGCTCTAAACACAAATTGGGGAGATAAACCCAGACGTCAGGCAGAGAAATTTTCTTGGGACAAGATAGTAAAACAATACGAAGGTTTGTTTGAAAATTTATGACTAAAGTATCGGTTGTTATACCAACTTACAATGAAGAAAAAACAATAAGGGATTGTTTGACTTCGTTGGCAAAACAAAACTACAAGGAGGTTGAAATTATTGTAATTGATGATGGTTCGACCGATCGAACAGTTGCCTCTGTTTTACAAATCAACCAATTAACAAATCAATCAATTAACTTGCTTCGTCAGAAACATCAAGGAGCGGGGGCTGCGAGAAATTTGGGGGTAAAGCATGCAAAAGGCGAGATTTTAGTTTTTGTTGATAGTGATATGACATTTCATAAGGACTTCATCAAGAATTTGGTGAGACCGATTATTGACGCAAAAACTATTGGAACGTTTAGCAAAGAAGAATATTTGGCAAATAAAGATAACGTTTGGGCAAGATGTTGGAATATAAATAGGGGACTTCCTCCGGAAAAAATGCACATCGAGAATTATCCGAATATACAAAAGGTTTTTAGAGCGATTTTAAAAGAGGAATTTGGAAAAGCGGGAGGATTTGACGAGAAAGCAGGTTACACAGATGATTGGTCGCTCTCAGAAAAGCTGGGAATTGAAGCGGTCGCAGCACCCGGCGCAATTTTTTATCATAAAAATCCGGAAACTTTATCCGAGATTTTTATTCAATCAAAGTGGATGGCAAAGCGGAGATACAAATTAGGTGCTTTAGGTAGCTTGGTAGCTCTAATCCGGGTTTCATTTCCTATTTCATTAATAGTCGGCATGCTACTTGCTACATACTACATGCTACCGGAGTTTTTTGTTTTCAAAATTGTTTCTGACTTCGGGGCATTTATCGGAATTTTGGAATACTTAATTCTTGGTAAAATATCAAAATGAGAAAAGAAGTTTCCCTATTTCTTGAGTATAAATTCAGGGATTTTACTGACGACGAATTGAAATATCCAAAAGCCTTCTTCGTTATGGCTTCATTGGAAAAGTTGAATGAACAGAGAGTCCAACAAATAAAAAGGCTTGGCTTTAAATTCGGTATTTCTCTTGTTTCTTTTCCCGGAGCAAACATTTGCCCTGTCTCTTCCGAGGGGAAAAATTATTTGCTTAAGAATGTCGGAGACGCACTTATCTGGAATCCGGATGTTATTTGGTTTGACCATTTGAGATTCGAGGGAAAGTGGGAACGATTAAAAAACGAACTTGTAGGAACACACATCGGATGTGAGTTTTGTAAAGGGAAAGACAGAACCTTGGTCATAAAAGATCTGGCACAAAATCTTCGAGAAGAAATTCCATCTAATATAAAAATTGGATATTTTGCTGTTCCATGTACATCAAGGGATTTCGAAGGGCGATTGCAGACTGAACTTGGCCAAAACCATTCACAACTATGCAATATTTTTGACTATGTAAGTCCAATGCTTTATCACAGGATGATAAATAAACCGGTTAGCTATATTGGAGAATATATAGGATATCTTGCGTCATTAAAAATGAAAGCCAAAATTTTGCCCATCGTTCAACTAAAAGATATGCCAGATGATTTAGATGACAAGCTTACACTTACTGAAATAAAGGAAGAAGTTCGACAAGCTTTAACTCCGCCGTCAATCGGTGTCGCGGTTTTTTCTTGGGATCAGACTATAGGAAAGGATAAAATTGCTGGAGTCGCTAAGATATTAAATTCTATAAACCAATGATTTTTCTAATAATTATATTCGGACTTATACTTAGACTAATTTCTCTCAATCAGTCTTTTTGGCTTGATGAAACAACCTCGGCAGTAGTTGCCAGAGATTTAAGTTTTAGCCAGATAATTACCAAATTCTCTCCCGGCGACTTTCATCCGCCGCTTTATTACGTCTTGCTTAAGACCTGGACCCAGATGTTCGGTTTAAATGAAGTTTCGGCAAGGATGCTCTCGGTTGTTTTTGGATTAGCCACAGTCTATGTCGTCTTTCTGATAGGAAAGAAACTCTTTGATAGTAAGGTGGGAGTGGTTGCGGCGCTACTTTTAGCTACATCCGGGCTTCATGTTTACTATTCTCAGGAAGCAAGAATGTACGTAATGGCAACTTTTTTCGCCGCCTTAGCCTTTTATCTTTTCACAAGGGTGGAGGAGGGGAGAGTAAAGTTCTGGATCCTATTTTCAATAATCTTACCCTTAATTTTTTTGACGGATTATTTACCAATAACGATTTTGACTGTTTTTGGTATCTGGGGAATTCTTTTTCGCAGAAATTTTCACTGGTGGAAGAATTTTTTGCTTTCCCAAATACCACTTCTTGTTGCAGCTTTAGCGTGGTCACCGATATTTTGGAAACAATTCCTGGGGGGTTTATCTGTTAGATCCTCTGCCTGGTGGGATATTTTGGGTCGCACAACATTTAAGGAAGTTTTACTAATTCCTGTAAAGTTTATTATTGGAAGGGTAAGCATCGAAAATCCTCTCACCTATCCCCTACTTCTAGGAATTTTATTTTTGATTTTCGGATTTCTGATCCTAGCGGCTTTCAAGAACACGAAGAAAGAAAAGACCAAGCTTGTCGCCCTTTGGTTATTTGTGCCAGTAGTTTTAATAATTCTTATCGGACTTAAGGTCTCGGTCCTTTCATACTTTAGACTTCTTTTTGTGCTTCCGGCATTTTATCTTCTTGTGGCGAAAGGAATTTCATCGCTTGATAAGAAATGGCGAAATATCACGTTGGTCACTATATTGACAGTCAATTTACTTTCAACTGGCGCCTATTTATTCAATCCGCGATTTCGCAGAGAAGATTGGAGGAGATTGGTTGGGATGATAGAAGCAAATCGTGGAAAAGATAGCCTAGTTCTTTTTCCTGCCAATTCGCAAATGGAAGCCTATCGTTATTACGTCCCTCACGCTATAATATCAGGCCCAGAGGGTTTTTCGAATAAAACAGGCGAGATTTGGCTCATGCGTTATGTGCAGGACGTTTTTGATCCGGAAGATAAGCTTAGGAAGAAGATTGAAATGGCAAAGTTCAAAAAGATACGAGAATATAATTTTAATGGAGTAGTTGTTTGGAAATATCAAAAATGAAAATTGCAATTGATTGCTCACAAATAATTTATGGAACCGGGGTTTCGACTTACGTCGAAAATCTGGTTAAAAATCTACTTCTCGTTGACAAGGAAAACGAATATATACTTTTTGGTGGATCACTAAGAAGAATTAATGACTTAAGGCTAATGGTTAATGGTCTAAGAGGAAACTTCAAAAGAAAAATTTTCCCTATCCCACCGACAATTGCTGATTTAATCTGGAACCGACTACACATTTTACCAATAGAAGCTTTAATAGGAAAAGTGGACGTGTTTCATTCATCTGATTGGAGTCAACCACCAACCTCCGCTTTTAAAGTAACCGCAGTCCATGATCTTGCCCCTGTATTGTTTCCAGATCTTGGAGGGAGGGATTTTATTAGGAATGTGTCAGAGGCTCATAAAGCACGATTAGAGTGGGTAAAGAAGGAGGTAGACAGAATAATAGTGCCTTCAAATTCTACAAAAAGTGATCTTATAGATTTTGGTATTCTTGAAAAGAAAATTGTTGTTATTTATGAAGGAGTTGACGAGGTTTTTAAACAGCGAAGTAAAGAAACTGTTGAAAATCTAAAAAGGAAATACAGAATAAGTGGTGATTACATTTTGGCTGTTGGTGTGGGACTTAGAAAAAATACAGATAATATAATTTCCGCTTTTGAGAAAGTCAGACCAGGAAAAGATTTAAAACTGGTTGTAGCCGGAGGTACGGATCAGATTTCAGAGACAAGAGGGGTAGTTTACACGGGTTATATTTCAAACGAAGAAAAGGCTACACTTTACTCTGGGGCGGAGACCTTGGTATATCCGTCAATTTACGAAGGCTTTGGACTACCGATTTTAGAAGCCTTTGCCTGTAAATGTCCAGTTGTAACATCTGATGTTTCAAGTATGCCAGAGGTTGCAGGGAATGCAGCGGTACTTGTTGATCCATCTAGTGTTGACTCGATAGCAGAGGGGATAAAAAAAGCGCTGGATAATAAGAAAGGTCTGGTAGAAAAGGGAATTAAGAGGGCTAAAGAATTTTCCTGGCAAAAAGCAGCAGAGGAGACTCTTGAAGTTTACCGCGAAGCGGCAAGCTTGCTTACAAAGAAGTAGTCTCTTCCAAAGTGTGAATTCTTCCTTCTTTGTTAAATCGGTCAAAACCAAGATTTTGCTTTGTCTAATTGGCCTTTCTTTTGAGTAGATGGCTACGCCACTATATCCTCTTTTCAAGGCAGGATTAAAACTTACATGATATATATCATGTAAGTTTGTCTCGAATAATGAAGAGGTATTATTAATTTCACTAGCTTTAGTTTCCTGTAGACAAAGAATATCTGGATTTTCTTTTTTCACCCAGCTTTCAAGACCTTTCCGATACGCTGATCTAATTCCGTTTACATTAAAAGTAATTATTTTCATTTTCTTAACTGATTTCCTATTATACTTCTGTTTTAGTACAATTGAGGTATGCTTATCGGGATTGATGGGAATGAGGCGAACGTTGAAAACAGAGTCGGTGTTAACGTGTATGCTTTTGAGCTATTAAGATCTATTTGGCGGCTTCAAAAAGAGTGGTCAAGTAGGCATAAGCTTATAGTTTATCTTAAAAACCCTCCCCTTAGGGACATGCCGGCTGAGACCGAGAGTTTCAAGTACAATGTGATTCCGGCCAAAGGCCTTTGGATAATAACAAAGCTTATGCCGGCTCTATTTAGAGGAACCACAAGGCCGCATGTTTTCTTTACACCCTCTCACTATGTTCCCCCTTTTGCCCCGATGCCTCGTATATGCTCAATTATGGACCTTGGTTACCTCGAATTTTCGGAACAATTTAGAAAAACAGACTATTGGCAGTTAAAGCTCTGGAGTGCTTGGTCAATACTAGTATCAAAAGCGGTCATAGCAATATCAAATAGTACAAAACAAGACATTGTGCGACATTACCCCTTTGCGGCCGGGAAAGTTCATGTTACGCATCTTGGTTATGATGAGAAACGCTTTAATACTAAGATTAATAAAGAGGATGTGCGACGTGTTAGGCAAAAGTATACTATAGTAGGAGACTACATTCTTTTTCTTAGTGCCTTAAAGCCAAGTAAAAACGTCGAAGGGCTCATTAAGGCCTTTGCCTCAATTTCCGCAAGCAATAAGCTCGTTATTGCGGGGAAAAAGGGATGGCTTTACTCCTCAATTTTTGAATTGGTAAAAGAACTGGAATTAGAAAATAGGGTTATCTTTACAGATTATGTGGCAGAAAAAGATAAAGGGCCATTAATTTCAGGTGCTAAGGTGTTTATCCTGCCGTCTTTTTGGGAAGGCTTTGGACTTGACGCTTTAAATGCGATGGCTTGTGGTATTCCTGTTGTGGTCTCTAGGGTAGGATCTTTACCAGAGGTAGTGGCAAATGCGGCAATTTTAGTTGACCCTTATAAAATTGAAAGTATTAAGGAGGCCTTATCAAAAGTTCTTTCAATGAATAAAATAGAATATAATAAGCTTGTGGCAAAAGGATTATCCCGGGTAAAGAATTTTTCTTGGGAAAAAACTGCAAGGCAAACTTTAGAAATATTATTTAAATGATTTACGGAGAAAATATACACATAAATAGTAAGGGAATTTTATTTACCGATAAAAATGGAAATCCACTTACAGTTTCTATTGCCTTTAGAAAAGCTTTTATTAGAGTTAAAAACTGGCTCCAGGATTTTGAACTTTTCGTCATACATCTTATCAGTCTCCACGTTCCCTTTTATTTTATAAGAAAAATTGTTTTTCAATTGGCCGGAGTAAAAATCGGAAAAGGGACTACCATTCATATGGGATGCAAATTCTTCAACCCCTCAAAAGTTCGAATCGGCGAGGATACAATTATTGGCGACAGAGCCTTTCTTGATGGCCGTGCGGATTTAACAATTGGTAGTCATGTTGATATATCTTCAGAAGTTATGATTTATAACTCCGAGCACGATCTGGAAGCGGAAGATTTTCATGCAACCGAGGAACCGGTTGAAATAGAAGACTATGTTTTCATCGGACCGCGCGCAATTATCCTTCCGGGAGTGAAAATTGGAAAAGGAGCGGTAGTTGCGGCCGGAGCGGTTGTTGCATCAGATATTCCTTCATTCACCTTGGTGGGGGGTGTGCCGGCAAAAGTTATAGGAGAAAGGAAAAACAAAAGTCCCAAATATCATCTCGGTCGGGCCAGACTTTTCCAATGAAGAATTTTCTTCGAATTCTCTACATAGCTTTTTCATTCATTTTTTTTATTTATTTGGCAATTCCTGCTCCGGAATTTCCATCTCCCCCTTCTGATTCGGTTCAGTCCCAGGAAGAAGCGGATACGGAGATCCCGCTTAAGAGAGCTTACTTTACAAATTTTACAAGGGCGGAGGTAATGAAACACTATGTTAAAGAATTTGGGGCTTCAAGCTTTTTAAGTATCCCTCTTCCCACGTATAGACTAAATTATCCGCCCGAGGATGCCCAAACGTTAATCAGAGACCAAACAAGAAGTACTTCCTTGGAAGAAATTGTGCATCCCTTCAGGGAATCATTTTTCGTAAATGGATTTGAACCAAAAGTTGCAAAAGATGAAATTTGGTACAGAGGAAATCATTATCTTCAAAAATTAACGGTTAAAATCTATCCTTCCAATGTTATGGTACGGTTAACCATAGGAGCTGCTGCGCTAGTTTTGGGATATTTCGTAATAATACAATTTATTTCTTCACTTAAGAAAAAATGGTAAATCTTTCCATAATTATTGTCAGTTTTAATACAAAAGATTTTTTAGAAAAATGCATTAAATCTGTGGAAAAAAACACGAAGGGGATTAAATATGAGATTATAGTTGTAGATAACGGTTCGAAGGATGGATCCCAAGAAGCGATCAAAAAACTTCCCACTATTCCAAATCTCCGGTTGATAGAGAATAGAACTAATTTAGGTTTTGCTAACGGTAACAATCAAGGCACAAAAGTAGCCGGTGGAAAGTATGTTTTGTATTTAAATTCAGACACCTTGATTTTAGATAACACGCTTTCTGAAATGGTTAATTGGATGGACAAAAATCAAAAGGTTGGGGCTGCCTCCTGCATGCTTAAAGGCAAGGACGGATCTCTTCAAGGTACCGGAGGGTATTTCCCGACGCTTATCCGAGTTTTTTCTTGGATGACTATTCAGGATATTCCGGGCGTAGACTTTTTGATTAAGCCGTTTCACCCGTTTCATGGTAAGTCGTTTTTCGGTAAAGGCGAAAGTTTTTATCTGAGAGAAAAGGAGTTGGATTGGGTAACGGGCGCGTTTTTGTTGGCCAGAAAAGAAGTTATTGATGAGGTTGGAGGTTGGGATGAAGAGTATTTTATGTATATGGAAGAGGTTGATCTTTGCTATCGAATAAAAAAAGCCGGTTGGGAAGTTTGGTACTTGCCCGGCTGGAGTATTATCCATTATGGGGGCAAAAGTTCAACAAGTGAATTTCCACTTCTCGCCGAATATAACGGAGTAAAACTTTTTTACAAAAAGCATTTCCCTTCTTGGCAATACCCTATCCTTCGTTTTCTTCTAAAACTGGGAGCTTTGGGTAGAATTGTTCTTTTCGGTATACTTGAAGGAAAGGACACAGCATCGATTTATGCAAAAGCTTATAGAGAAGTTTAAAACATCCATTGAAGAGAAACTCAACAAGATTTCTTCGACGCTCGAGAAGGCACTAAAGTTTGGCGTGGCAGCGATTCTTATCGCGATTCCACTTTACCCAAAGTTCCCATTTATAAACGTTCCCGGAACTTATGTATCCATAAGAATTGAGGATTTTCTAATTTTGATTGTAGCTGTTATCTGGTTTTTAATTACCTTAAGAAATCCCGGCAGCTTTCTGAAAAGTAAAATTAATCAGGGAATCTTTATTTTTTTAATTGTATCATTAGTTTCACTTCTCTCTGCGGTTTTTTTAACTAAAACCGTTGTCTTTCATATTGGAATTTTGCATTGGGTAAGAAGGCTGGAATACTTCACCGCATTTTTTATCGGAGTAGCTTCGGTAAAAACCGAGAAAGACTTGGCTTTTTATCTTAAGTGTGTTTTGATAGTTGTTATTATTGCCGGTATTTATGGTATGGGTCAAAAATATTTGTATTGGCCGATAATTACTACTCAAAATAACGAATATTCCAAAGGTGTTGCTTTAAGATATACCCCCGGATCGCATATTCCTTCTACCTTTGCCGGGCATTATGACCTTGCAACATATCTTGTGTTGGTTTTTCCCGTGCTTTTTTCTTTATTTTTTACCTTAAAAGAAAAGGTTAAAAAGGTGCTTATCCTGTTTGTGATATCGTCAGGATTTTGGTTATTGATAAATGCGATTTCCAGAATTTCTGTAGTTTCTTACTTTATTGGAGTCTCGATAGCCTTATTTTTAATTCGTAAATATAAGGCGATACCAATAGTAATAATTGTGAGTATCGTTATTATGTTATTCTCACCGGATTTGGTGGGTAGATATTCCACCGTTATTCAAGTAACGGTAAAGGATTTTATGAAGACCAACAAGATTATGTATATAAAGTCTGTTAATATAGTTCAAGCCGCGGATGAGGCATCTTTGCCGAAAAGAAGAGAGAGCTCTAAAAATAAAGAAGAAGTTTCGGTAGCGCCGGTTTTCGAAGACAGGTCGACTTCGATTAGACTGAATGTTGAATGGCCGAGAGCGATAAGAGCCTTTTCTAAAAATCCCCTACTAGGAACCGGATTTTCTTCAATAACTTTGGCAACTGATAGTCACTATTTAAGGCTTCTTGGCGAGTTGGGAATATTGGGTTTTTTGTCATTCTTTATAGTATTTTTAAGAATCGCCAAGGCTTTTTTGAAAGCTCTTCCACTTAGTCAAAACCTGGACTTAGGAAGCGTTTACCTTGCCGGAATAATCGGAGCCGTCCCGGGAATTTTTCTAAACGCAGTATTTATAGATGTTTTTGAAGCATCAAAATTTGCAACTTCATTTTGGCTATTACTTGGGTTTGCCGTAGCGATAGTGAAAATCAAATATGATGAATTTTTTTAAAAAGTTAGGTCGTATTAAAAATCTGGATTATTTTCTTTTGGGAACGGTACTGCTTTTAGGTTTCTTGGTACGTTTATATAAGATCACGAGCCCCGTTGCCGATTGGCATTCCTGGAGGCAGGCAGACACCGCCTCGGTAACAAGAATATACGTAGAGAAAGGCATAAATCTATTACTGCCCCGCTATCACGACATATCAAGTATTCAGACCGGAATTTATAACCCCAAAGGATTAAGAATGGTAGAATTTCCGATTTACAATGGAATTCACGCTCTCTTGGTATTGACGTTTCCAAAACTTTCTCTGGAAATTTGG
>ERZ1292632.1602-Hain-H43-01um-R2-1602-length-21417-cov-9_pt1 | contig 11013 bp, 17 predicted proteins | sample MGYA00564407_ERZ1292632 | MGnify/ENA primary metagenome ERZ1292632 (study PRJEB36523, sample SAMEA6512637) | groundwater metagenome | collected 2019-01-08 | study: AquaDiva: Metagenomics assemblies of 32 groundwater samples
GCTGCGGGTTTGATCGAGGGGTGCGGGATCGTGTAGTGCTGGAGGCGGGCCTCAGAGTCGAGTATCCCTACGTCCCCTAACTCGGCCATCGTCAGCCCGAGGACCGTCTTACCCTGCTTGAAGGGCGCGTAGGCTATTACCCGAAGTCCCATTAAGCCTCCTGCAAGGTGCGCTGAGGTACGTGGTGGAGGTGCGGGGGCGTGCCGTGCGTTTTGTCATGCGAACCGGCATTGTAACCGAGCATTCGGGAAAAGTCAAGGGGAAACCGCTGCTGGCTTGGCTACCTTTCTATGTAGTCGCCATTGGCGTATCGTGTAACGGCTCTTGCAACGCCTGCAACAGAACTTCCGATATTTAATCCCCGGCCATTCCCCATACGGTTTTGTTGGTTTCTGGCACTCAGCACAAGTCATCAAACCTCCTATCTGTAATCCCCAAAGCCAATCGGCGGTCCTGGTGACCCCATTTGTGGATTACATTTCGTGGTGTTTGTAATCCGCGAATGGCATCCTCGGCTGTGCGTGATACCCCAGCGGATTACATTTGGTAAAAGTGGAATACTTAACTCCTTTGTTTGCAACACACGTTCTAGAAACCCCGGTACCTCATATATACTGAGGTTAGTACGTTTCGGTTTTGCGGCGCACCCCCTCAATCCTGTTCCTCTGTACCCTCGTCGGGTGGGGGTGGTAGATTAAGCGGCACCAGCTCCCCGCAATCAGGACACTCCCCCGCAGGCATGACCTCCCCCGGCAGCACCTTCTCCACGAGGTCAGGAATCGGCCATATCAGCGCCTCGATGTCAAGGCGCACCCCGCAACCGGGGCAGGCTAAGGCTGCGGGCCGCTCCTTCCACCTCTTCTGAATCGCCCCCATACCTAACCCCTAGCCCCAGCTGGATCGTGCGTCCTGGGCTCACTGGCGGCCTCAGTTGCAGCCTTGAGAGCCTCGGTGCGGGGGCCGAAGTACCAGACAGTATATGCCATCTCAGTCTGTGGGCTTGGCTTTAGAGCTGGCTCCGGTGCGCCAGCCAAAGCGGCGTAGAGAGTCGGAACGGCAGCGATGAGGCAAGCATTTTGCGCAGCGGCCGAACCGCGCCTAAATACTCTGGCTAGCGCGTAATCCACATCGCCATCTTTCCCAACTATAAAACGAATCTCATTTTCTTCGGTATGAACGCTCCATGGACCTGGCGTCCAGTTCGGCTTGTCGGTCATTCGGCGACCTCCTTGTCCAGCGCCTTGACGGCGAGAGTATGTAGATTTATGAATAACACCGCCGCCTCCGCCGCCTCCGCCGCCGCCTCCGCCGCCCTCGCCGCCGTCCACTCCGCCGCCCACACAGCCGCCTCCGCCGCCGCCCTCGCCGCCGCCTGCGCCGCTCTCCACGCCGCCCACGCCACCGCCTGCTCCGGTGTCTGCGCCGCCGCCCACGCAGCCGCCTCCGCCGCCGCCTGCGACGTCTTCCACGCCGCCCCTATCGTCCGGTCCTGGCCAGACAGCCACTTTGTTGCCCAGGTGTTCCACGCCGATTTGGATGGGTGGACCGCCTGCGCGCAGTAAATGCTGAAGGCGATCCGCTGCTGGATTGAATAGACAGGCAACTCGATCTGGTGCAACAGCCGGGCCTCGGTGACGCCGACCTTGAGACCGTGATCGTCCCACCGCCGTCCGCGCCACTCTAGCGCCCAGCCTATGGGGTCTGGTATCCTGGCGTGGATCGTATTGAGTAGCACTGCGAGGTGCGGCGAGGTGTAACAGTGCAACCAGCCGGGACCGCACAGCGCACCTGTGCCATCCATGATCACCCAGTCCCCGCCGGGCTCGGGCCACTCGAAATTTCCGTGTGTGCGTCGCTTTTGATTTGTGAGCTTATAGAGGATCTGCTCTGCACCAGGTTCTTCCTTGGTCACCTTTCACCTCCAATGCCTCAAACGCCTCGCGCTCTTTCGGGGTCATGGTTCATTCACCTTTCTTTGCACATTTTTCTGCGCGAGCCGGGCATACTCCGATTCTGCGCCCATGATACGAACGAAGTGTTTCTTGCAGACCCTCCCCTTGCGCGGAGCATAGCGTGACACAATCCGCTCCTTGCACCCTTTGTACTTGCAGGGCAGAGCCTCATCGTTACCAGACCACCCCGGCAGCATTCCGTAGTAGCAAGTAGCGCACGTTCCGCGAGACAGACCGTTGCCTTTACACTGGACTGTGCCGCAGAGCACACACTTTACTTGCTCGCACTGTCCTGGTGCGGCCGACTGCCCCCACCAGGTTTTGCAGATTGTGCAAGGCATTGTCATTCCCCTTTCTGCGGCTCGACGGGCTGCACGCACATCGCACAAGTATGCCAAACACTATACGCGGGCGCGTTAATCTGTGGTCGGCGTCTGGTTGCCCCGCATTCGCACACTTCGTACCACAGCGCCGGATAGTTATCTAAATGGTTATGTGGACGGGTCTTCATTCCCCGCTCCTCTCCCTCACGGGCCGCACGTCGTGGCCTTTGAGTCGGTGAATCTCGGCCTCTGCTGGCGTGAGATCCCACGTCCAGTCACAGTCAAGGCAGATTACGCGAGACTCCGCGACGATCTTGGGCTTCTCGTTTTCTTCTTCTTGCTCTGGATATCCTGGCCACAAACTCATCTCGTCCTCCCACGCCTCGCGGCGCTCAGTCTTGCGGCTCGACAGGCCGCACGTCGTGACCGATGGCGATGTGATGCTCGGCACCTCTAGCAGTCAAGGTTTGTGGTTTGCCACTATTGTTCCGATGGGGGTGGAGTTGCGGACTATCCTTACACGGATCACCCTTTCGCATCGGATTACCATGATGCCAGATCGTTAAGCACGTCCAGCACTCCGCGATGATGGCGCGGTCCTGCGGCTTCTGCTCGCTCATGGCGTCACCTGTGGCGGCCCCTCTGGTGGGCCGATCTTTGTGGACCCAAGTACTACGTAGTAACCCATGCGTTGGATCTCTGCGCGCATCTTCCGCACATCACCGTCACCTGGGACGGCCTGTTTCCACACGCCAGCTTCTGTTCCGCCTTGCCACCAGTAGATGCAATCGTAGTGCATCGTATGCTGGGTTTGCTCCTTGGGTTGCACGTACACTCGGCTCATGTCACCCTCCCGCGCCTCGCGGCGCTCTAGACGGGCTGCTCCCGCTCACACAGACCAGCTTCAACGCGCGCCGCCTCACTCCCGCACCATCCGCAACAATCACACCCTAGACCATCGCAGCAATAGCACGCCTCACCTACGTTCGTGTTCCAAGAGACATCACAAGTCTTCATAGTGTCCTCCCGCGCCTCTCAGCGCTTCCTACATCCTATCTACATCGATCCAGCCCACCTGTCAAGTCCTTTTTTCACCCAGTTTAGAAGCAACACCCATGCCAACCCGCACCACAATATGCTGTGGTCCGCACGCCAAAATGGAACTACGGGTGGTGACGAATCCAAAATTCCGTACACGCCGATCCAGATAAATGTATCTCGTTGTCTCGCCAGATGTTAGCCCGCGAGCAGAATCCATTATCCCGTATCGCCCAGCCGAGGTGGCCCGCGGCGCCTCCAGGCCGCAGTAAGGATGGATGGTGAGTTGGCATGTAGGTTGCAATGGCATGAACTGCGTCAAAACACACACACCCACTATGCAAGAATCATGCCAGCTGTTTCAATGTGAGACGGACTGCGCGATAAGACGCACTGCGCTTTGCAACACTCTGTATCAAAGTGAGACGAGTTGCGCGTCAGATGCGGGCCGCATAGAACGTATGCGACCGTGCGGCGTACTGTGCCTAAATGGACACACCTGCGCGCCTGGCGCAGCGCATCATAACATCTATGCGCCTGCGTGCGTGCGGCACTGCTCGGCCAGCCAGGCACGCAGCAGCGTGGTTGGCATGGGTATTGCACGATGCAAGATGCGTGCCATGCCACGGTGCGCGCCACCCCACCGGCGGGAGGGTGCCGCGAGCGGGCGAGCGCGGCGCCGATGATACCCTCCACCATTATATGGAAAATATGGAACCTGGGGGTAAACTGGCTGCTACTGGGGTGTGGGGGAAGGTGGCTGCGGGCACCCGGATCGAACGGGCATTACCGGGTTCAAAGCCTGGCGTCCTACCGATTGGACGAACCCGCAGCGCGAAGATTAGGCGTGGTGCCAGATCGTGCGCCCGGTGGTGCGCACCTCCCGCACGTTGGCGGGGGTGAGGGGGGCGAGGGTGCCGTACTTGCTGAGGGTGTAGGCCATGTTGATCTGGGTGGCGGCGTGTCCCTCGAGCGTGGCTAGAACGGGGCGGTCGTGGTGCAGATGCGTGCCACTGATGGTATCATCGAAGACGAAGTTAAGCCGCTGGTTCCACAGGCGGAAGAAGAAGTCCGTCTCGTCGTACCACAAGCCCCGGTCGTACTCCTCGTCCCACCCACCCATCGCCCGCACGGGTGCCATCGGCGCGGCCCAGATGAAGCCTAGGGGGCGGGGATGCTCGGCGCTGCACAGGAGGTTCCCCGGCGCGGTCCCATTCCAGTTCACCTCCTGCCCCCACGGGCCACACGAACACTCGCACTTGCCGAACACGACACTTTGAGGCTCAGCAGCGAGTAGCATCCGGGCGTTCTGCACGTTCCCCACCGCCTGCGTCGTCTCACTGCTGAAGCAGTAGAGGAGGTCGCCTGTTACAGCAGCGTACCCCGCATTCCACGCCTTGACCGGCGAGCGCCACCCCGGCGCACCCTTGACCTCGACGAAGCGGGTGCGAGGGTCGTTGCGCCACCAGCGGCGGCAGTAGTCAGCGAGGGGGGCGGGGGTGCGGTCGAGAACGATGACGAACTCGTCGTGGGCTTGCTCCTTCATGCTCTCGAAGACGGTGTCGAGCACGCTCACGTCGCGATCATTGATCGTGATGCAGGCAGACAGCTTCATGCGACACACCAACCAATTGCTTCCGGTGCCGGGTTGGTTTTGTGTTCACAGGTGCCGCCATTGCGCGCCTTGCTGTGGTTACAGTTGGCACAAAGAATCTGATATTTTAGGCTGGGATCATCGGCTTTCAGAACGCGGCGCATTAGTGAGTACGACCGCCGCCCACGCCCCTCCTTATAGCCGTCGTTATGGATGTGGTCCACATGGAGCATGGTAGACCGCCGTTCCCCGCAACAGGCACAAGTGCCACCGAGCTTGGACACGGCCCTGGCTCGGGTGCGACGATATTTCTGAATATACTGCTCACGGTACTCTTCTGGGTTTGCTTCTCTCCAGCGCAGGTGGCGCTCCCTTCTTTTGGTAGTATACTTGGCGATGTTGGTTGACCAACGCCTCTGGTCGTTTCGTTTTCCGTTCTCACGGTTGCGTTCTGGATTGCGTGCGCGCCATTCACGCATCACTAACGAGGAACATGGACGACAATACGCAGCGCCACCTCTACGCGGATTGCTCTTGCAACGAAAGCACGGCTTCATGTCCACTCCACGTGTTCAACCTCCCCGGATTGTGTCGTTCCTCGAATGTAGTTGAGCGCTTTATTGATTCCGTTGAATTGACAGCGCTCGCACCCGCGCGCATCGAATTTCTCCATGAATTCTTTTCTTTCGTCGCTCTTCCACCACTTTGCGAATGAACGATCTCCGAGATTCGTCATCAGGCCGCGCTTGTTGTAGGAGTACACACAGCAGACATAGTTGTTCATGTCAGCCCCGACAAAGCTGGTGTACCTCATGTATCCGCAGGTCTTGTAATCTGGATTGCCAAGACGCAAATCGTTAATCCGCGAACCAAAGTTATCGTATACGGTGAATTCGTGGCTGTTAAATTGTTCCTTGGTTTCTGCGATCAACTCCACAATATCTTTGTAGATAGCAACATACGGCTTTTCGTTCTCGGGGGAAAACACGGCGGTCAGCCTTAGATTGTTGACCCCGGCCTCCTTGGCCAGCTGGGCGCAGTCAGGTATTTCCCTCCAACTGTCTGGAGAAACCACGAATCCGATTCCGAGTTTTGTGTTGGTCTGCTGCGCGCGGATAGAGCCGGAAAGTTCATGGATGTGCCGCCACACCTTGTCCCAAATCTTTGGAGAAATGCGCCTAGTTCGTGCATAACTTTCAGGATTTCCTGCGTCAACACTTACTCTTACCCAATCGAACCGAGGAAGGATCTCGGTCGAGAGACGCGGCCCCCAAGAATCACCGTTCGATACCAACGCGGCTTTCAGCCCCATCTCTAGGGTTCTAGCGTAGATGGCCTCGTGAGATTTATGAAGCGTGCTTTCACCACCGCCGGTATATTGTACGGCCAACACACCCGCTTCTTGAAATTCTTCGAGCAATTTCATGGCGCGTTCTGTCGGCATGAATCGAATGGGATTATTGTGCCCAAAAGTGGAGATCGGAGAGCCAACTGTAAAAAGCTCGTTGGACGTATATCCGCTCATCCGGTATGCACACCAAACGCAGTCATGGGAACAAAGATCGCTCAATATCAACTGAACCTGACGAGGGGCATCTGGCCAAGCAAGCCCTTGCCGCGCTGCCCACCAGGCGGGCTTGAGTTGACTGTACAGCCCGTGGCTCACCTCGTCGCCGTCCTCTCCTCGTCGAATTTGTAGATGTAAAGCGGCTCCCCGGTTATAACAACCTCTGTTATAGCCTTCGCGCACGCCGCATCAACCCACGCAACATCCTCCCCGAACTGCTGCTCGGGGAACCGGATGTCCTTTACGATCTCCCTTCTCCATGCCATCGTATGCGCAGGCGGGCCGGTCCACTTCAGCACGTTCGGCTTGTCTGTGGCCTCTAGCAGCCGTTTCGGTTCCCGCTTCGCGTGTGCGAGCGAGTAGGTGCATTCGTGGATGACGCCGTGCGGGCTGAGGGTGGCACGCTGGGGAAAGCAGATCACGTCCACTGGCGGGCTCACCTTGCGCCCCTCGACAATCGCGGCGAGTATCTTGTCAACGTAGTTTATTGCCACCTCGTCGTCGTCGTCGATGAAGGAGATGTACTCCCCCTGGGCTGCGTCGAGGAGTGCGTTTCTTTTTCCCCCAACGGAGCGGCGGCGGTTGTCGAGAAACGCGAGAAGCTCAACATCGGGTCTTCGTGCAACAGCCTGGCTTTCTAGCAGATTGTAAAGTAGAGGTTGAGTAGTATGATACCTCTCTGGAATCATGCAAACAAGAATGCTCCACAACATGTTAGGTGATGTGCCTCCACGATGTGCCGTATAGGACTAGAAATTCCGAGATATTAGAAATTTTCACCTTCAGCCTCCTTCACCAGTTTCTCCCACGCCGCCCTCACCACCGTCTTGTCAAATTCCTTCCTCCAGTAGGCGTGAACTGCCTGCGGGTCGCTCGGGCTCGCCAACGCGGCGCGCACCGCTGAAGTGAGCTGGCCGCTTTCTGCGACCACTTGCCCCGGCATGTCGGTGCGCCTCCAATACGTTCCAACAGGTGTGGTGACGAGTGGCAACCCACACCCGCCCATTTCTATCCCCGCAAGATGCTGCGATTCCATGCGGGAGGTGCACAGACCGACGCGGCACGCCCCGATCACCTCCACTAACCTCTCGTGCGGCAACCGCGAGTACATCCGCAAGTTGGGCGGCCCGTAGGCGGGTAGCGCATCCTTGAACACCCCGACGAACGGGATGTCCGGGTTGGCGCGCACGATGGCGAGGAATGTATCCCACCCCTTGATCGGCGTCTGCGCCCCGACCCAGCACACGCACCCATCGGGGAGGCCGAGGGCTTGCTGGCAGCCGAGAGCGTTCTGGGGCTCGAAGAGGGAGAAGTCAACGGGGAGGGGGATTACTTCACCCCTGTCCCCGAGAGCGGGGGTCTGTGCAGTCCAATAGTGTGACTTTGTAAACTTACTGTTGAACACTGTAACCCTAGATGACCTCATCACCCTTCGTTGCATCTCGTTCTGGGGTCCGTCTGTAAAAATGTCTTGCAGGAGTGAAATCGTCGGCACGCGCGCGCTAGCTTCAAGCGGGCCGAACCAAGTGGCGTTGCGGATGATCAGAGATGTGTTACAAGCAAGAGGATCTTCTATAGTTGGTTCGGTTACATCATTCATCCGCTGAGTTAGCGTTGTGTAATTACCACCCACGAACTCGCACCCGAACCACTCCTGCAAGTCGTGCCAGAAGGTGCGGGTGCCGGGGATGGTCGTCAACAGATCGTTCACAAGCAGCCGCCTCACAGGTGAATCCCCGACAAGTCTACGGTGTTAGACACGAACACAGTTTGTATTATGGAATTGAAACCGCGAACATACTTGAAGCCTTGCGTGCTCAACTGGCCTTCTTGGTAATCGTGAATGGCAACAATTGGGGCTAAGGTCAGGCCGTGGGCAATCAGCGAGAAGCGGTCCCCGACGCTGTCAATAAAGACGAAGTCGGCTTTCAGGTCGGCGCTCTTGGCGGCAAACTCATCGATGGGCATAACGAGAAGCGTATGTCGGGGATCGTTGGTTCTGGCTTGCGCCGCCCAAACTTCATTATGTTCAAATGACACAAGGGACTCCAATAGTGGGAATTCGTTGAGATTAAGAAATAGGTAGGTGCTGTGCAGCCCTGCGCCAAATTCGATGACGGAGCGTATAGGCATGAGCCTTGCAAGAGCCCGCAGCGCGGGTTTGTGGGAACTCCACCCTTCTTGGCTATCATCCTCTGTCATTGCTTCGCGGGCTAATGGTCATATGAACATAAAAGTTGGTCATGGCCCCCACTTTACCCGCTTGCGGATGATCGTCAGACCTGGGTGGTAGGGGAGCGTGACGCTTTCGCCCCAGCCGGATGATGGCAAAAGGGGCAGGAGCCGCCAGCAATCCCCGCACAATCCGGGGATGGTGTCAGCCTCCGTTTCCGGGTTAGTGTCATGGAGGCAGACCAAGCCCTCCGGCGCGATGTGCGGCCAGATGCCCCACAGATCCGCCTCGACCGCATCAGCCGAATGGTCCGCGTCGATGAACACGAAGTCGAATGGCGCGAGCCTCGCAGCGTGCTCGCGGATGAACTCTGCGGTCGTCGTGCGGTAGAACTCGATGTCCGAGATGTTCTCAATGGGGGCGGTGTCAACCCCGATCCTCCGCTCGCAGCGGACCCTGCTGATCGTCTCGTTCTTGTAAGTGCCGAATTCAAGGTAACTCCGCGCCCCGATCCCTTCAACAAGCAGGGGAATCAGCGTCTCATGAAATGTCTGGTTTCGTTTCATGTAGCGGCGCACCAGATCCTTGTCTCCCGCTGTTCTCCAAGTTGAACGTGATAAACGACGCTCCCAAGCGCTGTCACGTGCTTGAACCCCGCCTCGGTGTAGCGGCGCACCAGATCCTTGTCCCCCGTCGTGCCGGGTGGGTTCCCTTCTGGATACCCCCCGACATCCGCGAACTCCTGCCGGTCAACGAGGATGGGCATGTACAACCTACCCGGCTCTGTCTTGCCGTATTTGCGGATGCTCTCGGCGCGGGCCGTGAACGCATCGCGCTGGAACGTGGCGGGCGTCCTGCCGAAGTCCCTGACATGCTCCGGCATCCCCGAGGGCAGCCGTCCAGACTCGACCAGCAACGAGGTCGGAAGCGACTTGGGTGCCTGCCGCTTCAACGCCACGAGTTCATCAAGCCAATCATCCGACACCCACATGTCATCGTTCAGCATCACCACCAGTTGGGTCGGCGCGTTCAGCACCCCCTCGTTCCAGGCGCGGTAGACGCGATTGATGTAGAACTCAGTCGGGTTGTCGTTGTGGAAATCCACATTGATGCGTGGATCGCGCCGCACCTCCTCCGTCGCATCGTTCGCCACCACCAGCCAGCGGTAGCACACCGCCGTTTTCGCCGCCGCAACGCTGTCCATCACAAACTGAAGCCAACTGGGGTCGCGGTACACCAGCGTAACGAGGGTGACGAAGGCGTTGCGGGAGACTTCAGGCACGCGCGCAACAATAGCACACCTTTTCCATCCTGTCAAGCACAATAAATGGAACAACTTAGAATTGTGGCAACAGTGGTAGCAACGGAAATACTTGACTTTTCTATTCCATTATGTTAAGATACGCACGTCGTGAACCCACCTGTCAACCAGCGGCAGCCTGAATGGGGCACCGATCCCAAGGATGAGGACGTGGAAGAGGATGACTACTCCGAGGAATCCTACCCTTGACGGGCGCAAAGCCCACACGCCGCACCATCGCCGACCTCCGGCTTAACCTCGACGCCGCGCGGGATGGGCACACTTGGCTCCTCCTCCCCGAAGGCTTCCGTGACCAGGAGTCAGGCACAACCTACCCTCTCCCGTCCTCCGTCGCCGAACTCCAGCTCCTCGCCGCCATCTACATCCCCGGCCGGAAGAAGGATTCCGGCTGCCTCTACCTCCATCGCGCCTTCAGGCGGTGGCGGGAGCGCTCAGGCCGCAAGGAGAGCGCCGCGCACGACATCACCCGCCGGGTGGAGGAGATCCAGCGGGCGCACACGCAGTACAAGGCCAAGTTGAACGACCTCCAGAAAGAAGCGAAGGACGCACTCTCAAACGTGCAAGCGCAGGCCGAGCAGGCCATCGCCAGTCTCGACCACCTCTTCGCCCTTGGGCGGAAGGGCATCTCCGGGCAGATGGAGGCGCACATTGCGGGGCAGTCATGGCAGGGGGAGACAATCAACGCCCGCGCCTTCCGGCAATGCTTCCAGATGGTTGCGGGGGCGGTGAAGGGACTGGGGCTCCCAACGGGGGAACGCAGCGCCGCAGGGAGGGCGATTGTGGACGAACTCGCAGCCTCCCTTGCCGCCACCAAGGATGCGCTTGAGCAGGCGGGCGAGGCACCCACACTCGCTCCCGCCCCCGACAAGAAGGAAACGGAACATTGATGACCCCCGAGGATGTGCTCATCGAGTCAATCCAAGCCGCCGCGCGCTACGGCGACACTCCCGACCTGCGCACCCAACAGTGTGAAAAGTTGAAGGATAGCATCCGCGCCACTGGTTTCTATGCCGCCATCCCGTTCGTCAAAGACACCTACTGACGC
>ERZ1292632.3928-Hain-H43-01um-R2-3928-length-11013-cov-6_pt1 | contig 11013 bp, 25 predicted proteins | sample MGYA00564407_ERZ1292632 | MGnify/ENA primary metagenome ERZ1292632 (study PRJEB36523, sample SAMEA6512637) | groundwater metagenome | collected 2019-01-08 | study: AquaDiva: Metagenomics assemblies of 32 groundwater samples
TAATTACCTCGGTAGCATTTCTGCTTCCACAACGCCAACATACCTCAGTCATTTACTAACCTCCCATGTTTTGGTATGCCTTCACTGCTTCTATTGCCCATGCGTGATTTCCTTTCTTTTAGCTCCCAGTAAATGGGGCCATAAGGTAGCTAGTATCACACACTGCCCCTCTATTATACAATGCAAGGAGGCCATAGCGCAACTATCACAACTGGGTAGATGCTCCTCATCATAAGCTCTCAATACCAGCTGCTTCCATCTACTGATAGTTGCCTTATCCACTTTCAGTTTCTTCGCCACCTGTTGTCCATTCCCTTCCAGTAACAGTTCCTCTATTGGCTTCCTAAAGTGCTGTTCGGTGAGTAGCATGAGGGGAGTCTTCGGGAAGTCAGATGGAAGGCAAGTGGAGTTGATGAGTTTCCTCCTACGTCGGGTAGTGGTGCCATACCTAGCATCCTCAGAGGAGCGCTGTAGTCCACGCTGTTTGAGTATCTGCTGCTGGAGTTTAGATAGTCTTGTCATACGGCAGCCTAGTGGTTGGTTCAGGTATACAATCCACACAGTACGGGTACGATAGTCTGTTCCAGGTGGTCACCATTACCAAGTCCTCCGTTCGGTGGATGGGTCTGTGGCATACAGAGCACTCAGGCATTAGCATAGTCCACTCAACCTCTCTGGCTATGATGGTACTCATAGCTCCTCCTTTTCATCTCGTTTACCAAAGCTACGGCCACCTTCCATTGGGAAGGGGTCTATAGGTGGTGAAGCGGGCCTACCATGCTTCCTTGCATCCTTATCCAGCTTACCCCCAACCGTACTTACCACACTGCCACCTTGTTGAACAGCTTGCTTCTCCTCCAGTGTCAACCTCTTCCACCAGTCGTTCAGCTTCTTGTGTGCCTTGAGTTCCTTCTCTAGCTCTAACTCATTCACTTGCACACCCCCACAATGGATAACATCACTGCCAGGGCAAGCAGTGTTAGTGCTGTTATTACTACCCTCAGTATCGACACTTCCTCTTCCATGAGGAATGCTCCAAGTGCCATGAATAGTATCGCTGATAGACCCAACGCCCAGCTATTCAAGTGTTACCTCCCTCTGGCTATGTAAGCTACTGCAAGTAGGACCCCCACCGTGAGTGCCAACACTACCACTATATCCACTCCCACTGTACTCACTTCGTCAAGTCCACTAACACAGCTCCACCATTGTCCACTTCACAGCGGTGCACAGTGTAGTAGTCCATGACCATACTGGGAAACCTCTCCATGTCCTTCAGGATAGCTTGGTGTGCTCCTACTAGGGTGGAGTAAACTCCCATCACATCGGTAATAGGTTGCTCACCATCCTCTAGCACTAGGTATGACAGGACATACACCTCTCTCAAGTTCGGCTCTAGAGCCATCTCAGAAATCTCCTTTGCATCCTCGTAGGTGAGTTCCACTGTGTCCTCCTTACTCACTCCTTACCCTTGACCGCAGGTCGTACCCAAGGTCTGTCTCCGCAAGTATACGCTGTGCAGTACTGGCGTCCTCCTCTGTGGAGAATGGCCCCCAGTTATAGTGCTCTCTCCCCAGAGGATTCTCCTCCTCATCCAGTGGTTCCACACGGACATACCACCTGCTGGTTACCCTAATTACCTCCATCACTACCTCCAATTACCTCCACTTCTGGCACCTCAACATGTGCCAACTCTATACCACCGAACTCCAACTCACCCGTTGTAATTAGGTTCATCACCTGTTCTGCTGCGTCCCGCTCATCTACAGCCTCCACCTCATGCTGCACATAACCCCAGAACTCCCCATCCACCGTAACGTAGTATCTCACAGCTCCTCCTTATTTACTCCCAATTCTTCGGCTAGTCCCAGTGCGGTCAGTTCCCACCCCATCACATCCCTCCTGTCAAACTCAATCCCGCATGAGTTACACCTCCAGTTCTCCGCTAGTGCTGAGTAGTAGGTATCACTGCTAGTGCAGCAGGGACAGGGTAGGCTGAAAGCTCTACTCATCAGTCTGAGCTTCCCTTGATTGCCTATACTCTTCCATTGCTTGCCTATCCTGTGCCATGCAACGTCCACAGATGGCCCACTTCAGGCCACCCTCTGCCTCGTAGTACGCTTCTCCCTGCCTGGTAGTAAGCTTCCAGCGCGTGATTGCAAGCTTCCAGCGCCTGGTCGCAAGTTGTCTGTGCGTGGTTGTAAGCTTCCAGTGTCTGGTTACAGGCTTCCCGTGCCGTATTGTAAGCTTCCCGTGCCTGGTAGTAAACTTCCCCTGCGCGGTTGCGGGCTTCCTCTGCCTTAGTTGCCTGAGAGTTCATTGTTTCCCTCTTCTCCTTTTTGCTAGTCTGAGCCTTCCTCCACCACACGGAATGGACAGTCCTCTGGTAGGTGGTAGTTCTCATAGTTCCACTCAGTGATGTAGTCATAGGTGTATAGACCTCTCCTAATAGGAACCATGAACTTACCAGGTGTTCGCTTCCACCGCTTCACCTTGCCATTCACCTTCCATACCTCTATCACGATGATTGGCACAAGTGCCTTGCCAGTCCTCTTGTGGTAGCGGTGCTTGCAGTGGCAGTCGTAGTGGACATAATCCCCATACTTCAGGGCCAACGCTTGCTCTACTGTCAGTGATTTCTCTATCATCTCCTCGGCTCCTTTCCTAGTAATACCCTTCCCAACATCTTGTGTCCACATACCAAGTACCTAGTGCTCCACAGTTCTCTCAGCCAGTTGAGTGCTTCCTGCCATTCAGCAGGTGCACTCTCAAGCTCCTCTCTAAAGTTCTCCGCTGCCTCAAGTGCCTTCTCCTCATCCCAAGCCATGCTACTCCTCCCCTCTATAACCTGCGTATGCTCCAGGGATGTCAGTGATGTAGGTATCACCATACTCCCATGAACCATAGGTGAATGGACTCTTGACAGCGCATAACCACCTGGCCCACCGCCAATTCTCCTTCTCCTTCTCTGGGGTCTGGTAAGCTTTGAGTACTCGCCACTCCCACCCATTGGGAGCGGTGAATACCGCATAGGGGTTGTCCAGTGGACGGGTCTTACCCCAAGCATTGGCTACTCTGGTTGTCATCGCTGTCCTCCTTCAGTCCTGGGTCTTTTGGGGTTTTGGCAGGGTTTTGCCCACCCCCCTATTGGTCGAAGATGATGAAGTTCTGAGTTCAAATCACATGTAACTATTGGGCCATATATCCCCTCAAGCCGTTTTTGGTCTCTTTCCAATCTGGTCATGTTAGTATGCTCCCTCCCTACCAAAGCTCCCCACATCGAGGACATCGGTAGCTCCTGACTAGTCCCCTTCTAGTTGGTGTTTTGTGTATCTTGCCCTTTTGGTGCCCCAAAATCCGACAAAGTATTTTCTTTAGGTTGGTCATCGCTTGCCCTCCTTGCTAGTCCGCTCCAGCGGGGTCATCGCTTACCTCCTTACAAGGTGCCTTATAGCAGCGGTCTTCTTCTATTGCCTCCATGTATTCCTGCCAGGTAAGGTATCCCTTATCCGCCTGCCGTTGCTGCCAGAGCTTCATCGCTTACCCCCCCTTTACTAGTCCGCACCAGCGGGTTGGAATGGACCCACGATAGCGTTGAATACATGGTATGCCTCGTCCCTGTTTTCATAGGCCCGCCATCCCTCACCCTGTGGGGTTTTGGCTACTACAACATAGGTGAACCCCCTAGCACTACTATCAGGCATTGTCCCTATGGCTATTGAAAATGAACTCACGGGGGTGACAGTCCTTTCTGCTATGAATCCCGCTTGCTTCAGGGTTGTCATACTTTCCTCCCTGTCACTACAACGATGCACTTCCCATTGTGGTGTGTTGGTACTGCACGGATTGCTTTGGGTCTTTCATACTCCACTCCTTTGCTTCCTTAGGTACCTTGCCAACCATAGAACCTCAAGCGCTCTTCCACGGTACTCCTCCGATAGCCAACCCGCATACTTGGCTAGTACCATGGCCATTTCCCTTTGTGCCTTGGTGATTTCCGTGAGTAGAACCTTACTCAGCACCCCTACCTCTTCTTGTCTAGCCCGTTGTGGGTCTTTCATACTCCACTCCTTTGCACCACTACATGGCACCTGCCACTCCTGTGTGTCGGCTCTTGTGGCAGCATTACCCGCTTGGGTCTCTCGTAGCTTGGTGCTACCAACTTCATCCCTTCCTCCCCCGCTGACTGCTTTGCTACCACCGCAGCCTGTACTATGGGGCAGGTGAGGAACCAGCAACACTTGCTCTTACAGCAGGATACCATCCTCCTCTGCTGGCAGTTGGTAACATCCCTCAACAGGGACTCCGTAGCGGACGGGTACAGATGGCTCATCGCTTACCTCCTCTAGCTACTGATTCTATGCTGACAGCATTATCATAGCACAAGGGATTGCACGCTGCAACTGCATATGCTACTCGGCCCGTCCCGTTGTGTTCAATTATGGCTTGTATCCCGCCTACGGCTCTACACAAGCATACTCAATTAGCTCCATTTTAGCATCCCCATTGTGAAACGTATCACAACGCCACTGGGCGTCATACTTTGTGAAATTATTCACGGAATTGTAAAATGTTAGCTCCTGCGAATGGTTCGCAATAAAGCATTGACAACGGCGTTCCCAAGCCTTATAATTTTTGTACTGGATTGTGGCGTCCAGAATTTGAAAAGGGGGGTTCGAATGAACAACGGGGTTCCCGAAACAAAAGCCGAACTCGTGGCAAGCCTAAAAGCGCTAGGCTACCCTGACGATGAAGCTGAGAAAGCCGCATCGTTACGGGTAAAAAGCGACGATAAGCTTCGCCAAGCCGAATCCGAACGGCAAGCAAACGCACGACGGGAGGCTATCGCCACCAGCTTTGGGCCAATCCAGAAAGCCGTGGTTCATATGCTGGAGGAGAAAGGGCCTCACGCTATCGGCTTGAAAGCCTTAGCGGATGCGGGCGTAAAGGGGTTCTCAGCAAGCTGGGGGCTGGACGCAAACGGCGTCTGGTGTGCGGCGGCCAAAGCTGATGAAAGCAAGGCCAAGACCAGCACCAGCAACGGTACCCGCACATACACAAAAGACCTGTATGGCGTTACGCCAGAGGAAGCCTACGCCAAGCACGCCAATGACGCTGAACGGGAAGCGATGGGCAAGGCACAGGCCAAAGACCTCGACGCTGGCAACAACAGCGCCAGCTGGCGGGTCAAGCATGACGTTGTCAAACGGCTTGTGAAAGAGGGCGTCCTGAAAGCGTAACACAACGGCAACGAACGGAGCTGGCCGGCCACAAGGCCAGCTCCTCTTTTTGCCCCTTGCATTTGTGAACCCCATCACAATCACAGCCCCCTTGTGTATCAATTCACAATGTTCCCTATTGTGAACCCCCTCACAATGTACCCGATTGTGCATTTATTCACAATACCCCCTCCTGGCTTTGTGCACCGCTTCACAATCGGCCATACCCGCCCAGCATTGTGAGAGCTTTCACAAACGATACGGGTGCATACATTATGCAGTATGAATGGCGCCATTTTAGACCCTCTCGCAATTTTATTACCACCAAAAATCTCCTTCCCTAACACTCAGTCTCTAGCACTCAGTTTTGTCGGAATCTTCCAATCCATTGTGACCTATCCTCCTCATATATTCCCTGATGACCTCATCGTGAGTGTTTACGTCCGAAGCTGGCCTTTCCCCAGGCCATGAAAGCATAAAGCTATCCGTCCAGATTAGACAGTACCTACATACCCACCACTCCCGTTTCACGTGCACCCAGTGGTGTGCAGCAGTAGGGGACCTCTCACACTCTGGACCAGTCCTCTGGTCCACCAACCTTACAGCATCTCCAGCCATCTATTGGGTACCCCTCCGACCTTCTCAATCTCCTCCACCACCAACCTCATCTTATCCACCAGCACCTGCACATACTCCATATTATTAGCTTCCACTGCCTTCCGCATCCTGAACCTATACTGTCTCCACCTTCCCACCAATCTCTTCCTTGCCAGCCTCTCCTCATCACTCATCACCACATGTGTACTACGAGCTTCTCCATTTACTGATAGTGTGCCTGGAATCTTTCCCGTGTAGGGACTCTCATACTCTGGCAGAGCAGCTATTCCCTGATCTACCCAACATTGTGGGTGCCACCTAATGATATAGAAGAACCTCCTTGACCGTATCCATAACTTACCTATCACCACTGGTGTATGCTTCTCTATCTGCTCTCCACAATGCCTACACTTAGATGACTTGTGGCACCACCTTATCCAAATGTCCATTGACTTACCTCCACCAACTATTATATCATAGCTGTAACACATTGTCAACTATAATATAATGTTCTATGCTTTATCAAGCGTTACGCTATTGACACAACTATCGAGACCTGATAGACTATAGTGGAGGCTTGGAGTATACCATGCAGGACATCAGTACAATCAATCCTAACGACCCAGAAGCCATAGCGGAGTCTATGGTTCCAGTGCAGGTTGGTTATGCTGATGACCAGAAGTCCCGCTACCTAGCTCTTATCGCCTGTGGCTTCAAGATGACCGAGGCGGTAAGGATGGTTGGTATCCATCTCCGCACCGCCTACCGTTGGAGGGATGATCCCACCTTCCTCCAATCAGAGAACCAGGCCCGTGGTGCGTTGAGGAAAAAGCTAGCCTCCGAGCACCTCAACGTTGAGTTCACCCGAAACTACGCTCTAGCTTTGCAGAGGGACTGGATGGTACTGGGTAAGTCAGTCAAGGATGGAGAACTTACCAAGCAGGAGCATGAGTACCTACTACGAGCCAGGAACCACTACACTCCCCAACAACTACAGATCCTCCAGCAGCTCATATCCACCGATGGCGCCAGTAAACTTACATTTGAGGATGTAGTGAAGTTGATTGCATCAGGGAAGGAGGTCAGACTAGAACTAACACAGAACAGGATGAGTCTTGAGGGTTCGAGTGGAGCATTAGGTAGTGGCTAAACGTCCCAGTCTCAGGAAGTCCGCAGCAGCCCGTCGTAACATCCGCAAGGCGCACCTCCTACGAGTTGGACGCCGTGGGATGGTATACAGACCAAGGCAACCAAGGTTATAGACAGAAAGGAGTATGGTAATGGCAAACGGTACTAGTGCACTGAGGAGAGCTAGGAGAGCTCGTCAAGCAGTAGGTTTATCTAACACCCCCCTAGTCGGTGGTGTACTACTGCCAGACCTCGCTGAGATCCAGCAGGTGGCTGGTAGCTGGTACTCCACCGCAATAGGTACCACAGCCAAACAGCTTGCCAACTTGCAGTCCGCCCGAAACCGTCTCATTGCGGGCCAGGAGTGGTTCGCTGACACCGCCAGGATCCAAGAGGCGGGCAGGGCGTTCCGTGCCTCAACCGCTTATGATGTCCTTATGGGAAGGAGAAGGTAATGGCCCGTGCAGCAAGCGAAAGAAGGTCAAGGAGACCAGTCAGGCATGTAGGGTTTGAGGGTGCAAAGCAATCAGCCAAGAGGTGGCTGAGGACTAAGGGTGTTACTGGTGAAGCAGCAGAGGAACGTGCAGGAGCAGTTATAGCTTCAGCGGCCAGGAAAGCAAGTCCAGCAGCCAAGAGGCGTAATCCAAGGCTGAAGCGAGTTAGAGGTGCGTAGTATTGGCTACTACGATCAGCACTATTGACACTATCCAGCGGTTGGTTGAGGATAAGCAGTACTTCATAGAGCATATACTTACCATTGAAGATAAGCAACGCCATGTGGTACCATTCATCCTCAAACCGATCCAACTTGATATGTTGCTTACCCGCACTGGGCGGGACATATATCTCAAACCAGCACAGGTGGGTAGCACTTCCCTCCATATGGCTGACTTCTTCCATGATTGCATTACCCGTCCAGGTACCAACAGTGTAGTTATTGCCCATGAGGAGTTCATTACCCAGCGTCTCCTCAACAAGGTACATAGCTTCACAAACCAGCTAGAGCAGATCCCAGGCTTCCCCAAGGTGCACCACCAATCTAGCTATGAAATCACCTGGCCCTCACTTAACTCTAGCTTCTATATTGGCTCTGCCAGGAGTTATGTATTTGGCAGAGGAGAGGTCATACACAACCTACTTGGCAGTGAGTATGCCTTCTGGCCCGATACTAGTAGGATAATTGGTCCTGCATTGCAGCGGGTTCCACCAGATGGTAACATCACCATTGAGTCCACCCCCAACGGTAGAGACAACGACTTCCACCAACTGTACTCTGAAGCTAAATCCCTTACACCAATAGGTGCTAGTAGATTTGCTACTCACTTCTACCCTTGGACACAGGAGAATGACTATCGACTTCCACCTGACAGTCCTTATGCACTTCCTAAAGATAGGGTCACTCCACTAGACTACACTGAAGAGGAACTAGCTGTTATTAGGAAGCTAGATGCAACCGAGGATCAGATCCGTTGGCGTAGGATGAAGGTAGCTGAGTTGGAGCAGTTACGCCAAGATGGTAGGACAGCACTGTTATTCAGTCAGGAGTTCCCAGAAGATGATGAGTCCTGCTTCCTATCCACTGGTACTTCAGCCTATGATGCCGAGTTGCTGTCAGAGATGGCTAAACACTGCTACAAGGCTCCCAACCAACTAGATGGCTTCAAGGTATGGGAGCTACCAAAGAAGGACTTCCGCTACATAGTCTCCATTGATCCTGGCATGGCTCTCCACACCAAGACGGCCATCACTGTCTGGCGGTTCTACATAGACCATGTAAAGGTAGGGGAGGTAGAGAGGGAAGTTGAGCGTGGAGTCCACTGTGCTACTCTCTGTGGATTGATTGGTCCTGAAGAGACAGCTAGGAAGGCAATGGAGATAGCTACTCTCTACAACCGAGCTCTCATAGCTCCTGAAGCCAACAACCATGGCCTGGCAGTACTAGCTTTCCTCAAGCCATACAGTAACATCTACCTCCGCAAAGACATTGTTTCTGGCAAGGTGACTCCACAGTTGGGTTGGCTGACTACTCCAAGGACCAAACCACACATGGTTGCAGAGCTAGTCAGGATGTTACCCAACCTGGAGATACATGACCTTGATATTATCTCCGAGCTACGAAATATGCGGACAGATGGAGATATGGTGGTATCCTCCAGCTACGATGACCTCCATGATGCTACTGCCATAGCAGTTGCTTGCCGTCAGTCCAAGCCCATAACCAGAGGCTTCGTAGGTGCAGCAGGATATTCTGGAGGGAAATGGGGAGGTAAACGTGCAAGATCTGACTAGCGCACAGATTATAACTGAGTGCAAGAGACTACAGTCCTTCTGGCGTAGTAGGAATGAACGTTTTGAGGACTGGTATAGGCTAGTAACATTGGATGACTCCGACCTCTACCAAGAGGATATGGAGGTAGTCATCTCTAACGACCCCAAGACCTTCTTCAAACGTGCCGTTAGGTTGCTGTCCACCAATATCAACCACACCATCCCCACCGACATCCTAGCCAATGCTGACCAGGTGGATGTAACTCCAGTAGTCAATGTACTCAATGACCTCTGGCGTAAGCTGGATCTAAAGTCCAGACGCCGAGGTAGGATGCCGTGGATGCAGGAGTTTGTCTCCTTCCTACTACTCACTGGCTGGTATGATGTACTAGCTTATGCAGACCATGTGGACGGTGCGGTAGCAGTAGCACGCAATCCTGCCGAGTGCTTCCCTTGGTTTACCGAAGACGGCCTGGACCAACATGCCCATATTTACTCCACTGACTACCGATCCGCCAACAATAAGTGCTTAAGGCTGGGCTGGCCACTCCTAAAGCAGTTCACCTACCGTAGCGGTCGTGGTGGGAATGTAACCATCTACGACTACTGGTGCATGGATGTGGATGGGGTGTGGAATGGTGTTGTGATAGACACTCTGCTGGTGAAACCCATGACTCCTATGCCATTCAACTCCATACCGATCCTCTCAGGTCCAGCCAATGGTCTCCCCGACAGGGATGTGATAGTTCCCAACTACGACTGGCAGGGGCGTATAGGTGAGGGTCTATTGGCTGACGTTGAGGAAGTAACCATCAACTACAACAAGCATTTATCCTTCGTCCAGCAAATCATCCGTGATGTAGCACAGCCGAAGTGGTTTGAGAAGTCCACTGGAGATACTCAGATACTGAACCCTGATACCATCTACACCCGTGGAGCTATCTTCCGTATGGGTCTCACTGAGGATGTAGGCCCCATCCAGCCGCCCTCCCTACCGATTGAGGTCTCCCTACACACTCGTGAACTCCAAGGTATGATCCAGCGTGGTAGTTTCCCTTGGACTATGTATGGCTCACTGATGCAGTCCATCACTAGCTACACCATGGCTCAGATCTCCGCAGCAGCCAAGGAGGTACTAGCTGACTTCGCAGACACTATCCAATACGTCATCACCGAGATTGATAACATCTGGATCTTGCAGATGGCCTCCCGTAACATAGTCATTGATGGGATATATGCTATACCACCTAACTTTCCACCAATCCTCTTAGCCCAAGCTCAAGTAGCAGTTGACATTCCAGGGGACTTCATCCAGCGAGCCACTCTAGGCCGTATGCTTTCACCAAATCTCCGCTTCTCCCAGAAGACCACTATGGATATGCTCTGGCCTGAGATTAAGGACACCAACAGGGAGATAGCCCAAGGTAGAGCTGACCAAGCAATGAACCATCCAGTAGCTATCACTGTCAGCAACATCTCTGCCTGGCGTTACCAAGCACAGAAGTTGTTGGAAATTGGGGATGTATATGGGGGACAGTTGTTCAACCGTGCTGCGGATGCAGCAGAAGCTACCCTAACAGCTATGGCTACTGGTGGTATGCCAACTAATGGTTCCCGACCGTCTGGTGTGCTAGCTCAAGGAGGGCAACCACAGCAGGCCATTCCCAGGGAGCAAATCACTGAGGAAGGACTTCTGGTCTAATGGTATCTGAATATCAGGATCCAAGAGAATACTGGCGCAGGATGGCCAAACATATAGGGTTAGAGGAGTTTGGCACCGAGCAGGATTCCAACATGTTTA
>ERZ1292632.3585-Hain-H43-01um-R2-3585-length-11795-cov-4_pt1 | contig 11002 bp, 11 predicted proteins | sample MGYA00564407_ERZ1292632 | MGnify/ENA primary metagenome ERZ1292632 (study PRJEB36523, sample SAMEA6512637) | groundwater metagenome | collected 2019-01-08 | study: AquaDiva: Metagenomics assemblies of 32 groundwater samples
GCAGACAGGAACGAGGGAAATCAGCACAAAACCGACGCGAGCCATAAACTTGTGGTACAGAAGATCCAACAGATCAAGAAACTCGATGTTCAAGAAAGCGTTGAAATAAGCGATATTTCGGGCGCAAAAGAACTCGACACGTTACTTTCACTGTGAGAGTACACACGTTGTCCACAGCTAACGTAGCTGCTTTGCAGAAACCTATGTGATAGGGTGGCTATCCGTATGACAGAGAAACCCAACTACTATGCAATCATTCCCGCGAACGTGCGGTACTCGCAGATCCCTGCGGGGGCAAAGCTGCTGTACGGCGAACTGACTGCACTGACTTCGAGAGAGGGTTACTGTTGGTCGACGAATAAATACTTCGCTGAATTGTACGACGTACATCAAAACTCTGTAGTGCTTTGGCTTGGATTTCTTCAAAAAGAGGGCTTTATAAGAATGGAAGTCGATAAGAGCGCGGGAAACAAGCGTAGAATATGGATTCTCAATGACAAATTTGGTATACCCCTATCACAAAAAACTGTGATAGCTATCACAAAAAACATCGTTCACTCTATTAATAATACATCTAATACCAAGGGCGAAGATGAATCTTCGCAGATTGTAGAAGTTGCAATTTCAGAAGACGGCGACGCGCGTGACATTGCAGCGAAACGTGAGAAAGCCGATACTTCGTACAAGACGATTTTCGCTCTATGGGGCAAGTACCCGAAGAACTGGCTTCTGAACAAGACGCAGATACAAGCAGCAAAGAATCTTCTCGAAGAACACAAGATCGAGCAGATACGAGGCGCGCTGAAGTTTCACAGTGAAAACTCCGAACATACATACTGCCCGACGATACTATCGCCCTACGATCTCGATTCGAAATGGAACAAGCTGATAGCCTTCAAAAGAAAATATGGCTGACGTTGAAAAACTTATTAAGAGCATCGAGAAAGAAGCGCGCGAGAATAAGAACGCGCTGTATGACGCGCAAGGGCTTTTACGCTTGCAAGAGGTCGCGAAGAACTACGACGGCGAGTTCAAGCTGATATGGTCTGACGAATTGCTGAAAGAGATTCTTGAACGCCCGAAAGTACCTTTACATGAAACTGGAATCCCGCTTCTCGATGCAATCATAGGCGGCTTTCGTGAACAGCAGCTTGTCACGATATCTGCACACTCAAAACACGGAAAGACCGCATGGGGCTTGTTTTTGATTGAGCAGCTTGCAGATATGAAGCCTGTGATGATTCCACTCGAGCAATCGAACGAAGAACTTGTGCAGCAGCGCAATGATAACGGCTACACGATTCCGCGCTTTCTCTCGCCGAAGCGTCTTGCTGCGCGCGTTACAGTCGATTGGATTGAAGAACGTGTTGTCGAGGGAATCGCGAAGTACGATACGAAGCTGTGCGTGATAGATCATCTCGGCTACATCGATGACTTCGGTGAGGATAATAAATACGCGCGCGAGAATCATGCGTATCGAATCGAAATGGTAATGAAGTCTCTGAAGAATCTCGCAAAGAAATGGAACGTCGTCATTCTATTGCTCGTGCATATCTCGCAGTCTGATGAAGGGAAACCGCCATCACTCGCTGATCTGAAAGGCAGTTCTTCGATCTTGCAAGAAAGCGACATGGTAATGATGCTATGGCGCAAGAACGAACAAAAGAAAAAGGTGCGTGTGTATTCGAATAAGACAATGGTATCTATCCTCGCGAACCGACGTACCGGGAAGAATGGCAGTGTCGGGCTTCAATTTGATGTCAAAACTGGTCGATTTGACGAAGAAAACGGGTGGGTCCAGTCAATGATTCGCAGTGCCGAAGCGTCAGTCGCGGCAGACGAAGACTTTGACGCAGCGTAGTATGGCAATCATCGACGAACACAAGGTGTGGGTCATGGAGATAAAAGCGCATCTGCTTGAAATCATGGCAGTGTGTCTGCGAATGTATCGAAAGACGGGCAATGAAAAGTGGCTATCAGATTATAAGCATTTTGAAGAACAATCTAAAAAATTCGTATGAGCAAAACAGCAGCAGCGTACATCAAAGAAACAGTCGCACTTCGCGACAAGATAGAAGGGGCGTTTATCATTCTCGGCGAGAGGTTTCACAAGATCCTCGAAGACGGTTTATGGAAGGGGACTTTCGAATCGTATGCCGAATTCTTGGCTGAAATGCGCATCTCTGAAGCGAACGCCAGTAAGCTGATGACGGTATATCGCACATACGTCGTCGAACATGGCGTTTCACATGAAAAGCTTGCGCGCGCAGGGTGGTCGAATCTCTACACAGCTATCCCACTTCTGAAGGAAAAGAACGCAGAAGAAGTCGTGCAGAAGGCGACTGCGCTGCGTCGAGCCGACATCAGCGACGAGGTACGTGAGAAACAGTACCCCGAACACGAGTGCAAGGGCGAAATCGTGCGGTATCGCATCTGTGACACTTGCGGGAAGCGTGAACGCGTCTAGAACGTCAGCATTCAAAGGATTCAGTGGGTAGGCACAACGAAAATAGAGCAATATGGCATTCCGGTCAAGAAAGGGTAAAAACCGCGTAAAACGGCTCACAAGGGCTGATTTCCTTCGATCATGGGGAATGCACCCATACGCGACGACTCGGTATAGCGGATTAAAGGGCGTATATTGGTACTATTTCAGTCGGAAACGTCGCAAAGAGGACTTTATGCGCTACGGGACGTGCATCTCGTGCGACAAGAGGGTCGAGAATTGGGAACACGAAGATGCGGGACACTTCATTGCAGCGTCGCGTGGTGGATTCGGACTACTCTTTGAGCCTATAAACGTGCATCTGCAGCACAAGAAATGCAACAATCCACGCTTCACGCCCGATGCTGCCGTTGGCTACGCAATCAATCTTGATAAGCGATACGGGGTAGGAACTGCTGCTGCTCTATGGGATCTCCGCGGTAAAGAAGTGCATGAATGGTCGAAAGACGAATACGTGCTGAAACTAGCGGGAATGGGAATTCTACAAAACACACAAAAAGAAGCCCCGCCGAAGCGGGGCAGTTACCGTCACCGGGAGGAAAGATAAGTGACGGGTACGGGGGTGAGGGCGAGAATCGCACTCGCATTGCCCGATAACGAGCAATCAATCGTAGCTTGCCCCACCGAACCTCTTTCACAATTCTACGCCTCGAATTTGCGTATCACAAGGTTGTGGAATGCCGCAGCCGCGATAAGTATCTGCACGACTACAGGCCAAAAATCCTGCGCTGACGCCCACACCCATAATCCTGCGCCGACAACAGAGACGCAAAACAAAACTACGTGCGTCGTAAAAGGATCGTCTTTTACGAATTTCTTAATCGCCTCGACGATAAGTGCGGCGGCGATACCTAATAGATATTCCATGCTAATTTTGTTAGCTACTAAAGGTGTGTTTCTGCACACCGATCTGCCCGGGACAGACCGCTATGTAGAAAAGATTTCATTCAATTTTGCACGAGTCTTCGGACCCACACGCCCGAAACTCGGATTGAGTGCATTCGCTATATTGTATCTCACTTGAAAATCTTGTACCGCTTTCTTCGTGATCGCGCCGAAGAATCCCGTACTATCAGTATTCGTAGGGAAAAGCTTTTCGTATTTCAAGCAATCCTGCAACGCTTTTACTTCGTTCGCGGGATTCGGCTTGTTGAATTCGAGATCAGTGAGAAATGTATGCTTCGGTTTTATGATATTACCGTCGAACACGAAGTTGACGAGATAGCCCGCATACCAGTTTCGTGCTTTGAAAAAGTCTTCGTCAATCACGCGTTGCCCCGCAAGACCGAAGCTTGAACCCCAAGAATCTTCGATGATGAGGCATTTCTTACCATTCACGAGCGTGTAATCGACAGCACAGACGGCGTGACGCAGTGTATCTGAAGCATTGAGATCGAGATTCGGGAATAGTACTTTCGGGTGTTCAGTCCATTCCTCAATCTTGAAGTAGAAGAAAAGCATCACGCCTTTGCCAGTAGCTTGAATCGTCGAGGCCACAGCATCGATGTCTTTCTGCGCCAAGTGTAGATAATTCGATACCGCAAAAATCTCACCGACTTTTCGTTTGTATTCTTCGACGATAGCAGAATCCATCTGCTGATCGGTCAGATTCTGCGACGGCGTAAGCACTTCAAGCGTGATCCCTTTCTTTGCAATCTCGCGCGCATCGACTGCGCCCATGCCCGCTTCGGGCTTATTGATTCTCTGCTGATAGCCATGCGTCGCCGAGAAGTGGACATAGATATTATCTTTGAGCCAACGCATGATGCCGAGTTCTTTCGTTTCGGTCTGCATGACGCATGAACCGCTACCGTTCTGATTGAAGATGGGGAACTTGCGCCATGCGCTCTGCACTTTCTCAATCCAATTCACCACCGCAGCAGAAGCGACGACTTCTTTCTGCAGAAAGTCCTTTAGCTTCTCTGCTTCAGTGCGAGTATCGAGCTTTGCGCCACTCTGAAAAACGCTCATATCATTATTGTAGCTTGGAAGCGGTATCAACCGCAATCTCTGCCTTGTGCTTAATGTCCTCCTTCATCACTTTGAGTTCGCCCACTGTTATGTCGTAATTTCGCTTCAATTCGTCATGATCGGCGACAAGAACGTCGTATTTCGCGCGAAGATTCGTGTGTTCTTGGTAGAGCTTTATATACTCGATATCACGATTCTTCAGTTCAGCGCGAATCTCTTTTATCTCGCGCTCTTTCTCGTCGAGCCGCTTTCCTAGAGCTTTGAGACTATCCTGTAATCCCGTAATCAAACCGTCTTCGCGTTTCTCGCGCGCTTTCCCTGTTTCAAGCGCACCCTTAATCCACATTGTCGCCACGACGATGACGGGAGTGAAGAACAGATTTCCTAGCGTTATCACGGCTGCGATATCTATGTTTTCCATGGATTGACAGGATTTAGCGAAGCGGGTATGATAATCAGTATGTTGACAGTATTATTCGTCATTGCGTGTTTTGTAGGTCTTCTTGTTGTCGGTCTTCTTGAAAGGGACGGAGACTTGTAATCAAGCCTCGAATCGCCTGACCTGTCTTTGTGACCGCGCCGCTATTCTGTATTCCTTGTGCGATACGCGTCGCTGATGCGGGGACAGTAAGAACACGTCTTGCGAGTCCGAGTGCAGCACCGACTGCAGGCTGTGCGCTCACCGCACCACCGCCGAAGAAGATTGCGTCGAGCAAGCTGATGATCTGACGATTACCCGTGCGCGCGGCTTCTTTTCCGATATGCTCGAGGGCATCTATATTGAAGACATAATCTTTCATCGGTTCTGGCATACCGGGAATCTTGTTCACGCGACTACGAAGCGTGTCTGCAAGAAACTTCAAATTCTGCTGCGTCAAAGATAGAGTCGGTGCAGTAGCATCAAATGAACGCTGACCGCGTAAGCTATCCAACAAACGGCGAATAGCAAGCGCAGTGGGCGCGTCGACCTTGCCTTTCGTCTTCTTTATGACATCTGCCAGTGCTTTTGCTTTTGCGGAAAATTGCCCGAATCCGACATCTTTGTATGCGGTTTGAATCTGACGAAGCACTGTCGAGAATTGCTTTTCAGAAACGTCGACAGTTTCTTTTGCACCTTTCGCTGCCGCCTGTACTCGCGCTTCTGATCGATACAAGTCTCTGACGACGCTATTCGCCATGTTCTTCAGGCTACCTTTCAGACCACGATCAAGGGCTTGCTTCGCAAGCGTCTCATTGATATTGATGACGCCATTTTGCCCGACTTTGATGATGCCTGAAGTCACGAGATCAGCGAATTCTTGGGGATTCGATTTCTGAAATGCTTTCGCTCCCGCTGTCTTCAATTCATAGATGACATCTTTGTATGTATTCTTGAAAATGCTGCTGTAGATTCTTTCGGGCAATCGAAGTGCTTTCGCGGTCTCGCCGATTGCACCAGTCGCTGCTTTCAAGCCACCGAACAATGCGCCAGTCTTCAAGCCTTCTTTCAGATCACCCGTCTGTGCCGTCGCGATTGTTGCACCCGCAGCCGCCTCTACACCCGCTTTTGCAAGCACGCGCCCTGCAGTCGGAAGTAATTTAGAACCCTGTATCAGCGTATTAATGCCAATCTGTGCGCCTTTTATCAGCTTTGTAGGGGCTACGAACTCGGCTACGCGCTCTGCGCCTTTACCGATAGCTTGCGCAGTATTTGTCGCTTCTAGTTCTTGATCTGTGACACGCTCACCAGTCTTGAATGACGCTTGAAATGGGGCTTCTGCTTTCACGCGTCCACCCGTGACGAATTCTGCGACTTGCCCGGGAAGATTGATTGCACCGAGAATCGGACTGAAGAAATCGAGGACATTCTTTGAAGTCGACTGCGCGCCCTTCACGGCACCGATACCGAGATCAGCAAGAACACTCCCTACTGTCTGCGGGGCTTGCATCTGCATCTGTTGCCCGGGCTTGATACCCGCTTTCCCCATAAGCATCAGTTCAGTCTCATCGTATTGTGAATTCTGATCTTGCGGCAACGAATCAATCTTCGCGGCTTCTGCTTTCGGGACCAATGAGAAGCCCCCTGTCTTTGGCGGCAATCCCGCACCTTGCGCAGCAAGCTTCTGTTGCTCGAAAAGCTGCATGACTTCTTTGACGTATGCAGGAACATCGTACTTCACACCCTTTGAATTCGTCCCGACTTTCTTTTCCCACCCTGTCGAACTGCCACTGTTCCATTTCGCGGCGATCTGCTCGGGCTTCAGTCCCGAACTCTTATCAGCAAGCAGAGAATAGTACGCAACTTTGTCTTGATTCGTTGCTGATCTATCGTTCGGATTCAGACCGTATTTCTTTGCAGCAGCTTCAAAGTTGCCCGGCATCCACTGATATGCACCCGATTCTCCACTTGCGCCTTTTGCGTCGTAATTACCCTGCGATTCTTTCTGACGAATAGCGCGCGCGAGATTCACCACTGAAGTGTCTATCGGCTTTCCGAAGTCATCAATCGTAGGCATATCATTTAGAACCACCCATTCCCGCTGCTGACGGGCGCATTTGTTTTCTGATCGGGTGCGACGTAAGACGGCATCACTGCACCGCTAGGAAGACCGCCCGACACCGCTTGATTGTCGAAGAAATCATAAGAATTCTCATACGCACCAAGACGCTGATTGTAGATGTCTTTCACTTGCTGATAGAGCGACAAACGCCCTCCGTCTGTCAATCTGTCGCCGCTCCACATCTGCTTCGTGAGTTTGATGCCGTACTGCGAAAGCGTCGACTGTGCCCCTGCGAATGTCCTAAATTCTTCTTCACGCACACCCGTCGTCGGGTCTGTGATCTTCGCTAACATACGCATCAGCACAATGTCACCCGCACCACTGCGTTTCGCGACTGCCGAACGAGCAGTTTCGAATGATGCACGAATAGCAGGGAAGTCTTTGATATTCTGATCTTGACGCGCATTGTCTTGAATCTGATTCAAGTACGTGCGCTGATCTTTCGAAAGACCGCCAAGTGTTTGCTGCGTCGGTTCAACTATCCATGAGCGAGTACCGAGATCGTATAGACCGCCGTTCACTTCTTTGTACTGCGCGGGATTCAGCTTCGTCATGTCGCGTATTGTTTCAAGCCGCTTCTCTGCCTGTGTGATAGAAAACTCCAAACGCCCCTGATCGAAGTTGCGATTCCTGTCATAGAGATTGATCGCAGTCGTGGCAGCAAATTGCGCTTCTTGGCGCGCGCTATCGTATGAATCTTGAACGAGCTTTAGATAGTTCGTTCGATTGCCGATCTTGTTTTCGTACTTGTCAGTCAGCTTTTGTATGCGTGTCTGTTTGCTACTCGCAGAGAGAAACGGATTGTCATTGATCGCTTGAATCTGATCGTCGCGTTCATTCTGTAAATCTTCAATCTGTTTCGCGAGGTCAGTGATAGCAGACTTTGCTTCGGGAAGACCAGTCGCTTGCATCACCTGCGTCACCAAGTCTTTGACTGTTTGTGCGGGATTTTCTTGGAAGTTCGCAGGAAGATTGCTCGAATCGACACCGTACTGCGAAAGCGGATCGGGCTGATCTGCTGAAAGACCGCCACCCGCACCGTCTTCTTTCATTGTCTGCAAGAACGCGTCCATGTACATCTTCGAAAGCGCATCGCCTTCTTGCGGTGCATTCGGGTCTGCGTTTGGATCAGCTACAGCAGGGACTGCGGGCTTTTGGGGGGGTGCGGCTTCAGTACCACCGATAGAAAGAGTCTCACCGGGGAATATCTTGTTCGGATCGCCTGACCGATATCCCGAAATCGACTGTATAGGAACACCGAACTTCAGTGCAATCGCACCAAGCGTATCACCCGCCTGTACTGTGTAAGGCTTCGCTGCAACCGCTACAGGGGCAGCAGGCGCGATTGGCGCAACGGGTGCGGCAGGGACTACTGTGGGAGTAGCTTTCGGGTCTGCAGGGGCAACTGGCGCGCTTGCTGCAGGCGGTTGAGCAGCATCGGGCGCGGGATTCACAGTCGTCTTTGAGGCGTTGTATTCAGCTACGCGCTTGTTGTACGCGTCAGTGTCTTCGCCCGGCTTTATGAAATAGTTTGTATCTACAGCCATACGCTATCCCATTGGGAATTGATCGCGCCTGATAATCTCATCATTCACGCCACCCGCGAGAATGTTGATTCGCTTAAACATGCCGCCACGCGCGCGCGTAGTATGATACGCGTACTGTTCGGACTGGCACTTTGTCCACAGGGCTTCGAGAATCGCCTGTGCTTTCTGAAGATGCAGCAATGCCTCTTTCGGATTCTGCTTACGTGCTTCAGCGAATTCAAGAACCTTCTCGACTATCGCTTCATTGCCTTCTTCGTCACCACTACTGAATACTGTCGTCGCAGTGAGATCAGTCGCATCGATATCTGCGGGCGTGTACTGCCCGTACGCCACGAGCGTGCCTGATACTCCGTGTCCCGTACTAACGATAAGCAAACGCCCGAAATCGGAGAAGACTTTATCCGTGTTGCTTGCTTCTTCTTCTTTGAGAATCAAATAATCTTCGTAGTTCAGTTTTTGAAATCGTTTCCCGCCAATCAGTACCATTCTAAAAGATTCAGCTTTATAGCCCTCAAATGACCATTCTTCCGTTGCTGTCGTATACGTCGTCGAGACACGACCTTCAGTGAACGGCCATTTCTTGAACGAAGTCGCCCAACGATGCCCCTGCTGAATCCAGTCATTCAAAACATCATCAGAGTAATACGCGGCAGTCGTCGCAATGCCAAGCTTGCGAATCACGTCTGTCTTTATGTCATCAAAGTTGCTCAACATATTATGCAATTACCGTGGACTTCCAAGTCCTCGAATTCGTATCGTATAAATATGCGCGCGAACTCCCGCCAGTCGTCACCATGACAAACTGTTCGAACGCCCCCTTAGGAGTATAACTCGGTTCTTCAGTAAGTGTACGAATGAATCCGTAGATATCTCGCCAATCGAAAACTGAAGGGAAATTCTGCACCGGAGTTCTCGGGACAGGACGTGGCGATATGCCTCTCTGTTGTTCTTCAGACTGGATCATAATATATTCGTATGACACGATACCCAATGTCATCGTTTTGTGGATTCAAGAAAAATTGAGAAGTGCCCTGCACCTTCACGTCGCAATCGAATCTATCGAACTTCACGTTCTGATTCACATGCACTCTATCTTCGATTGTCGCTAGACTACCCGAGTCATCGAGAGTCGCGAGCTGTATCGTCGTTGTCCCCGCAGTGTTTGTTGCATCATGATACAAGTCGATACGTTTGACTTTTGCCTCACCGCCAAAATTAAGCTGATTCGTCCTGAACACTCCGTCACTCCCACTGTTCTTCATATCGACTTCGTAGAGCGTCCCTCCACCCGCGCCGTCTGTACCCGCAAAAAGAATCACGCTGTCACCCTTGTGCATTACGATATTCAGATTATTCAATCCGACATTTCCAACCATCTTCCACCAGACTTTACCCGCACCAAGATCGCCGAAAGCGAGGACGTAGGGACCGTCACGAACGAGAAAGATATCGTCCATGTTATCCATGCTTTGTGAATACGTCGTGCCCGACGTTGCCTGTTTCTTTAAGAACGAAAGCCCGTCGCCATTGAAATAGCCTATCGTCGTTCCGTATGAGCAAAGCAAGACGCCACCCACGAGCCGAGTACCTTCTACTTGTGATTCAAGCTTAATCTCGCGCGTCCAGTCTCGTATGCTCGGATCGCAGAAATATGCATATCCTTCTGATGGCGCAGTATGTGAGTAGTTTGCTTTATCAGTGGCGAACGCGATAAGCGTCTTACCGTCAGGGTGTCTGCGCATCGTCGTCACCTGTTTGCCTGCGGGAAGTGTGAATGCAGTCCCGCTTGTTGTGCCATTCCAAAAGTAGATGATATTTCCGTCAGCGATAAACAACTCACCTTCAATTTCTTCGAGAGGGTGACGGTACGAAGATGTAAGACCAGTCCACCAATTTTCAGTGACAGTGGCGAAATTAAGCGCACATTGCGCAATGGCTGTCTGCGAACTGACGTACATCAATTCGCTACCCGAGCCTGCAAAATTCTTGATGTCTGTAGTGCCGAGTGTGTAGGTATTCACACCAGTAAACTGCTTTGTAAATGTGGCACTCAAAAGCGTATAAAACGCAGCTTCATCGTCGACAAAATACTGATCGTTCGCGGTATCGCTATCTTTGCCCTTTGCCACGAGATTACCCGTAAGCGTCGTACTCCCCCGATCTGTAGATGCTTCTTTGAAATACAGCGCGCCGCGCTCTTTCGTCAGATTCAAACCGTAGCTTGTAGGTGAAAAACCTCGATCAGCGATGTAAGCAGACTGGCTTTCACCGAGGATAAAGTCTTTCGCGGTTATTTGATACGGCTCTGCCATAATTTAGTATTCGAATTTGTCGAGATCAACCTTGAACCACTTTGCTCTGAAGAAGAACTTATCGCGCTCCGTCATCTTGACCTTATTCCAGTCGACTTCTCGCACAAAAGCTTCGAACTGCGCGCG
>ERZ1292632.3933-Hain-H43-01um-R2-3933-length-11001-cov-4_pt1 | contig 11001 bp, 10 predicted proteins | sample MGYA00564407_ERZ1292632 | MGnify/ENA primary metagenome ERZ1292632 (study PRJEB36523, sample SAMEA6512637) | groundwater metagenome | collected 2019-01-08 | study: AquaDiva: Metagenomics assemblies of 32 groundwater samples
GACGTCTTGAGTCCAATGGTAGAAATTCGGATTCTGAGGGCTTTGGGAACAAGTCCCGGACCCCGCAGAACTAAAGGCGCAGAGGGTACTCCCAGTAACAGTACATTCTGCAGGACAACTTTGAGCAAAGGCAGGTTTACGTCCAACAAAAAGAAGAACACCAAATAACAACAAAGAAAGCGCAACAACTGCCAAGATTAAAAAATTTCTCAGTTTCACTCTATATCCAGAATAACTCGGAGAGATAAAGAAGTAAAGTAGACAGAACTTATAAATCCGATGTAAGTCATTTCCACCAAGCCACGGGTTTTGCTGAAGAGTAAGACGGATTTGGCACCTGCCCTGAATAACCATTCGGGATTTGATAGGCCACTGCATTTGCAATTTTCGTTAGTTCAGGAACCTCGCCCCACTTGGATTTTCCGAGAGACATCCAAGACCGATAGAGAGTTGTTCCATGAACTTTTTGGGGGGCTTGGCGAAAGTCCTCTATCCACCCCTCATTTTTTTCGTTCAAGTTTGGCCACCGAACATTCCATTCTGGGATGTACCAATAAACTTCAGATGGATCTTGTGGAGCCGCCCAAACGACGCGCCTCTCTTCAATCGGAAGAGCATCGACTCTCAACGGGCTTTTATATTCTCGTTCCCAACTGGAATAAGACGGTTGCATATCCTGAAGTCTTGTGAGTACATCGTTTTCAGTGATGGGAATTTTTTCTGCACGTCTGTTTTGCGCCCACGGGAACAATTTAGCCATGAGGCCAGGAAATTGCCTCACAAGATACCACTCGATCGTATCTCTGTGGTAAAACCTTTCACCCACTCTGAACCCAGACCCACTCAAAAACCCCTTATCTGACTCCATTGTCAATCCGAAACTGCTTAAGCTATATATCAGCTCGTGTGTATCAAACGGGGGTATTTTTAAATCTCCAAAAAAGAAGTGCAGCATCTCGTGTCGGATTATTTCCTCGGTTTGGTCTAGATATTGCATTTTTCCGAAGCCAGATTTTTGTTTCTCCCCATACTGGAAAACCGGATCGGAAAACCTCGTTAAAAGATAGATACTAGATAACCCGTTTGGCCCGCAACTCGTGGACGCCTTAACTATTCCTTCCTCTTCCGCTCGAAAATTACTCGAACAGACAGGAGAAGAACGGGTTACTAATCCTGATGCCCCCAATGGCAACGTGATATCTACTTCCCTCTGTGATGGACGTAATATTCGAAAAAATCCAGCATTGTAGGCACCTCCCATTCCAAGCATCTTTGGAAGCTGTAGAGAAGCATCTCTTGCAAAAACATTGAATTTTTGAAGTTCCCAATCTTCAAAATCATCCCTTGGTGCGATATCTGGATTGTTAAAAGCTCTCGTAATTACCGGCTGAAAGCGTGGAAGCTCATCGAAGGAATCCACTTTTCTGTTTCTATCATTTTTTAGATGTTCAGGAACAACTATCGCTTCGCCCGCCTGAAGGGTGCGCGGGTCCGTAATTCCGTTTATACTCATCAACTCTCTGGCTTGTAGATCATTGCCGTCGGCAAAACCCATAAAGGTGTCTCCTGGGTTGACCACAATTAACTTGTGCTCCGGGGGTAAATCAAATTGGGTAGACTCTGGTAAAGTTTTTGGTGAGGCGGCTTCTGCATTGAGCAGTAGTTTAAAAACATCCTCAGCCGCTATCGCGCCCCACACACAGCCGGCTATTTTTAGAAAAGACCTTCTTGATAGGTCTGAACCCGAGACAACCCTTTCCCGTTCTTCAAGATGACACTTTTGAGTAACTCTTGCGCGCGTTTCCGGCCAAGGCGCTCCTTTAAATCTTTCGCCCATATGGTTTATTATAGGACTTTTGGGAAAATTTGCAAGTTCTAAGCTGTTTTCTAAACTAAATAGTGAGCCGGGATAAATTGTATCTGCTGCCTTACTTAATTTTTCTTTATGGCAGTAATAGCCGATATTTTTCAGGTCCTCGGGTCTGATCTGACTTTGATATTTGACCTCGATAGGCAATTTCAACCCTTCAGCCGGGACAGTTCAGTCCCATAAAATTTTCCGCCTGTCAATTCCCGATTCCATTAAGAAATTGATGACTTGTTTGACCAGTGTGGTTTTACCCACCCTGAATGCGCGCAAATGTCAAGTTGCGTACAGTATTTGACGAACTGCCTAATCGGTTTTTGCCTGCATGCCGAGCAACCACAGGACGGCTTCTTTTTTGTAGCGTCGGTCGCCCCTGGAGTTGATTCTTATCGCCGGAAGCTTGCCTCTTTTTCCCCAGCGCTTAATCGTCAAAGGCGAAACCCGCAAAAGTTCACTGACTTCACGGACTGTCAACAAATCAGGAAGATCTTCAAGTCTGACTCTTTTTTTAGTGGTTGAATCCATTTTGATACATTCTCGAAGCTGACTTCGAACTTTCTAAGACAAACGATATCAAAGCAAAACAGAAGTGTCAAGGGGGTCTTTAAACTCCGACGAAGACTTCAACTCGGTTCTCTTTGACTCTCATTATCCCCCTTTGCAGTTTAACCGTAAAGGGATTTTTATTGTTGCTATGAACCAAAACATAATCTTTTAGGGTGGTGACAAAATTAGCGTGGCTGACAAGAATATCAAATTTGCCTTTATCGTTTATTGAGCTGACGGCAGAGGCAGACCCGTCAAACAAGGCGCCGTTGATGTCTCTGACGACAACCGAGAGCCTGTTGTTAAATTTTTGATCCATTTTTTATAGTCCCGACAAAAAGCAGTTTATCGGGTTCCAAGGCGTCATATTTACCGGATAAGATATCCCCGACATCCCTGACCGTATCGCTTAACGGAACATATTCCCCTTTCCTCCCGGTTTGGGTTTCGGCAACAAAAAAGGGTTGAGTCATATAGTTGTTGATCAGTTTCGCCCTCTTATATATCTCCTGATTCTCCGGTGAAAGTTCGGCCTCTCCCACCAAAGCCACCATTCTCTCCAAGCCCTGGGCTTTCTTCAGCACCGCCAAGGCTTTAATCACCGTCTCGTAATGCTCTTTTTCCGCAACTTCCGGAGAGAGCATTTTTGAACTCGAAGAAAGAACGTCAATTGCCGGGAACCTGCCTTCTTGGTAAACGTCTCTTGATAAAGTTACAATCGAATCCAAATATGGATAAATAGACTGGACTCCGGCGTCCAATAAGTCATCGGAAGGTACATAAATAGCCTCAACGGAGCTTAAAACCGAATCTTGCGTCGAAACCAATCTTTCGTGGAAAAGGGCCATCTCGGACGAAAGGGTTGCCTGGTATCCGTCCTCGGAAGGAATGGTCTTGGTCAGAGTTGAAATCTCGCTTCCCGCCTGGGCAAATCTAAAGACATTATCAATAAAAAATAAGACATCCGATTTTTCCTCATCCCGGAAATACTCGGCGATGGCCGCCGCCGCCAAGGCCGTCAGGAAACGGACCGAGGCATTTTCCCCCATCTGGCCGTAGATTAAAGAAACATCGGGCAAAAGCCCGCTTTTCTTCAGTTCTTCGTGCAGTTCCTGGCCTTCCCTGGTTCTCTCTCCCACCCCTGCGAAAACGGAAACCCGCTTCTTTTTCTTTCCGCCTTTATTTCGGTGAAGAATATTATGCATTACTTCGGTCAGAAGAATTGTCTTGCCCACCCCCGCGCCCCCGAATAAACCCATTTTCCCGCCCTTAACCAGAGGCGCAAAAAAGTCAATAATCTTAATCCCCGTTTCCCAAATTTCTCTTTTTCCCGATACTTCGGAAATCGCCAGCGCTTTCTTAAAAACTTTCATTGTTTTGGAATATTCTATTTCTTTCCCTCCGTCTATTGCTTTACCGAAGATGTTGATGACTCTCCCCAAAAGCTCCCTGCCGACCGGAACGGATAATTTCTCTCCGGTGGCGGAAACTTCCGCCCCCAGTCTTATTTTTCTTCTGCCTCTGAGAATTATGCAGTAAAAAACCCCGCCTTCAACGGATTGATATACATATAGAACCACTTTGGGATCTTTAGACAGGGTTAATACCTCGAATATCTGCGGCATCAGCCCCCCAAATTTCACTTCGGCAATTTGGCCGATGACCGACATCACTTTTCCTGTTATTTTTGTCTTTTTCATATCTTTCTTGAGATTATTCCCGAAAAAGCAACTGCTTGTTTCTTCCCCATCGCCCTTTTTTGCGCCTTTGCTTTTTCAAGTTTATAGCCCGTTATCTTTTCGTCAATCTTTTCTATAGCCGTATCCAAATACATCAGACGGGAGGCAAATTTTGCCAGCTGTGATTCTTTTAGAGTTTGGTCAAAAACGGCCGCAGCAATTTCTTTGGTAAACACTTCGGCCACCGCCGCCTCCGTCGGTTCGTAAAGATAAAGAAACTTTTCCCTCGGCAGCATCTGCGCCTGCATTTTATTTAAAACTTGCCCAGAAATTGGAGTTGTCCAAGTTTCTTGGGTAACTATGTTTTTAAATTTGCCGTGGAAAATAAATATTTTATTGTAATTAATAAGCTCCGCCATAATAACGGCCAGTTGGGTCGAATCGGTTTCATTATCGGAGATGTCAAAATATTTGAAAGTCGTCGCAGGCGATAATGACTTAAGCAAAGACGCCCCCAATTTCCCGATAACCACAATATCAACTTTATTCTTTTTTACAAAATCCATAAAACTGACAAATATTTTATCGATAATATCCCCATACAGCCCCGTCTCTGCCGAAACAAAGACCGCCACCTGACCGCTCTCGCCCAAACCCGCCAGGGATAGGTCCGCCCCGACATCGGCGGAGAGCCCCGAAAGGCCGGTAAAAAAGTCTCTTGAAGCCAGAATGCCCCCTCTTATTTTTTGCATCCTGGCGGCCGCCAATTCCTCATACACCTCAACCAAACTTCTGATTTCCTGCGTTTCTTTTGTTTCTTTAATGATGGTTTTTACCGTCCGCATATTATTTCTCCTTTAAAGGCTTTTTGAGTTTTTCTTTTAGCGCCTGCACATCCTTAACAAACTTTTCAAAACCTTCCGCCCGGGAAACCAAGCCGTCAACCAACATCTTATAACGCGGCTCCTCGGCATATGCTTTGGAAAATACTTCCGCGTTCTTTCCGTCCCAATCATCCGACCGAATCAGCGCTGTCAGCACGGCCGAGAGGTTGACGGGAACCGAAACCTGAGGCATCTGATTAAAAAAGCTGTATAATCTTTGGCCCTGCCTCAATATCTTGGCCGCCATCGGCGTCACTTCCGGCCCGAACCTTAAAAACCTTTCCATTTCCTCGTTTCTTTTAAGAAGGGTCAATATTTCTTTGCCCATATCCCTAAAAAGGGGGGGCTGGGTCTGTTTGCCTACCCGGGTAACGGACAAAAAGATATTGACGGCGGGTCTGTAGCCTTTGAAAAACAGTTCCGAATCAAAAAAGATGTGCCCGTCGGTCATCGACATTAAGTTCGTCTGAATATAACCGGTGATATCCCCCGCGGGAGCCTCGGCAACGGGAAGGCAGGAAATCGAAGCATCTTTTCCGTCAACTTTAAAGTTCCCGGCTCTTTCCAGAAGTTTCGAATGCAGATAGAAGATGTCTCCCGGATAGCTCTCCCTGCCCGGAAAACGGCCTCCGACCAAAGAAATCTCGCGCCAGTATTTGGCGTGCGTCGTTAAATCGTCAATCACCACCAGGCTGTCAACCCCCGCATCCCTAAAGTACTCCGCAATCGTCATGGCCGTAAATGGAGCCATATAAATTTCCCCAGGACTGTCATCGGCAAAAGCGGCCACAATAATTGAGTAATCCATGACTTTATTCTTTTTTAAAAAGTTCCGGACTTCGATTACTTCGGACTTTCTTTTCCCCACCAAGGCATAGACGCAAACCCTTTCCTTTCTGGCCTGAGAAAGAACCGTTTGCAGAAGAAACGAGGTTTTGCCCGTCTTTCTGTCCCCGATGACCAGTTCTCTTTGCCCCAAACCCAGAGGCACCGCCAAATCAACCACCGAGACCCCGGTTTCCAAAAAGCCGTCAACTCTTTTTCTCCCCGAAATATCCCCGGCCGCCGCCTCAACCCGCCTTAATTCGGATTTGATGCTGTCCTGCCGTTTTGAATCCAAGGTGTAGCCCAGGGCATTGACGATATGCCCCAACAGCCCCTCCCCGACCGTCACCGACAATTGATCTCCCGTCCGGGCGACCCTTACCCCGGAATTGATCGGATTTCTGGAGAAAATCAGGATTTCCGTCAATTCCCTGTTTAAGGAGATAATTTCACCGTGTTCCCCGGTTTCAAAAGTCACCCCCTCCCCGACCGAGGCCTTCTTAAATCCCGAAACAAAGACCAGCGATCCCTTCACTTCCTCGACAATCCCGACATCTTTTACTTTTTCCAAACAATATTCAAAAGAGTGAATCATGTTTCTAAAGAACCAAAACCAAATATGCCACCAGCAACCCCGCCCCCATCACAAAAATGGTTAAAACGATATTCATTAAAACGCCTGCCTGGATCATCTTCCCCGCCAGAGGGTTCCTGCCAACCGCCTCGACGCCGCTTTTGGCAATCCTGCCAAAATGTATCATTCCTATTATAAATGATGCGGACACTACCACAGCCGCTAAAATGTATCTCAACGCGGACAACGGCGACTCAAAGGCGCCCTCCACCCCGTCTCTTATCAGCTGAAAAAGGTTTAAACCCGCCCCCTGCTTTAAGACCGCCGGCTTTATCGCCAGGGAAACCAATATCTTGCCGTATTTTGTCGGGTCGGTCTCTTCGTAGTTTTCCAATGCAGAACCCAAAACGTACCCGCTTTTGCTGACTTTTTGACCGACACCCTTAATCAGCGAACTGGTAATGAAGTCGCCTTCTTTGATGGGACCGTTCACCGTACTGACCGCCACATACGCCTTACCCGAAGAAATAACCGTTTTGGTTCCATCTGTGTCATCCAAGACAAATGAAACCGCCGGGTTTTCCGTAATTACCCCCGCCATGTTCGGGTCGTATTCTCTTACGCACGGCATGTTGATGTCTGTTTGGACCCCGCAGATTATTGTCCCGTCCGCGACATCTCCCTTGACCGGCATGGAGACGGCGACTCCGGTAGAGCTTTCCTGGGAATGAATAACCCCGGGAAACGAAGCCCCGGCAAAAAAGAAAAATAACAGAACAAACAGTATTTCCTTCATTTTTACATTCTTCATTGTTTGAAATACCTTGTCAATATCTATTGACTGCCAATATCTACCCAAAACGGCCAAAAGACTATTGACAACTACTATCATAATGGGTTTAAATGAAATAGAAAAGTTGGACAAATGAATTATTTATGTCCAAGTTTATATTTCTAAGCTCAATAGCTAATTAAGATGACGAAAGTTTAAAGCAGGAATGCCGAAGTTTATGGCAAGAAACAAAAGAATTTGTGTTAATTTTTGGCAAAATCGTGTCAAAAAATAAAGTTTGAAAATTTATGGTTTTAAATTTCAAATTGAAACCTAGTAAACGCTATGCCAAAGGTTTATCCGCCTTAATCATATTGGCTGCGCTCATGTTTTTTGGATTTAAGTGGCTTTCCAATCCGGCCGTCGCCGCCTGGTTTAATGACAACTGGTCTTACCGCGTGTTATACTAGGCAAATATGCAAAGTATGAATAAACAAAATAAAATAAACATTTTGCTTAAACAGTCAAAAAAACTGTTCCACACCAAAGACCTTGAATTATTGTGGGGCATAAACAATAAAAGCACTTTGTACTCAACAATCAACCGCTATTTAAAAAAAGGTTACTTAATCCAAGTGCATCGCGGCTTCTACTCCACTGTGGAGTTGGGCAGTATCAATATTGTGGAACTGGGAACTTCTGCCATTCACGAGTATTGTTATTTAAGCACCGAAACGGTGTTGACAAACAGCGGCATCATTTTCCAAATCATCCCTCATCTCACCTTTTGCTCGTCAAAAAATAAAAGAATTACTATCAACGGACAGTCGATTATTTGCCGTCAATTAAAATCTACCTTTTTGTTTCAAAGTGCGGGAATTATAGAACATCCAAATTACAGAGAAGCCAGCCCGGAGAGGGCAATAGCCGACATGCTGTATTTTAATCCAAGATATTATTTTGACACCCACGACCTAATTGACTGGAAAAAGGTTAAAGCTATCCAAAAGGAGGTTGGATATATATGATTTTGCCAAGCCCAAAAGAAGCCCTGCACCGAGGGCAGCTGCAAAAAATACTGATTGAGATCGCGGATACCACTCCGCTTTCCAAGTCGCTTATATTTAAAGGGGGAACTTGCGCCGCCATGCAAGATTGTCTCGACCGGTTTTCGGTTGACCTGGATTTTGACTTAAAGCAGGAAACGTCAGGGGATTTTATAAAAAGTGAGTTGGAGAAAATTTTTGAAAAGCTGGATTTTGAGATTAAAAGCAAGAACAATTCCACCGTGCAATATGTATTAAAATACCCGGCTCCAAAAGAGTCGCGCAACACTTTAAAATTTGACGCGGTTGACTTTGCTTTAGACTGCAGCGTTTCTAAACCAATTTATTTGGCAGATATAGATAGATACCTTATTTGTCAAACTATAGAAACTATGTTTTCTCATAAACTGGTGGCTATTTTGGACCGTTACCGCAAACATAAGATCGTAGCCGGCAGAGATATATACGATATCTATTATTTCTTTCTCAATGGTTATTCCTACAATCAAGAGGTCATCCGGAAAAGAACTTCCCTAAGCGTTTTGGAATATTTAAAGGAAGTTAAAGAGTTTATTGAGTTAAAAGTAAATTCTTCGGTAATTGACGAGGATCTGAATATGCTATTGCCTTTTGCCAGATTCTCTTCAATTAGAAAATCGTTAAAGGTGGAGGTGCTGGCAATGTTAAAAAGTGAAATTCAAAGTATAAAATGAAAACATTAAAAGTAATTTTATTTATCATAATATTGGCCATTGTAGGGGCGACCCGTGTACCGCCGGTTTTTGCCGGCGAACTCGCCAACCAGTTTACGGTATCGATGTGGGTCAATCCGCAAACTTCTATACTATAATGTCTGCCTACAGCTATAATAAAGACCAATATCTAAGAGTCGGCCAAGCCGCCGATTACTTGGCGGTTTCTTCAAAAACCCTGAGGCGCTGGGGAAAATCGGGAAAGCTGGTTGGGTCAAGAACCGATGGCAACCAAAGATATTACACTAAAGAACAACTGGATAATTTTGCCAATTTCAATCAGAAGAAACAGAAAGAGTTTGCGATTCCATATTTTAGACCTCTCGAGTCAACAACACTCAGTTTTGACCCCGCGCCCGTAATAAAGTCTTTTCCGGCTGTCTTTTTTGCCCTTACCTGGTCTTTGCTTTTTGTCTTAACCTTTTTGCCTCTTTTCATCGGCGCCGGTTCACTGGGGTTATTTCGGTCGGATAAAGTTCTCTCTTTGGTCTTCAAACCCCAAGAAAAGAAAGGGATGATATCGGATTCCGCCCCGCTTCAAGGCCTGCCTGCGCAGGCAGGCCAAATCCTGGCCGCCTCAGCCGCTCCCGGTTTTTCTTTCCGGGTCAATGTGCCGTCGTTGTTTAATGCGGCCGTCGAATTTAAAGAAGGCATCACGGCGCCCAATGTCGTCTATTCACTGACGGAAGGAGACGGAATTGACGTCGCCTCGGGCCAAACGCCAAAGATATCAAATACGGGCGTCCTTTCCTTGGGGGGAAGTACCGGCACCCTCTCGCTGGCCGCGGGGACGGGTATCTCGATCAGCGGACTGACCATCACCAGCTCCGACTTGGGCAGCAGTCAATATATCTTTAAGACTATCTCCGTATCAGGTCAAAGCGATATTGCCGCCGACTCCAATACCGACGCCCTGACCTTTGCGGCAGGCACCGGAATAACTTTAACTAACGACGCCGCCAACGACAAATTGACTATTACCGGAGCTACCCCCGACTACACCCTTTCCGGCTGGACGGACAGCGGAACATCGGTTGGGCTAACAACCACGACCGATTCGGTGGTTATGAACACGGTTACATTTGGGAACGCAACAATTACTAATGCAAAATCAATCATTCCCAATACCGACCTGGGAAGCGACCTCGGTTCAACTTCTTTTAGATTTAACAACCTCTGGGTCGCCAACATCAATTCCAATTCTTCCCAAAGCTTCTCCGGCCAAACCACTTTCTCGTATGCCCCAACCGCTGTCACCATTGCCCAGGCCAGTGTACTCATCAATCCCACCACTTCAGTGGCCAACGGGCAGTTATTGGGTTTTGGCATCGCCGGCTACCAGAGAGCCCTGATCGACGCCGAAGGAGATATGATCTTAGGCTACGCCGACGCCACCTCCGCTCCGGCTAACGCCTACCCTCTCTCCATCTACGGCCATAGCGGTACCAACGTAAGCTATGTTGATACATCAGGCAACGCCTACTTTGCCGGCAACGTCGGCATCGGGACGACTTCGCCTACCAATATCCTTAGCTTAGGCAACGCTGCTGCCCGAAAGTTTTGGATAGAAAACACTGCTACTGATGTTGTGGGTAGGGCTTTAACCGTCGCAGCCGGAGGAACAGTGGCTGGAACCGCTGTCAGTGATGTTGTCGGCGGTGATCTCATTCTTCAATCTGGATTAGGGACAGGGACAGGAGCAAGCACTATTTCATTTCAAACAGGAACTACTCTGACTACAGGCCTGACACTACAAACAATGTCCACCAAGATGACTATTTTAGGAAGCGGCAACGTCGGCATCGGGACGACGAGCCCGAGCGAACCGTTGCATATTAAAGCTGCGGGACTCGCTGGTTTGTTAAGACTTGAATCTACAAATACAGGTGGTTATTCCTCAGTTGATATGTATACCTCTGGAGGAACTGGAGCTGGTGGTTTTGGTTATGCTAATGGGACGGGAGGAACATTGAGCGATAGGGTTTATTTCTATGGTAATACAAAAGATTTGATTTTCAGTGTAGACAATGGAGCTACTGGGGTAATGTTGATACAA
>ERZ1292632.3934-Hain-H43-01um-R2-3934-length-11000-cov-8_pt1 | contig 11000 bp, 11 predicted proteins | sample MGYA00564407_ERZ1292632 | MGnify/ENA primary metagenome ERZ1292632 (study PRJEB36523, sample SAMEA6512637) | groundwater metagenome | collected 2019-01-08 | study: AquaDiva: Metagenomics assemblies of 32 groundwater samples
AATGATTTGAATTTTGATTCTGATGAACTTCAAATTACAGAATATAAACATATTCGAATTGAATTTCGAGATGAATTGTTTTCTTTAGAAGTTTTTGTAGGTGTTTAATTATGGCGTTTAATCCTTTAAATGCTAAGTTTTATTTTGTTGAGCAAAATTCTGATGGTCCTGCATCTTATATCGCATGGAAGGAACCACCTGTTGTTGGACAGCCATTAATTTTGCAAATAGAAATTGTTCCCGGAGTTTCAACAGCTATTGTAGGCAAGAATAGTTGTTATTCTACAACTGTTAAAGTTGTATCGGTTAATATCTCGGAAAAACCAATTGGGAAGAAAGTTGTTGAGAAAAAAACAGAACCTGAAATAGCTAGGAAAGAAAAAACTGTTCAAACTTCTGATGTTGGACGTTTTCTTGATTTGGAAAATTAATATATGATTACTGCTAAGGAATTCTCGGAAAATAAACGGGCTGAAAATAAAGATTATAATGATTTTCAAAAAGAACAAAAAGAGTTTGATTTACATTATAAATTAGCGGAAGAAAAGAAAAAAAATGAAACGTTAACTAAAACGAAAGAGAACTTGTTGGATAGTATTAAGTATTACCAAAAAGAATTAGCTAAAAAACAAGAACAGATTAAATTTTCTCCTTTAGAATTAGAGAGTAATGGTAAAATTAAATTTGATTCTCCGGTTTTAGTATCTTTGCCAGGAATTAGTCTTAAAATTGAAGTTGAGTTTGTTATTAATAATGTTGCAGGTTCTTTTACAAATTATAATATATTTGCTGGAGGAAAATTTGAAATTTTATCTATAGAAAAAATTTCTTGTTTTACAGAAACTCAAGCAGATTTGAATGTTGGAAGATTCATTGACTTGGAAAACACATGATGAATAAAGAAGAACAGAAAAACGAAAATAAAACATATCATAAAATAGAATTTAGTTCTCCTGTGTGTTTTAATTTAAATGGAGTTTATTTAAAAATTGGAGTTTGTTTTCAATTTAATGATCTAGAAATGAGTAATAATTTAGTAGGTAATAGGAGTGTTTTTGCAAATGGAGAGTTTATAGTTTTATCATTATCGCCAGAACCATTTTGCAAAAAAGAAAAAACTAATTTAAATCATTCAAATGTTGGAAGATTTATTGATTTAGACTAAATATATCATATCTTTAATTAGTTAGTTAGTGGACATTAAATAGGAGAAATGTGATGAGTATTGATTTCGTTCAAATACATAATCACTCTCAGTTATGACCCCTCCTTGTATAAGGAGGGGTCATAACTGAATAATTCAACACTCAAAATTCGACGGGTTTTCTACCATTAAAGGAATGGTACGAAAAGCCAAGAAATTTGGAATGTCTGCATGTGGGTTAACGGATCATGGGACCTTAACTGGTGTTATTGATTTTTTGCGAATTTGCAGAGAAGAAGAAATACGTCCTATATTAGGAATTGAAACTTATTTTGCAAAAAATCATAAAACAAAAACCAAAGAGCTTCAACCTGCTGGTAGAAAAGGCAATCGTCATCTTACCCTAATTGCTAAAAATTCCATAGGTTTTCAAAATATTTGTACTCTTTCTCAAATCGCATCTTTGGAAGGATTTTATTATGATCCAAGAGTTGATGCAGAACTATTAACACAATATTCTGAAGGAGTTATTGCTACTTCGGGATGCTTATCAGGTATAGTAAATCATTTATTATTGAAAGACAAGTTTGAAGAAGCTAAGAAGGCTGCTGGATTGTTTAAGGATATTTATGGTGAAGATTATTATTTAGAAATGATGTATCACGGAATTGATGAAGAAGCAAAGATTCTTCCTGAAATACAAAAACTAAGTAAACTATTAAATATTAAGATAATTTCAACGCAGGACAGCCACTATTTAGAACAAGAAGAAGCAGAATTTCATGAAATTATAATGTGTATAAGTTCCGGTAAAACAATAAAAGATCCAAGACGTTTGAAGTTCCCATACAAAGAATTTTACTTTAAATCTAAAGAAGAAATGTTTAAGATTTTTGGGCATGTTCCTGACTATTTACAAAACACAATGGAGATAGCAGAAAAATGTGATTATTCGGATATTATTTTCATTGAAAAGGGTGGCAGTATGAAGCTGCCCAAATTCTCTCTGCCTACAGGATATAATGATCCCTATCTTTACTTAACAGAGTTAGCTTGGAAGGGATTTAAAAAACTAGGAATGGAAGGGTCAGAGATTCATAAAGAACGATTGAAAATGGAATTGGATGATATAAAATTGGTGTGGGATACGAAGAGATATGATTTCACGACTTATTTTTTGATTGTAGAAGATATAATGAGATTTGCAAAAGAAAAAGGCATTGATGCAGGAATTCGTGGTTCTGGATATGGTTCTTTGTTATTAAAGTGTTTAGGGGTTATAGAATCTCCTATTGATCCGATTAAGTTTAATTTGTTATGGAGTCGGTTTTTAGGATTTTCGGATCAGAAATTTTTCTCAGAACAGGATTTTTATGGGCCTATTTAGGTTTGTGTGTGGCGATACACGACGTAAGCCATAACTAGACTAAGAAGAAAGGAGACATTGAGGGTTTCTTAATATTCTACGTTAAAGAAGCTAGAAGTACCAAGAGACGCCACCCTAATCTCTTGCAATACTACAGAATCGCTTAATGTGGTGTTTTCTCTTTTCGGAGAGTAAACTAAGCTTTTTTAACATTGTCGAAGGGTAGTATAACAGAGGTTTTATTAGTACCCACTTACCGTAAAACTAATAATTTTTACTTATGAAGAACTTTTTTGTACCAGTAGTAAACCTAAACCAAAAACCTCTTATGCCTACCACGTTATTGAGGGCTAAGAGATGGATTTCTACTGGTAAGGCTACACCATTTTGGAAGAAAGGAATTTTTTGTGTTAGACTCAACGTAGAACCAAGTGATAATAAAAAACAAGATATTTGTGTAGGAATAGATACAGGGATTAAGAGAGAAGCTTTTACTGTTAAGTCGACTGCTCATACATGTTTGAATGTTTTAACAGAAACAGTAGATTGGGTGAAGGACGCTATAGAAACTAGAAGAATAAGACGTAGAACACGTAGATATAGAAAAACTAGACATAGAAAAACAAGATTTAATAATAGGTCTAAATGGAAGATTCCTCCTTCAATAAGGGTACGTTGGCAGTGGAAACTTAATATTTTGAATTGGTTAAGTAAAATGTTTCCTATAAACGATGTAGTTATAGAGGATTTAAGTGCTAAAACTAAAAAAGGACAAAGAAAATGGAATAAGAGTTTTTCGCCTTTGGAAGTAGGTAAAAATTGGTTTTATGATAAAGTTCGAGAAAAATATACTCTTCTTATTAAAGAAGGGTGGGAAACAAAGCAATTAAGAGATGAATTAGGATTAAAGAAAAGTTCTTCTAAGTTGGCAGATAGATTTGAGTGTCACAATGTAGATAGTTGGGTTTTAGCGAATTGGTGTGTAGGAGGACATAATTCTCCTGATAATAAAAAATTGTTAAAACTTATTCCTATGAGGTTCCATAAAAGACAATTACATGTTTGTCAATTTACTAAAAGGGGGATTCGTAAGAGGCATGGAGGAACTAGAATTTTAGGATTCAAAAAAGGAAGTTTAGTAAAACATAAAAAATATGGGAACACTTATGTTGGTGGGACTAAAAATAATAGAATAACATTACATTCATTAAAAAATAAAATAAGAATTACTCGTGTTGCTAAAGTAGAAGACTGTGTATTTAAAACTTATTTAGGATGGAGATTTGTTTCTTGTGGATAGCCGTTGTTTTTCGTGACTGCCCACAATGCAGAACCATGACAAGAAACTTTGTTGGTTTATCATTATGATTGAACCTGTTTTTATTCAGTTAGCCAAAAAAATAGCTAAAAACTCTAATGTTAAAAGAGCTAAAGTTAGTGCTTTGGCTTTTACAAAAAGTGGTCGTTTGCTTGCTTCCGCTTATAACCGAAGAATAGATGGACAAAAAGGCAGAGTTAGTCTTTGGACTGAACATGCGGAAGAGAGCTTAATCCGTAAATTGAAAAGAATTAAGGCATTTGATCGTTTTGATGAAATTATAATTCTTGTTTTAAGAATTACGAAAAAAGGTATAGCAATGGCTAAACCTTGTGTAAAATGTAGAAATTTAATTAAGAAATGTGGTGTTAAAGTAATATACACGAATGAAATTGGTAGTTTTATAGTAGAAAAATAATGTTCGTTTGAGTATTTGTCAATGTTTAATACGGAGAATTAAAATGTTGAAATTGTACAGATTTTTTTGGGATGCCGGTCGTCAAGGGCATGTTGAAGGAGTTTTTGCTGAAGACTCTGAAACAGTTAAAAAATCGATAGGCAAAGATGTTCATTTTGGAGAAATTCTTGGGAAACATTCAGAGGTTCAAGGAATATTAGAAGATGAAGATTTAACCATTCTTTGCGAGGATAAAGATTTTATACAAAAAGCAACAGAATACAAACTAATCCCTATCGGATATAATCCGTTAGATTATATTGAAACCGAGTAATTTTCTTTTTCGCGAAATAAGGAAGTCTTATGGTTGAATATGAAAAGAGTTATGTTTTTACTCATGAGCGTGCAAAAGCGTTTATAAAATCTCATAACATTCAAATTAAATCGGAAGCATTAATTGAAGATTATTATTTGGATTCTCAAATTAGAATACGAAAAATTAATGATGGTGAATTTACTATTACTCAAAAAACTGGGGACAAGAAAGACGGGTATAGAACAGAAAGTGATACTAAAATTTCTTCTGATGCAGCACAGACATTAGTCCCTTTAGCCAAAACTGTAGTTAAAAAAACTAGAAAAACACTAATTTGCCCAGATACTAAACATTTAACTGCCGATGAAATTTCAGGTCGATATAAAGTAACTATGGATTTTGTTCATGAACCTATGAAATTGGCTATTTTAGAAATAGAATCTGATATTAATCTTCCTGTTTGCCCATCAATTTATGTATTAGGTGAAAACTTAATAGATTGTCCATTAAACGCTTGTTCGTTATTTAATAGAAAAATTACATTATGTGGAACTTCTTCTTCCGGCAAAACAGAAACTGCAAAGAAATTGTCTCATGTTTTGAACACACAATTTTCCGCTAATTCCTATCATGTGCCGGAATTTGCAACTACTTTTATTCAAAAATATAAAATCAATCCTAGTTTTTGGAATGAATTTTTGATTTATAGCGGGCAATTAGAGCGAGAACAAAATGCAAATCATCTTGCGAATATTATTGTTTCCGATTGTCCTACATTTCTGACATATATCTATTTATCACATTTACCGAAAGAAAAATTTTCAAAACAAACAGCATTGGTTTTTGCAAAAATGTATAAGAGAGTTCTTTTTGATATTTCTCGTTATACAGACATTATTCTGTTAATTCTTGTTGATTATAAGGAGAATAATGTTCGGTATCAAAAAGGGAAAGAAGAAGCACTAGAAATAGAAAATAGAATTATTTCTTTTTTAAATGATCACAACATATCGTATGTTTCATATACTTATTTTAAGTTCGATGAAATTATTAATGACTTATTTTTCTTGAATTGAATATGACCGATTTAGAAAAGAAGATATTAGATATATCTCAAACACATCCTGATTATAACGAATTATTAGCGTTAAATGAATTAAAAACGCTTAATGAAATTGATTCTGATTTAATTTCAAATCTGTGGACTCTTAAAAAGCGTTCCGAAGAATTAAAATACTCTGGAACCGCTAACGATAGAAATTTATATCTAGCGTATTATCTCGGCATCACATCTAAAAAGCCGGATGGTGAATTTAATCTTCCTAACAGAAGAACGTATGCTCGTTCAGGGTTCCCTGATATTGATATGGATTTCGATTATGAACGTAGACATGAAATCGTAGAATATTTGATTAATAAATATGGACGAGAAAATGTAGGTAATATAGGAACTCTTCAAACATTAAAAACAAAAGCAGCAGTTCGTAAAACTATTAAGGTTTTAGACCCCACAAATAGCATTCGTTATGATAAAGAAGGCAAGCCTATTAAGAGCAAAACAAATGAGAATTTTGCTTTAGAAAATGAAATTCTAAAAACTCTGCCTAACATAATGAAACGTGGCGATGGAACTTTAGTTAAATCTATTGAAGAAGCGTGTGATGAATATCCTGCATTTGAGCAGCATATGAAAGCCTATCCAGAGGTTTTTCGTATTGCAAAAACTCTTGAAGACTCTATCTCTGGTACGGGAATCCACGCAGGGGGAATTTGTTTATCTCCAATTCCTTTGTGTAGAATTGCTCCTCTTCATGTTACCACTGATAAAGGTCAACTTTCTGAAGAAGGTACAGCTGCTAAAGTTTTGGCTACTCAGTTTCCAATGGCAGATATAGAACGGTTGGGTTTAATTAAATTTGATATTTTAGGCATATCTACCATAACTGCTATTAGTATAGCTTGTAAACTAATTAAAGAAGAACACGGAGTAAATATAGATTGGAATACACTTTTATTAGATGATAAAAAATCATTAGATCTTCTCAAGTCTGGTTTAGTAGAGGGGTGTTTTCAGCTTGAACAAAAACAAATGAAAGATTGTTTAAAAACAATAGGAATGGATTCATTTAATGACTTAGTTGTTGCTATTGCTATGTATAGACCTGGTCCAAAAGATTTTATACCAGACTTTGCAAGTAAAAAGCATGGAAAGACAACTATTTCTTATCCTCATGAAAAGTTAAGAAAAATAACATCTAGTACGTACTCAATAATTTGCTACCAAGAAGATACTTTAATTTCTCTAGCAAATGGATCAGAAAAACCAATTAAAGAAATACAGGTAGGAGATTTGGTACACTCTTTAAACCCTTCAACTAATAAAATTGAAGCTCGAAAATGTTGTGGTGCTGCATTTACTCGTTGTGGTGACGGAATTAAACTAGAACTAGAAAATGGGTATAAATTAACTGTGACTCCTGACCATGAAATTCTTACTTTTTATGGTATGAAAAAAGCAGAGGATTTAGACACACTAAATGATTTAATAGCGTGTCCGATTTTAACTCCTTCTATTGGAGATCAAAAAGACATAGCTCCTTGGTTGGGGTCTGATATAAATGTAGCATATTTACTTGGACAATTAACTGGAGATGGTTGTTGTGGAGTATCTTGTGCTATTTCTTGTGGTTATAATAAAAATTGCATAAAGATACAAAAATGGATTTTTCAAAATCTTCCTCTTCTTAACACTACTAAATATTTTCACGGCAGATCTTGGCATCTTGGTGTACATTGTCCTGAGCTTTTAAATAGTCCGGAACATGGAAATCGCAAAACTAAGTTTCATAAATTCTTGGAAGATATCGGTCTTAAAAAAGATTGTTATTCTAAAACAGTTCCTTCTATAATATTGAGACATTCTAATATAGAAGTACAAAGGTCATATTTGGCTGGGTGGTTTGATTCTGATGGTTCTATTACATGTAATGATAATCGTTGTTATACATGCCATATTACTAGCGAAAGCCCTTATTTAATTCAAGGTCTTCGTAAATTACTACAAAATTTAGGATTAGCTCACCAAGTTCGTAGAAATAGAGTTCATGTTTGGGACTCTATTTCTCTTAAAACCCAAATAGAAAAGTTTCTTGTAATAAGGAATCTTACAAAACGAACTTCTGCAGGCAAACATTGTAGCTATGTCCCTTGGAAAGAAGTAAAACAACAACAAGTTAATTCAGGGTTATCGGTTAGAAAGTTCGCTGGTATTAAAAAAATCAGTGAAACAGTTTTTTATCCTAGTCGCAGAAAAGATAAAAAAAACGTATTGTTAAACTCCGCTGAAAAATGCGGCTTAAACTATGGGCATTTACGATTTTATAAAATTAAATCTAAAACTATTGTTCGCAACCAAAATTTCTACGGGATGTCTGTTGCAGAATTCCATAATTTAATAGCCAACGGTATTGTAGCGAAAAATTGCTACCAGGAGCAGGTAATGCGCGTGTTTGTTGAGCTTGCTAACCTTCCAGAAACAGATGGTTATGAATTTATGAAAGGTTGTGCAAAAAAGAAACCAGAGTTGATTGATAAATATAAAGATAAATTTTTTAAAGGTGCCTTGAAACAAAATATTAGTGAATCAACTGTTGAACATATATGGGATATTTTGTATAAATTTTCCGGCTATAGTTTTAATATGGCACACGCTGTTAGTTATGCTTTTCTGTCATTCAAAACTGTTTATTTGAAGGCTCATTATCCTACTGAATTTTTTGCTGCTCGTTTGTCTGTAGCATCGATTCGTCGAAATATGGATGAAGCAGAAAAATACGAGCAAGATGCTGAAGAGAATTTCGGATTTGAAATATTACCACCTAGCATAAATGAATCAAAAATAAACTGGACTGTTATTGGAGATAAAAAATTAAGAAAACCGATATTGATTAAAGGCGTTGGAGTTAAGGCTGCTGAGGAAATTGTTAAACATCAGCCATATCGTGGCAAAGATTTATTGCATTCATTTGCATCAAAAGTTGGGAAGGCTGTGAATAGTAGAGTTGTTGCAGCGATGTATGATTACGGAATTTGGGGTAAGGAATATGGCAACAAAGAACGTCTAGTTAAAGATTTCGAACAGATAAAAAAAGACAAAATAAAAGTACGTGGTCGTCCTTCTATGGATATGTTTGCTTAGAAAATAGCCTTTTTAGCCTAAAAATCAACATTTTACAAGTTCTAAAAAATATTTGAAAATTTTTCCATTTTTTTCTCATTTTTCAAAAAACATGTTGTATAATATTTCTGAGATCCCATCAGGGATAGAAAATTAATAATAATGGGAGGATCTAAATATATGGAAAATGAAATTAAAGATGTTAGAAGAGGAAGAATTATTAGGGCTTTGAAAAGAACTTTGAAGACTGGTGAATACGAAAGTTTGGTAATTGAAACTGGATTTGAAGAAGAAATTGAGTGGAAGACTTTAAGTGAAAGACAACAGAAAATAGACAACTGGAATACAATACTTTTACAAGATTTTAAAGAATCTTCGGATCGAATTTTACTAGAACTTGGGTTAAATCATAAGAAAGCATACTTCAAAAATCCATCAGAAGCAACAATGAAGAAATTTGCGAATCAAGTAGAGACTACTCAAACAAATGAACCTAATTTAGACGACCTGGACACTTTAGGGTAATTAATATGCCAGTAACAGTAGACAATAGAAAACACTCGGTTGATGAACTCTCTGCTCTATTTGATGAGATAGATATATCTAGTAATTTAGATAAATCTTCGGAAGATTATGGTTCTTCTCCAACAGCAGAAAATATTCGTCCATTTGAATCTAAAATAGCGGACATAAAAAGTGTAATGGAGCACACCCCTCAAACAGTTACTCCCCCGAAAGTTGAAGAAACGAAACAGATTAAACAAGAAAGTCCCGACAATAATCCCGACAAAGTGTCGGAACTTATTCTCCCAAAAATAGAGGTTCAACCAGTGGTTAAAAAGATAAAAGAAGTTGTAAAAGAAGTTGTAAAAGAAGATGATTTACCGTTTGATAAGGATGAAGAAGATTTGTCCAAAATGCAGGAAGAAGAGGATTTGCCTGTTACTGATCTGACTAACCCATTAGGTCTCATTGGGAATGATTTGCAAGCTTATAAACGAATTTCAGAGAAATACCCTCAATTTACCTTAACTGATGGGAAACAAGCATTTAAAGAATTTTATCGTTGGAAATTGAGAGTTTTGAAAAGTTTATTAACTAGTTTCCCAGTTCTTGATCTTAAAGATATGATTAAAGAATCTAGTTCTATTAATATGAAATACCAAATAGAAGGAGATTTACCTGATCCTAATTTTATAGGGATTAAATTAGCAGAATGTCAAATAGCAAGAGGTAGATTAACAGCATTGATTATGTCTGCTCAAGTACAACTGCCTCTTTGGAAGAAAGATTATGAATTGTTAAGTTCCAAATTATGGAAGGATCATGAATCCAGAGGGTCACATAAACGAGATGCTTTAGTTTTGGAACATATGCATGATATGCATGAATATTATAATCAATTAGAAGGGTTTATAAGTTCTTCAACTATATTGGACAGTTTTCTTAAATCTACGCATGATAGTTTAAGTCGTCAATTAGCGTGTGTTTCTTTGCGTGATAATCCTGGTAATAGGGGGCAAGAAGAAGTTAAAATTTTGGTTAAAGAAACTACTTCTAAATCTGATAACACACTAGATAATTTAGATACATTAGAACATGGTACAGTAATTCATAAACAAAAAGGCGGGTTAGCAATAGCACAGAAGAGTTTTAGTGGTCCAATAGACGAATTTTTGGACGACATAGGGTAATAAACAATATTTTTCAATTGAAAGGGAAAAATTATGAAAGAAGTAGATTGGTCAAGTATAGATCCAAGTCAGAACAAGAGTAAGGGTAATGGTGGTATTCCGTTTGTAAAATTCACGAGTAACAAGACGGAAAAGTTGCGTCCATTTGGACGAGCGATTGAATTTTACAAGATTTTTATCGAAAAAGGGAAACCATCTATTATTGTTGATGCTAATGATAAAGATGCTGCATCAAAGTTGTTGTCTGACAAGATGGGGAAAGAGATCAAAGCATCATATCGTAATGCTATGTTTGTTTTTGATCGTAATGATGGGAATAAGGTTAAGATTCTTGAAGCTGGATTTCAGGTTTTTGAGCAGTTTGCAAGTTGGAGTTCTGCTACAAAGATTGATCCAGGTTCTGGACAAGCTGTGGATTGGACGATATCGGTTACTGGGGATGGAGTTGGTGGCTCGAATCCACGTAAATATGTTTCTACTCCATTAATGCCAGTCCCTTTTACTGAACAAGAAAAGTCTGTTGTGAAGGGATTGAAAGATGCAGGTAAATTGAAGTTGTCGAATTATTTCAAAGAAGTACCTTTGAAT
>ERZ1292632.3223-Hain-H43-01um-R2-3223-length-12697-cov-5_pt2 | contig 10991 bp, 16 predicted proteins | sample MGYA00564407_ERZ1292632 | MGnify/ENA primary metagenome ERZ1292632 (study PRJEB36523, sample SAMEA6512637) | groundwater metagenome | collected 2019-01-08 | study: AquaDiva: Metagenomics assemblies of 32 groundwater samples
CCTGGCTTGTAAATAGCTGGACGCATCAAAAATGGGGGCGGACGTTCAGGACAAAAATTTGGAGCGCCGGTGAGGTGGAAGAACTCGTTCTTTTGCCTGACGGCACTGAATTGGTATCGTTGAAGGGCAATCCTGTGTTGGCAATCAAAACATACTTCGCAAAACATCCGTATGGAGCGACGCTGATAACCATCGCGAACATCGCGTGGATGGTCCTTACGGTTTACTTGAAGCTAAGAGGTCTTTGGTAAGCAAACATTAATATAGTCAGAAGCCGATATAAGTCGGAGGCTATAACATTGACCAAACTTAGGGATGAAATATCGCAATCAGTCAGGATGATTGCCCCCAGGCTATGGCCTGCGGGGATAAGGTACAATGTGTACTTCAGTTTGTATGATGCAGGCATAAACCCCATGATAGGCCAGTCTCCATACAGATTGAGTTTGAACAATTCCATCATTGCAGAAGCAAGAGTGCCAACTGAGCCCTGGGAAAGAACGGGCAGGTGTATTGGTAAGATTGGTCCCGCCTATATTGCGCCTGGGCGGTATGAACTTAAACTGGAGTGGTGGCATGCTTTTGGCCAGACCACGTATTATGACCACGTTGAGAAGTCCATCAAAATCATGAAGGTCCGCCTTGGCTTCATCAACTTCCTCCGCAATCTCCTGGGCAAGATAGGGGAAGGATGGAAGGATTCGAGCGGCAGCCTATCATTCAAGGGTCTGACGAACAGCGGAAAGTTCGGGTTCAAGGGGAGGACCGGTATTGCCGCATGGGTTTACACTGAGTGCGAAATCCAGAACAATGAGGAAAGAGAGAACTCGGACGTATCCGGTGTCAATGTAGAGTATTACAACAATGAGATTAAAGGCAATAGGGAAGGCGTGGTATACAAGATATTCAGGAGAAAGAGCTCCCAAGGAGCGGAAAGCGAGACCTCATGGACGGAAGTCGGCCAAGGTCTTGTTGATGGTGCTGGTGATTTCAGCATAGAAACCCCTGGAGTGACCCCAACTGATGTAACGTCCAGGTCAATCACAATGTATCATAAACTTATCGGCATGGGGAACGAAACATTCGAGCCGGACAAGAACCCTTGGGAGAGGGGCAGCGGCTGGGATTTACCTGAGATTTCCATATTCAGGGACAAGAGCTTCTTCATTCCGAACGGGTCTACTGCCGGATTACCCTCATATATCGACGAATACAGGGGTTTGTACGCAGAGACCAGAACGATAAAGATAGTGGGGAAACTGCTCAACATAGGGCTAGGGGACGACGAGACCGGCGACAAGGGATGGAAGCAGCCGCAGAAAGGTGAAACTGTTGAACTGTATGCCAAGAAGGGTGTTTTAGGGTACTGGCCGTCCACACCTATCAAAAGCGCAGTTACATTTGATGACGGCAGTTTTGCATTCGATATTAACGCCGGTGAACTTCTTGCTTCGACAGGTGCAGCACACAGGGAAGCAATCTGGTTCAAGCTGGAGAAGGCCGAAAGCGGGAGCGGGGACACAGACGCGCGCATAGCGAAACCTGTCAAGGTTTATACCGGAATCGCTCCCGAAGTGACCATGCTTGTAGGTCTCAAGAACAGGAAACTAAGGTACCATGTTGACGACCCGATTCCTAATTTCACAGGCAAGTTCACTGTCTTCGATACCAGGACCGACCCCGAAACAGAATCGTATATCGAAGGTGTTATCCTCAACATCCTACAGGATGGAGCTATCATAGGAAGTGTTACGACAGATAAACTCGGGATGTTCAACTTCGACCCTGCGGGAAAGGTGTTCACTGTGGCTCAGGTTTATACCTTCGAGGCCGAGGTCGTATCGTCAACTTCCTTTGCATTCCCTATCGGCTGGCTTGCACTGAAAGGTGGTTGCTCCATCGATGTGAAGCTTATTCCATCATACCTGACCACTCACGTTATCGGAGATGCCATACCGGATGAGGATTACGAGCTAAAGGGAAGACTGCGCGATTCAAAGGGTGGTCTCGCAGGTAAGAAGGTTCATTTCGCCCAGATAAAAGGCTCCCTGCTGGGGGCAGCGGAAATTGAGATACAGCTAATGGAGACAAGTACCGATAAATACATCTATCTGGGATGGACGACGACCCTCGCCGACGGCTCGTTCGCTTTCCCTGTCAGGTTCCCTGAAGAAGGAACTGTGAAAGTAGTAGCCTTCTTCGGGGGGGACAGTAAATATAGTTCGTCCAAAGGCTTCCTCTATATCGTTGTCAGGAAGCGTGTGTCAGTAATAACACTGAACATACCAGACCGAGTATATGCGGTAGGGGACAGGATTTCGTTGGCCGGTATGCTGTCGAGGGTCAGCATGTCCGGGAGGGTAGGTCTGGTCAGTAAGGAAGTCAAGCTGAATCTCGATAAGAAGGAGTACACTACGAATACTGGCCCGACAGGCAATTACAGCAGCATCATCAATCTGGACGAGAAGGGAATGTACGCAGTCTCCGCCGAGTTCGAGGGTGATAACTCATACTACCCTATCAGAACGCTGCCACATCTGATACTCGTTGTCGAAAAGAGGGATGGGAAGTTCATTGACCCTTGGGGTGGTGGGCACGATTCCCTCGCCGAGATGGAGGATTACATAAACCGAAGAAAGGATAGAGAGAGCGGTACTGGTACTGACCCGTTCTGGAGTCTTGGATGGTTGTGGAGGAGGATTCGGAAGAGATTGTAGTCATAGCTGGTCGAGCAAACATTAATATAGCGAGAGAACGATATATATAACGAAACAGAATGAAGGTGGAGCAGATGTCCCCAGAACGTAGGGAAATTAGTGGAAAACCTGCTTTGGATATACGTATAAAGAACGAGAGACTGAGCGACCAGACAGTAAAAGTGGTCGTAAAAAGGAAGCTGAGGAAAGAGGAAATGGTGAACGAACAGATTATATATCAATCGGATGCTGGCGGAAGCGGCGGTGAGTGGTCCTATCACATCGAAGGCAGCGGCATCTATCTGTGGGTAGTCACCATAATAGACCCTATTATGGGTGCGAATGTAGACCCTGTGGGTGCGAATGAGACTCTCATAGCAAACGGCAGAGCCGTAGTGTTTCCGTTGCACAGCGTGCGGAAGGACGTTATAATTCCATACATAGACGAGCCGATTACGCCACCTTCGAAACCGGGTCCGGGTCCAGGTCTGTAAATGGGGGACAACAACTGGTAGGCATTCTTGGAGTTCCCGGCGAACTTGTCTTACTTGGGCTCCTGGCGGGGAAGAAGATGGGCGGTTTCAAAGTAACCATAACGAACAAAGGTGGCACGTCTCAGAACGTTTTGGTGGTAGCCAAACCGCGTTTCCGTTCCAAGACCGTTTCGGAGCAAGCAACGCTGGCTCCGGGCGAGCAAAAGGTGTTCGAGCTCTCTTTGGTCGGGTTCCTGAAGTGGCCCGCATCCGAACTTATTCCCGATAGCTTGCCGATAATCCTCAGCGATGGCCAGACTTACTCCGGCTTTCTAATCAAAGGCTCCACTTCGCTTGATATCTTGGCAACTGGCAACGTTTTGGGGGCATCTACATCGACAGTCACGAAATAGGCCCAGAATTCGGACATTCTCGCGGCGAACAGGAAGAAGAGGAAGAAGAGATGGCCAATGAGGATTCAGAGAAAGAGAGCAAGAACATACTGTTGCTAACATTCGGTCCTACAGTCAACGATGTCACAAACTACTGGCTCGCTCTGGGTTGTGCCAATGCTTACGAAGTCGGAAAGGGTGCGGCTTCGAAAGTACCGGAAAAGGCCGATGTCGGCGAAATGTGGAAGAAGTTCGAGAAAGCAAAATCAGAAGGAAAATAATACAATTGAGAAGGTGAGAAAATGGGAAGCATAATAGTAAACATAAGGAACGTGGGCGCGGAAGACCGAGAATGTATGCTGTCTATCAAGGCAGTAGGACCGTTTGCGGTGGGAATGCAAGACGATGTTACATTCACATTGAGAAAACAGGAAACCCGCCAACTTGGTGTTGCACACGGTGCTCGCGGTCGGTTGAAATGGTCGTTGTTCTCGGGAGAGGGAACGCCTACCAGATGGGTGCTCGTCGAATCTGGAAGAGCGTTGCTTCTTCTTCCGAAGGCAAGCAAGACAATCGACCTGACTGTTCAGCCAGAACCGGGAACGATACCCGCTCCGCCTCCTCTCATCCCTTTCTGAGGTGAGAGCATGGGCAAGCTAACGCTGATAATACACAACACTGGGAAGAAGGGAAGAGTCGTCGGACTCGTGGCAGAGCATGCAGCGGTCTCCAAGATAAATCGATTGAAGGAAACGATGACTAAAAAGGCCCAAATCACGATAGACCCCGGAATGAAGATGGCGCTGAGCACTACAATTACCGGCGTCATTAAGTGGTCCGTGTTGGATTTGACTCGGCAAACAGTGTTGAAGTCCGGCAGAGCCTTCGTAGGAGCATTCTTCGTAAATCCGACCGTTAATATCGAACTGGTGGATGACGCTGCTATCCCTGCGCCTGGACCGGGGCCTCTGCCAGCGCCGCCGGCAGTGCCAGCAGGATTCTCTCAAAATTGAAAGAAGAAGTCGGCAAAAGGTTTAAATTATCCGAAGGCAATAGGGCTGTGGTGAAACTCATGTCGATGATTGCCGGTGTTGTAGATACCAGCGTCATGGCGTATTGGTTGACGCTGAACTGTGCGAGAGTTTACGAGCTCGGAAAGGAAGCGGGTTCGAAAGTGCCGGAGAAACCTGAGACCGCCGAAAGGTGGCTTAGATTCGAGAAAGCGAAGCCGGAGTGATGTAAATGCCAAGAAAGCGAATTCTGTATGAGGTCTACGCCGGTAATGTCGGATGTGTCTACTTTGGGCATGACCGGAAGAAAGCGAAAATTGCGTTCGACACGGAAGTTGATAATAGCAAGAGCGGTTATGGTCGTGTCGCCGGTGAAGCGGTAACAATATTTGCCGACGGTGAAATCAAAGAAGAGTACGAGGGAACCCTTCAGGATGACACGCTTTCGGCCCGTTCCGACCTTCGCTATGTTTCGTTCGATTTCGGGAGACACCATAGACATCCGATTGTCAGGAAGGCCATGAGCGACGCCGAAGCTGTTATCGAAAAGAAAAAGAGGGGATAGGGATGCCAGGTCACTACAGAACGATGCCGTACAGTCCAAATGCAAAAAAACCGACACTAAAAGAGATGCTGAAAGCGATTGACCATGAGTCGTTTCTAGAGCGGATAAGAACTTCGCGAGAGCTTCGCGATATTCTGGGGTGATGTAAATGCCAAAGAGACCAACAAAGGAGTTCTGGGAAAAGGTGCATCCAGAAGTGGAAGAGTATTACAAGAAAAAATATCCGGTCACAGGCGCGAAGCGTGCCAGGGCCGTGACGGGCGCAATTTGGCATAAGAAGATGAAGCCAGGAACGAAGCGTAGGTTCGAGAAAATGCGAATCGCTCGGGAAGGGCAAAGCGGCTTGATAGGCAAACGGATACGCGACCGTCGTATGGAAAGACTTGCGGGGCGTCAGGCGCGAAGGGTAAAAAGAGGCGGTTTGGTCGGTCTCGGTCTCCGCATGGGTTCGGGCGATTCGGATGCGGAACGCATGATACGGACGAAGAGGAAAGATATATAAGTCTGAGATGAGATAAAGGAATGGGATTGAAATACAAAAGTATGGACCGGGGAAATTTAGCGACGTCATAGATGAGTTGGCTCACCATTTGAGCCTGGATGGTGCTGACGAAGAAGTCGGTGAAGTCGGAGGCTTTGGATGGTACGGCATGATGAACTTTGGCTCTGGGCAAAAGACGCTGGAAGCTTTCAGAGAGGCAAATAGAGAGGTCGGCTATGTCGAACCGTTGGATGACGAAGAGGAAGAGTATCTGGGAGACGTTTATGGTGTGGTCGTCTTCGAAGATAGCGCCGGAAACGTCGAAGTCGAATACTACGATTCGAAGCGTGACCTCGAAGAAAATTGGTCTCGTATTCAGGCTGAAGCAGAAGAGTTCTACAACACTGGCTATTGCCCGAGTTGCGGCGACGAAATGAAGTATCGCCAGAGCGACGAGACCTTTTGGTGTAAGAAATGCCGGAAGAGATGGGACAGGGACGAGATAACCGACTACTGAGGGATTGAAATGACCGCAGGAACAGTACATCTAAAGTTTGCGACGGAAAGACTGGCGAAGAATTTTGGGCTTCCGCCACCAGAGATTGACCCATCTGAGATTTTTTTCGAGCGCATCGATTCGCGCGACCTTGAAGAATGGATAGATACTCTCGATGCAAAACCAGATGAAACTCTACTTGTTGAGGATGCCCTTCGTGATGCCAATCAGTTTGCTTACGAAAGAGCTTACTGGGCTGCGTTTGAAGGGGCTTTGCTAGAGGCACTCGAAACATTTTCGAATCTGGAGCGATTTAGAGGCATCGATGCAAAGAGTATCAAGATTAACTATGAGTATACCGAGTTTGATGCTTATCCCGACCTTGGAAACATTATCAATCTTGCGCTCGGAGGGTACGGTCTTTTTGGAGCTGAAGACTTCCCGAGCGGTAAAGTTGCACTGAAGAAAGAGCTCGAAGCGAAGTTCCATAATCTGCGACATTGGTGGGAAATCTACGGTATGCGAAAACCGCGCATGGAAGACATCGACCCCTCGCGTTACTGGAGAAACCGTGATGTGAAGGAGTGTTTCAAGGGGTATCGGGGGCTTTAAAGATGGTATCAAAAAAGGGAGTGGAACAATGAAAGCATGGGATTACTACGCGGTTGAGTACGATGGTAATGTCTATTGCGTAGCTTGCCTTCCATCGGGAGTGGATATTGAAAGCGACGATGTTTCTCCTATCTTTGCTGATAGCGAGTGGGACTACTATCCGGTCTGCGACGAGTGCGGATACACACATGACTTCGTGAGTTTGACAACTTACGGTCAAAAGCGGCGCTTGGAGCACGACCTTAAGGTTTACAGCGCACGGCTCATTCGACCGCGCTATGTTGTTGTTAGCAAGTTCCATGAGATGCACGAGGAATGTGCGGACCTCGATGAGGCAATGGAGCTTCTTACAGAGGGAGAACGCATATGGGACGCTGACGCGAAAGAGTGGGTCAAAGGTGGGCAGAGCGGAAAGGGACGTCACGTCACAAGGAAGAGACCAGGGGACCCGACCTACTCTAAGGAGTGGTCCGGTGTCTCTTATACTCCACATGCAAGGGGAAAGAAGTGTGTGAGATGTGGTGAGCACGTTCATCGCGAAGGAGATTCGCACTACTGCCCCTGTTGCGATGATTACGTTTGGGTTGAGTGAGGTGATTGAATGATTGTTTCCGAGTTTCCCCGCGTTGCTGACTGGGGATTTGATGCGGTTATATCAGTGTCGCTACCGCTCAAAGAAACGAAACGGTATACGCGCGGGCATCTGTACGTAAAGAGGACGAAGTTGCCCCCGTATTCTCGTTATACATACAACTACAGCGTGGAAGACCCCAGGAGATGGGGAACGCTTTTGTTTCCCAATGCCAAGATACTTGGACTCTATAAAGTCGAACCGAACGGTCTTTATGCCCTTGTAGACCATAACTATCCGTCTGACCGGACCGTTATCGACGGACGGTTTCTCATGGAAGCGATGGAAGCGACCGGAAAATTTGAGGCGAACTATCTCGGTTCTCTCGAAGACTTGGAACCCGGAATAGACCCGGAAGGGTGGGTATTCAATCTCATTTCTCGCGCAACAGCGGTATTTCCGGGGAAGGGAATCATATACGAGCACGTCGTTGACTTCGGGAAGTGGGCATGTCTCGGCATGGACGAAGTTGAGGAGATAGTAAACACGCTCATAGACAAAGGATTGGTTCACGAGCCTATTCTCGGACGTATCCTGGCCATCTAATGTCGGACGGGTCGCCCGAAAAACCTGTGTGCTACAGACACTTTCGAGAGTCTCCGCGCTGCGTTCCGGCTCTTTGTGTCTTTCGTATTTCTTGCCTGTCGGCATCTTCAAATAGTCTTTCTGTGTTATAGTTAGTGGTTGTTCCAATGCAACTGTCGTTACGGGACTGGGGCCAGACAACGGCGATTGCTGCTCTGGAAGACCCCGCATACCTCACAGACCAGCTCATTACATACATAGGAAACAAGAGGCAGTTGCTATCATTCATTGGCCATGCGGTCGAGTTCGTATCTGCAAGGCTGGGACAAAAGCGGCTATCTGTATGGGATGCCTTTTCGGGTTCTGGGATTGTGTCGCGCTACCTTCGCCGATACTCAGAGAAGATAATCGCAAGCGACATCGAACCCTATTCCGAAGTGATATCTAGGTGCTATCTTGCGAACCGCTCCCAAGTCAATCTTCAGCAATTACGCGCAATTCATCGGGGCCTTGTTTCGAAATTATCAAACAAGCCCCTGAAGCAAGGAATCATCTCGGAGCTGTACGCTCCGGCTGACGACATAGATATCAAACCAGGGGACCGCGTTTTCTATACCCGGAGAAACGCTCGCTATCTTGATACTGCTCGTGAATTGATTGACCAAATAGATGCATCTCTACGGCATTTCTTTCTCGGACCTCTGCTATCGCAAGCATCAGTACATGTTAATACTGCCGGAGTATTCAAGGGATTCTACAAGAACACAAGAACGGGGATAGGTCAGTTCGGGGGTACTAACTCGGATGCTCTTCTTCGCATTCTGGGTGAGATTGAATTGCCGTTTCCCATCTTCAGCTCCTTTGAATGTGACCACGAAGTGGTCCGTGCAGATGCCAACACTCTCGCTGACAGCTTGAGTGAGGTAGACCTTGCCTACTTTGACCCACCATACAATCAGCATCCGTATGGCTCCAACTACTTCATGCTTAACTTACTCGTGTCCTATGAACCTCCTGAAGGAATAAGCAAGGTGTCTGGTATTCCAGCAAACTGGAACCGCTCTCAGTACAATAGGCGTCCTCTGGCTCTCAAAACTCTGGATGACTTGGTTACTAGAACTAAGGCTAGATTCATCCTCCTCTCCTTGAATTCCGAAGGCTTTGTTCCCGAGGCTAAAGCGCTTGCACTCCTTGAGCGACATGGCGAGGTGCGAACTTTCGAAACTCTCTATAATGCATTCCGTGGCTCACGCAATTTGCGAAACAGGGATATCTATGTAAGAGAGCATCTCTACCTTCTAGAGAAGAATTGAGATTGGGAAAGAGTCTCTTGAGCACGTTTGGCGGGGTAGCGGGCTTCTTGAGGTATCGATAGCGTTCTTTTGCAATACAGTGCGATTTACAGCCCTTTGGCCTCAGAAGGTAGAAAGATACGGAAAAAGGGAGTTCGTGGCCTGGGGACCGCGTGAACGCAACTGGGACGGCCTAGACCGAACTCTTCGGTTTCTTTATTCTCTGAAACACGATACCTATCGCTTCCCACCAAGTTTCTTTATCTCTTGTGGCATCCGTTTCGATGAGCCTTAGCGTGGTTATTTTCTCTATCTGTGGGTCTATCGCTTTCGCGTACCTGGGGTTGTCAATCGCTACGAGGTCGAAGTCTCCCACTCGAATGTCTCCAAATTCGTCGTGCACTACAATAAGTCTGTCTTTCATGCTTCTTCCTCCCTATATCTCTTCTTCGTATCCAGGAAATCTTCTACGTCTTTTTCGTTCGCGCAGATATGACCCATGCGAATCGCCTGCCGAACGCTCTTCCCGAGCTCTGCGAGTGAGCGCTTTGCGATATGGGCGGCAAGTTTCTTCGAGATGTTGCAGCGGTCCATCAGTATTGGCGGCACGATTCTCAGATACTCTTCGTCGGTGTATTCGCGCAGGTAGAACGAGTCAAATCGGTCCTGGAACGCCTTCGTGAGCGCTTCCTTGTTATTGCACGCTATGAACACGCGGGTCGAGAGCGTCTCCGAGACCTTCTTATGGTGCTTCGTGATGCAGACCATTCCATTCTCGCAGAGCAGAAGCAGCGCGCTCGTGTCTTTCCTGTTCATTTTGTCAACTTCATCGATGACGAGCACGCTTGGGCGGCGCTCCAGTAGGATGTCATCGAGGCCGACCCCGCTGGTCTTGGAGCCGTCGCAGAAGTATGCGTCCGGGATGCGCTGGAGCTCCATCAAGAACAAGCTCTTTGCCGTTCCTGGTGGACCGTAGAACAACACATTGATGCGCTTATCCTTTCCTGTGCCAAGTGATTTGAGCATGAATCGCTTTAGCGAATCGTATCCTTCGATACCTCTGAGAAAGTTCTTCGGGAGCGTCGAACCCTTTGAGGTGGGTTTTGCGCTCTTTCTTCCTGTCCATGATTCCATGCAGCTTCTCCAATACTCTCCGATGCCCTCTTTAATGAGCTTCGGGGAGACGAGCTTGTACTTCGTTTTCGAGGCAGTTTTGCGGCGAATGACCACGAGACCGTCTTGAACGAGTCGTGTTATTATCTGCGGACTAGCTTGGATGTCGAACCAACGCCACCCATATCCATGCGGGTCTTTTTTTTCCTGAAAGGTCGCGGCTTTTCGGAGTATCTCAACGACTTTGCTGGGGTCTTTGTATTTGCCAATGATTTCGCCGACCTCGGATGCTTTCATTCTCTCACTGCCTAGCTTTTCGAGCTTTCTTTGGAGGGTTATGTGTCTCTGAGGCTCGGAACATTCTCCATCTTCATCACTCTCTCAGTAGAGTAGCCATTTTATCCCGTTCGGCCACACCATCTCAGCATGAACGTCGTCTTCTTTCAACATCTTTTTCCACTCTTCTTTTGTTGCCTTGAAGTTGGCGAAGGTCGTTGCATTCTTCTCGGCCCACTCGCAGAGCTCGTCCAGAGTTCGAAATACCGGAGAGCATGGCGAGCCTTCGGTGACGTTCTCCCAGAGCTGGTATCCTCTTCCTTTTGGTGGCTCATAGTACCATTTGGCTTTGTGCTTTGGGTTATAGCAATAGCAGTATTCGGCGGATTCGCTGCAAACCTTTTTTTCCTTTTTACAGGCATCACAAGG
>ERZ1292632.3936-Hain-H43-01um-R2-3936-length-10991-cov-6_pt1 | contig 10991 bp, 10 predicted proteins | sample MGYA00564407_ERZ1292632 | MGnify/ENA primary metagenome ERZ1292632 (study PRJEB36523, sample SAMEA6512637) | groundwater metagenome | collected 2019-01-08 | study: AquaDiva: Metagenomics assemblies of 32 groundwater samples
GAGCAGCTGCCTCTTAAGCAGACGGTCGTAGGTTCAATTCCTACCGGGCGGACAGTCAAGGATTCTAAGGTTATCATATCAGAAGAAAGGTGGAAAACCCAAGTTAATTTTGGTGTTCCATTAACTATTTCTTCATAATTTGGAAACTTATCAAAAACCAGCGAGAATAGGGCTTGCTGCTGCTTTATATTCACAGGGTTTTTTAGCAATTCAATAGGGTGTTCCATTATGTATTTCGCCCTTCTTACAAAGTAGTCAATATCCTGCTCTTTGATCTCCAATTTATTTCTCACTCCCTGAGCATTTTTTATTTGCTTATTTAAGTTCTCAGCTTCCTTTTCCATTTCCAATTTCATAAATTCAGTTGTTGCTAATTTGTAGCCCCTGATCGCCTCCGCCTTTTTAGCTTCAAGTTCGGCAACATTGAACCCAACGCTTGAAGCGGCTTGCATTACTTCCGCTTGTCGTTCGTGATAACGATCCAAAAAGACAGCACGAAGGCTATCTACGGCTTCTTTTTTAAATTTAATGCGACCAATAAACTTCTCAAATGTTTTTTCAAAATCCACCTTCTTAACACCCCAATATTTGTGGTTGCGAGAACAGTGATAAGTTGGAAACCCAATTCCACTCTTACCTCTCGGAGAACTTCCTAAAAGTGGCTTATTGCAGATATGACATAAAACAACATTTTTATAAGGAAAAAGGGGGTTGTTTTTCATTCGTCTCTGGACCGCTTTTTCTGGATGGTAATCGTAAAGAACTTCTAAAGTATCATCCTCATTTTCTTTTATAAAAATCTTGCCTCTGTTGGCTTTATTAAAAACTTCAATGGAAACAAGTCCAGGATATTTTGCTCTGATAGGCTTAAAATTAGTCCATTTCTCAATTTTAACACCGCAATATATGGGACGCTGAACAATTTCTTGTAATCTTTTTACAATAAGAGGTTGGCCGCCAGTATGGCCTATAATTTTGCTGTGATTTTTGTTCCAAACTCTAAATATGCAAGACTTATAGCCCATGGCGTTAACTTGATCCACAATTTCTTGATCTTTCATTGTCCCACTAGCTCGTAGATTAAATATAGCTTCAAAATATTTTTTACGTTCTGGATCAGGCACTTCAATAACTTTCTTTTTGGTGCCAACTTCAATTTTTTCATTCAAAAATCCGTCTGTTGCTCGCCTAATTTTATATCCTTCTTTAGTAAGTCGAATCTCTTGGCCAATCATGCGCGTGAGTATGTTTGTTATTTCTTGCTTGGCGGTTGTAGCCAAAACCACTTCTGTTATTTCGCTTGAGCGAAACTTGCTCCATGAATATTCAAAGCCTAAATCCTCAAGTGTGTTTTTAGTCGGTTGGATTACGCCGTAAGAATCGATCATCTCCACTCCTCTTTTCAAAAGTTCGTTCCTCATTTCCTCATATCGAAAAGTACCACCCCTTGTAAATCGATCAATTGCTCTAAAAATGTAATAACTGACAAGGCGGGGATGTTTATCAATATATTCAAGTTGCTCCTTGAAAACTAAAGTGTCGGTTCTTCCAGAAAAATCCAGTGCCCATTCTTTGGCAATTTCCCATGTTCTATCATTGGCAATCTTGCGACAGATTCCGAGTTGAATATCCAGGCTCTCGCCTTCGCTAGCCTGTTTGGCACTGCTCACTCTGCAGTCCAAAATGCAATATATAACTTTGTCATCTTCGGTTTTCATAATAGAAACAAAATTTACTAGACCCCAATATTTTCCACAAAAATGGATTAAAATTTTGAGACCGCAATAATGTCAGATTATACACGAACACGGGCAACTTGTGTGAGTTCATTTTCTGTGGATTGCAGTTTTTCTCTATTAAAATAAAATCAAAAATAGCATCGGCAATTTCATATTCCAATGTCCTTATTTCCTCAATTTCCTTATCAGTGAGGCCATTTCCTGCCTCACCGAGAAGTTCTTTAAATTTATCGAGAGTTATCATCACAGTGTCAAATTTGCTTTATTGATTAATTTCGTCCGTTTTAATTTCAACCGGCGGCAAACCGCGAATAGATCGACACTCTTCGCTTAAAAGCCATTTGAACTCTTCAGACAGAGTAATTTCTTTTTCTTGTCCGCCTATTAGTCCTTCTGTTGATCGGCTCATTGAACACACCCCCAGAATCGTAAATATTTCCATTTCTTTAAGTGCGGTAGTTTTGGAACAAGTTAATTCTTTTTCAATATCGGTGGTACTCATTGTTCCTCCTCTCTCAACTATTTTTGATAACAGATTGGCTCTTGAAGTTATTACACTATCCATAGAAAGTTCTACGGGTATTTTTAAATCACTGCGATCAATTTGAGTTCTTCCACAAGCAAAAGCATGTCCTCTGGCAAGGTTATAAAATAGCTGATTGATTCTGTCTGGCTTTTCAATAACAGGAGTTGTATAAGAGTAGTCAAATCCATCGTCCCAAACATTTACAACGCCGCGAAGTTTAGCAAGAATCTGGGCGCAACGAGCTATAACGAGCAGATCTTCTTCTTTGTCTTTGTTTTTATCCCAGACAATGCCATCTTTGTGCCTATACCAAAGACTCTGCATGAAATTTTTAGTTGCTAAGCGACAGATCTTTTCCTTCTCCTTGTAGGCCGAACTTCTTAGTTGACCTATAAGCTCATCTGAAAGCTTATCCCTGGAATGCATCTTCAGAAAGAATAATCTGGATCCAAGATTGCCCATTATTTTCCACACCTTCGGTGGAATTGGCGTCGAAGCGGCCAGAATCATGAAAAGATATTCGCCATTATATTGTCTCTGCCCATGTATTCCGCTGTCTGTATTCAAGCCCTCACCATCAAGCAAGCGAGTCAAAATACCAAGGCATTCTGTAAGATCATCCTCTCTTTTGGAAAAGAGTGTCGCCAAGTCCCTGATTATAAGCATTTTATATTGAACTCGCGGGAGTAGATCTATTTCCGCCAACTTTGATTTTTTGACATTGGCGGCGTTTGAGACGAATGATGCTGGCGTAAATTTATCGGTGGGATAGGCAAGCTCCGGTATATCAGAAAAAAAGTTTATACCAATCGTTTTTCCTGAGCTTGGGACATCTACAAAGACAATCGCTGAGGGGTTGGTAATATCCTTAATGAGAATCTGACTAAGGACCGAAGCGGCTACTTCTGAGGGAAATACCAAATCTGGAAAGTTGTCTACAATAACTTCTTTCCAATCTTCAAAATCTGTTTCTACTTCCGGTTTTTCGAACTGATGTATCCGCTCTCTTTTGGGTAATTCTTTCTTTTCTTCCTGCGGATATTTTTCTGCCGCCACTTTGGCCGCGGCTTTAAAGTTCCCGTTATAGTTTAGAAGAGTAAAAACGTGAAATTTTGAATACCCCCTTTTTTCTTCAAAGGGAGCTGCTGAAGTCGAAAAGACATAAAACATGGGTATTCCATCATAGTCTGTGGTTGCAGAAATTCCTTCGCCTTTATCCTTACCGGGCCTGCGCCAGTGATTTTTATCTTCTTCCACCCATCCATGCGGGTCCAGTATCTCATTCCAAGTTGCTTTTTCATTAAGCCAATCGCCGGGGCGGTCTCCGCTGGGGGTATCTCTAGGTTTCCACTCATATTCGGTTGCTGGTTCGTCTTCCACTTCGTTAAAAACACGCAAAATATCAATTAATTCCTCGTATATTTCGTCTGAAATAACGGGCAAATCCAGCAAGCTTCCTTGAGTTGTTGTATACCCGGCAGAGGGTGGAATGAGGGCATAAGACCCCTCGCCACGAATTTCTGCAGTAGTTACCGGATCTTCTTTTTTTGTTTTCTCATTCCATTCCCATCTTTTAGCTAATTTAATGGTTGGATGTGGCGATTTTGTTCTGCAACGTAAATGTGTACCGCCGTTACGAGTACTACTCTTATGAAAGGTGCCGACAATTTCTCTCTGCTCATCTGAAAGTTTGGCATACCAAAGGTCATATAGTCCGTAATAATGTTTCTCGTCGAAATCTATTATGACCAAATTTTCCGAAACTGGACCGCCAGCTGTTGCCCACGAGGTAACACCGGCGGCTATCCATTTTTCAATTTCTTCTAGCGTTGCACGTCTAATGAGAAGATCATGCGTTTTGCCCAATATTGAATGCGGTTTCTTTTCTCCTTCAGTAATCGGGATGATTGAGATACTAGAGACCGCCAAAGCCATAATATACTCATTATGATTTTCTATTTTTTCCATGCTGTTGAGCCAAAATTGGCAAATTGTCTGTTAAATTCGACTGTATTAGGGCCAAAATACAAAATGACTTGTCCTTGTAACGGAGATCCTCTTTTTCCTTCTGGGCTTAAGAATTTGATGCGTTTTTTAACTAGACAGATAGCTGAGCAGACTTCAAGCATTTTTTGAAAATACTTTGTTTCTGTAGCGTTATTAACCAGGACTACAGCTTGTTTTATCTCTCCGGACTTGAACTTATCAACCAAAGCACCACAAAATTCAGAAACAAGGGGTTGTGCGTAAGGGGGGTTCAGCCAGATATTTCCTTTCCACTCTTTTGTTAGTCCATTTTCTTCTTTTGTGTGATATCTTTTGGCAAGGATTGTTTTGTTTGCTATTTCTGAAGAGGCGGGATCGGTGCCAATGCTCCCCATTGTCTCTCGCGCCGCCTCAATATATTCCAGCGGTGTATACCACTCGTAGTTTCCGGTATTGTGAGAAACATGAGCAGTTTTTTCTTTTTTAATATTTGTGTCCATGTTTTTATTTTGTTTCTCTTACTGAATAAATAACCGTGCCCGCTTTTGAAAGCTTGCCTTCCAAATATTTGTAATCGTCAACACTTCTGCTGAGTCTTTCCATGTCTGCCACAATCAAAATATCTGGTTTATTTTTTTTGCAATATTTCACGACATTTGATAAGCCCCTTGTTTTCCAATTAAGGGCCGGAGTTCCTATATCTGAGAATATTTTGTCGACCTTGATTCCTTTTTGTCTGCAGTATCCTTGGCAAACCAATTTTTGGTTTGCCAAATAATCTCCACCTCTATCTAAGTTAGAGGTTCTTGTGTAAATGACTGCATTCTTCGTTTTTTTAATTTTGTTCATAAATTTATGTTTATTTTTTAATAATTTTTTTAATGTGTAATTCCTCACCTATGGGGCCCAATATCAAACTAATGAATTTTGGTCCCCCATAAATAAGGATAGAGCGATGTTTATTTTTTATAGATCTATTTCTCCACCAAAGTGCATACTTTTGGTTTTGTTATAGGCATATATTTCAACCACTTGCAAAAATTGGACCATCATCGTGTCATATGTCTCATGTAAGAGAAGGTCTCCCACTTCTGGATTCATCCCATACAACTGTTCCAACGTTTCTAATAATTCATGGAGTGTTTCGTAGCCTTTACTTTTAAACTCCAAGAATGCTCTCTTCTCAATTTCAAGCGCGGCAAAATAAACTTGTTCCTTTCCGCCCTTCTCTAACTTAGCTTCTTCTACTGGAGCCCGCTGCTCTTCTGGCATTGGTTTTGCCCCTTCAAAACTTTTTTCTTTAGACATAATCTTTAAATTAATTTTTAATAATCTTGGCTTTCAAAGCATCTTCGTTTGAGTTGCTTGATTGCCTTCCTTGATCGATTCAACTTGGGAAGGGAACAAAGTCATTTTTTTTCTCTTCCATGTAGCATGATTCGTTGTGAACCTGATCACATACTTCGCTATATCTCCTGTTCTAATTTCGTATTCGGTCTCCGGCACACTCCTTATTTCTATGATTTCACCGGTTAGGCCAAGGCAGTTGATTCCTTTTAGCTGATATTTGAAAGAAATATCTTTAGCGAAAGTTAAATCAGCATCTTCAGGTTTTTTGAATTTGCGATAAACTTCATTTAATCTCTCTGGAGACAGAGTTATGATTTTGTTTACGATGCCCACTGGATTGAGCTCTGGGAACTTATGATTTACGATTCTGACGATATCTCCGACTTTTAGGATCTCCTGCTTGGCCATAGCGGTTTTTAAATTTATTTCTAATTAAAGAGAGTTCGACTCGCTCTCTAACTAGATAGGGTGAAAAATCACCAAACAAAAAAAGCTTGGCGATTAAACCAAGCATTTATAAGGAGTTTATTGGTGTTAGTGATTTGAGGTGAAATCACTAACCTAATTATCTTTATAATTTACTCGTATTCTTCTGTCATTTTTTCTTCTAGATATTCCTTTGTTTTATATTTATCTGATTCTTTATCCTCAGTTTGTGGAGGAATAAGTTCAATTTTTATCTTATAAGTATGCGTTTCTGTTGGATCATAGAATGGATCTGTATCATTTTTAAAAATCAGTTTTAAACGATCAGAGAGTTGTTTCTTGTGTTGCCTAATGGTTTCGGGGATGGGAACCCCTAATTGGCCCGTCTCGCCATTGTTTTGAGACAATCCATAAAGTAATGTCCATGCTGTATTAGGTTTATCACGCTTCTCATCAGCAAAACCAAGGGCTTCATAATCTGAAGGCGTCATTTCTTTTTTGTCGGTAGTTATGAGAACATTAAATTTATCCAAAAATCGAATGGATATTTTTGACCAATCAGTCGGCTTAAATTTTGGAAGATGTATTCGTTTCTTACCTTTTATAATTGCCGATTCTTCAACCATTTTAACTTTTAACTCCGGCATCACTAATTCAAGTTTCTGGGCCGGCACCTCCGGGTTAAGACTCCCGATTAGTTCCTTGATTTTTATTTTAACCCCTTGAATGCTTTCTCCTTTTATTATTCCAAGCTGGATAAAACGTTCGTCTGGATGTTCTCTATCAAAATACATTTCAGGAATATCATTTTCAAGATCGAAAGTTATAAAAAAATCTAATCCTTTATTTTGTAAAGATTTGGCAATATCGTATAAATCTACCGTTCTTTTGAGAAATCTTGGGTCAATATCGCTTATCATAATTTCAAAAGGTCCTCCGCCGTCTTTATTATATTGTTCTATAACATCACAGCAGCGTTCCAGTTGCCTGAGTATTTTCAGAACTTCTTTCTTAAATATAGATAAATTTTCCATATTTTAAGTTTATCACACTTAACATTCATATCCTTTCAGAAATACCGTCAGTATCGTAAGAATCGTCAGAATAATACGGTTTAGACGGTACTTACGGTATATTTATCATGTTCCACCACTTAGAATAAGGTCACGGAATCTTGGGGTTGGTTTAAATTAAATCTTTTTTTCAGGCAATCTTAATAAGCTTTCAATCGGTTTAAGTTCTCCTTTTGATTGAATATCTAACCCCATTTCTTTTAAGGAAGTAAGTTTGGGTACAACACTCCTATCCCATGAACCAACTGCTTCATTAAATTTTTCATTCACTTGCTCGATACCTTTATTCATAGAAAGAATATGATTGAAAAATGTCTGGAGTCTCTTTCCCAACTCCGTTACTTCACCTGTTACTCTATATGCATTCTCTGATGCCCTGTGCTGTTTCCAAGAATGAGCAATAAGAAGTAGTAATGGCATAATTGTACTCGGGCTAGCAAGAATTACCTTTTTTTGTTGGGCCTCTGCGAATAAATTAGCACTTGTTTGAAATGCAACTCTTATAGCTGATTCGCTTGGTATAAACATGATCACATAAGGAATTTTATCGTCTAAATATTTTTGGTATTCTTTTGAAGATAATTTTTGAATAGTATCTTTAATATGCGCCACAAATGTCTTTATATGTTCTGCTTTTTTCGAATCATCCTTTTCCTCTAAGGCGGCGAAATATGCCGTCATGTTGGCTTTTGAATCTATTACAAGTTTTGTATCCCCAGGAAGATTAACTATAACATCAGGACGTAGTGCCCCGTCTTCAGATTGAAGAGTTTTTTGAATTATATAATCAGTTCCTTCTTGCATTCCACACTCATCAAGAACATTTTTAAGAAATGCTTCACCCCATTTACCACGTATAGCATTTCCTGATGCTAAAGCTGTCCTTAAATTATTTACTGAATCACCAATTTTTCCTTCAACATCAAGCACACTTTTTATACCTTCTCCTAACGCAGTAAATTGCTCTAATCTTTTACTTTCCATATCGGCGACTTTCTGTTCCAAATTTTTGACTATATCGCTTACTCCTTGGGCGATCGTTTCAAACCCTTTTCCTTTCTCCTCTAGAGTTGTTTTGATAACATCTTTTGCATTATCAAAATCCTTTTTGGCATTTATTGTAAAATCAGAGGAATTTTGTCGTAAAATATCGGAGGCAATAGATTTAAATTTGTCCCCCAACTGTCCGAAATTTGTTTTTTCTATTTCAAAGTTATCTCTAATGAGTTTGATTTCTTTGTTTTTTAGTTCATTAGCAACGAAATAACCGGCTACAAGCCCCAATATAAGAGTTGTTACTGGTATAAGAATTTGTAAAAGCATAGGTGAAATATAGCAAATATACACAATTTTACCAATGGTTTAAAACCAAACTGCCACAATTTATCTGGCCGCCAATGCAGAACGTTTGCACTCCTCAATGACCAAATGTCTACTGTATATTTTGGTGGTATAAAGAGCTTTATTCCTCTAGTAAACTCATGTTCTACACGAAAAACAACCCAGGATTTTACATGGATATGTTATACTTTAGTAAAGATCTTTTGGAGTATCACAGCTAAGAAAAGTAATAAATTTACAATTGATTCTTGGTATTTGTCTTCTTGTGATAAATACAATGGTGTTTAATTTATATGAAAAAAATCAGTAAAAACATCACCGCAGAAACTCATCCTTCCCATTACATGATGCACAAATATTGGGGAAGGAAACCGCATAATGTAGTGAGGGACTACATTTTAAATTTTACAAAACCGGGAGAAGTGGTTCTGGACCCGTTTATGGGGAGCGGGGTTGTTGTCATTGAGTCAATTAAGAATGATCGTAAAGCCATTGGGGTGGATCTCAATCCAATGGCCTGTTTTATCACCAAAAACACAATAAGCAGAGTTGATATAGAAGATTTTGAAAAGACATTTGAAGAAGTTTATCAAAAAAATTACCAAAAATTTATTGAGTTGTACAACACAAAATGTCCCAGATGTGGAAAACCTACACCCTTTGAGAATTCAATTTGGGATCAGCAGATTTTTTCAAAAATAAGAGGCTTTTGCGATAATTGCGGAAAATTTATAAAAGAAACGGACTCTTATGATAAAAAAAATTTGAACAAATCTACGGAAATTTTTCATAAACTGGATAAACAAAATAAAATATTTTACCCGAAAGATGAAATTTTAAAATTTGTAAAAAGGAATGGCAAGAGTAAATTAAACGATTTTTTTACTGACCGCGCATTAGTTATTCTTGGTTCAATAATCAAAGATATTGGTGAAATTAAAGATCAAGATATTAAAAATTTAATACTTTTGTGTTTTACCTCAATGTTACCAAACGTCTCCAAAATGATCCCAGGAAATACTGAATCGGCAAATGGCAGATCAGGATGGGTTATTAGTAAACTGTGGGCACCAAAAGTTCATACTGAAAAAAATGTTTTAAACAGTTTTAAACTCAGATTTCAAAAAATCAAAAAAGGTAAACAGGAGATAGCTGGACTTTTTGAACCAAAAAATGCTCAAATTTTTAACATTGATGCCACAAACCTTGAAAACATAAAGTCGAATTCTGTCTGCTACATATTTACCGACCCCCCATACGGTGACAGTATTGCTTACTTTGGATTGAGTATGTTTTGGAATGGGTGGCTTAAAAACAGAGTTGATTACGATAATGAGATCATATATGACCCATACCGCAATAAAAAATACGAGGACTACTCCTTAAGAATGAAAAAGGTATATGCCGAATTGTTCAGAGTTTTAAAGAATGAGAGGTATCTTTCATTTACTTTTCATAATAGAAATTTAAATATTTGGAAGGCAGTAATGGATGCTGTTACCGGTGCCGGTTTTCATCTCATAAACGTTGTTTATCAAGAACAAGCTATTGCATCAGGAACACAGGGGATTAATAGGAATAACACACTAAAAGGTGATTTTGTATATAACTTTATAAAAGATACAAAAATAGAACCACCCAAAAAGACTCTGAATCATAAGAATGGTGAGGAAGAAATTGTTAAAAATGTTCAATCTTGGATACAAAAGAATGATGGTTTTCTAACTTCAGATTCCCTGTATGAAAAGCTAATTCCTTTTATTGTTGAAAAAAATTTGTATACTGACAATGACGGCCGGGTTACCCACATTGAGAATCTGTTAAAGAGCAACTTTGATTACAAGAAAACCCGATCACAAGAATATGCCTGGCAAGAAAAATAAACTTAAAATGATTGATTTATTCGCTGGTGTGGGCGGCATTTCATGTGGCTTTAGAAAGGCTGGTTTTGAAGTTGTGGCCGCGAATGAATATGATGCTGAAATCGCTAATACTTATGTAAAAAATCACCTTGGAACCAAGATGATTGTTGATGACATAACCAACGTGAAATCAGCAGATCTGCTTGGCAAAGAAAAGGATATCACTGTCGTTGTAGGAGGGCCACCGTGTCAAGGATTCAGTATGGCAGGCCGCAGAATACGCAACGGTGGCGTTTTTCTTAATGATCCGCGTAATGAGCTTTTTAAAGAATTTATCCGGGTAGTTAAGGATGTTAAACCAAAGGTTTTTGTTATGGAAAACGTGGCGGCAATACTCAACATCCACAACGGGACAGTAAAGGACGAGATAATAAAAAAGTTTAAAAATATTGGCTACGATACAAAAGTATGTGTTCTTTTGGCTGCTGATTATGGTGTCCCACAATTAAGAAGAAGGGCTGTATTCATTGGAAACAGGATTGGTGTAGATTCTGAAAAATTCTTTCCAGAAAAGACTCATGGGCCACAAAAAAATAGGTCATATGTGACGGTTGCAGAGACAATTTTTGATTTACCAAAAGAATCAGCCGGTTCTGGAACATTTGAATCAGAGTATTCTCCTGTTAAG
>ERZ1292632.1502-Hain-H43-01um-R2-1502-length-22365-cov-29_pt1 | contig 10990 bp, 15 predicted proteins | sample MGYA00564407_ERZ1292632 | MGnify/ENA primary metagenome ERZ1292632 (study PRJEB36523, sample SAMEA6512637) | groundwater metagenome | collected 2019-01-08 | study: AquaDiva: Metagenomics assemblies of 32 groundwater samples
GCGCATCCGGGGGACGCCGTGAACGGCCACGAGAATTTCCTGCCGATCGGCTCGCCGGTCGTGGTCCGCTCCTACGTGAGCGGCGTCATGGTTGGGCGGCTCGTCGGTGGCGAGTCCGGGACCGTCGTCCTCGAGCGCTGGCGCTGGCTGCGGCGCTGGGAGGGAGTCGGGGGCGAGGGATCGGTCTACGACCTCGTGGCGCACGGCGGGAGCGGCGTGACTCGCGCTGGGCCCGCGACCGAGGCCAGGACGATCCTCCAACAGGCCGACGTCCTCGCGATCGGCGAGGACGTCTACGCGCAGCTCATGGGTGGCCCATGAGCGACCGCGACATCCGCGCGCTCATCCGCTCCGGGGAGGCTACCCGCGTCCAGCTCGCGCGGCACGGGCTCGTGCGCGTGCGGGAGTGGGACGGCTACGGCTACGGCAACGGCTCCGGCGACGGCTACGGCTCCGGCTCCGGCTACGGCTACGGCAACGGCGACGGCAACGGCAACGGCAACGGCAACGGCGACGGCAACGGCAACGGCGACGGCAACGGCAACGGCGACGGCGACGGCAACGGCAACGGCAACGGCGACGGCTACGGCAACGGCAACGGCAACGGCTACGGCAACGGCAACGGCAACGGCAACGGCAACGGCGCCGGCTACGGCGACGGCGACGGCTACGGCTCCGGCGACGGCTCCGGCTCCGGCTCCGGCTCCGGCGACGGCTCCGGCGACGGAGGATCCTCGTGACCTGGTCCGACCTCCTCGCCTCCCTCAAGCCCGTCTTGCCGGATCTCCAGGTGTTCGCGGCTGGCGAGATGCGCTGGGTAGAGGTCAAGACCAAGGCCAGGTGCGCGTGGAACAGGGGGAGCGGCATCTGGGTGACTGGGTTCTCTCGCCGGCTGGCAAACGAGTACCGCGCGATCCAGCAGGCAACCGGAGCTACGGTGGCTGTCCTGTTCTCCCACGCGAAGGAGGACCAGTTGCGACTTGCCACGATCGGCGAGTTGCGCGCGAACGTCGTCAGTCAGGGCGTGTGCGGAGAAGACACCGTCTACTTCTCCTGGGACAGGATCCCGTTCCTCTGCTGGCGGTCCGCCTGGGGGACCGTCTGGCGCGTCTGCTCGGGCTGCGCCGACACGGTGCCCGAACTGCGCCGCAAGCGGTCTCGGCGCCCGCTCTATGGAGGTCATCCATGACCGACCCCGACCCCACCGCCTCCAAGCCCGGCTCCGCGTCCCGCCTCGAGCTCTACGAGAAGTGCCCCCGCTGGTACGCCTACCGCTACGTCCAGCACCTGCCGTGGACCAAGGACGACAACGCCGCCCTCGTGGGCAAGGCCGTGCACAAGGCGATCGAGCTCGCCCTCTGCGAGCAAGCCGGAGCTGGCCAAGCCCCGGGGAAGATGAGCCTGGAAGCACTCATGTCGGGCCTTGGCAAGGCGGAAGGGAACGCCGAGATCCACAAGCAGGCCCACGAGATCCTTGCCCTGGCCTCCCCGCTCGTCGCCGGGCCCGAGGGCACGAAAGTCCTGGGGCTCGAGGAGAACTGGCACCTAGACATCAACGGCCACCAGTGGACGGGCGTGTTCGACCTCGTCGCCGAGGAGCCCGATCGAGGTCTCGTGGTCACGGACTGGAAGTCGGGTCGCCCCAAGACCCGAGCCGAGCTCGAGCACGCCCCCCAGACCCTGCTCTACCTCTACGCCGGCCAGGAGCTCTACGGCAAGCCGGTCACGGTCCGCTACCACTACCTCACGACCGGGTACTGCCCCGAGTTCAAGCTCGATCCCGCGTGGGGAGCCTACGTCAAGACCCGGGCAACGGCCGCGAAGCTCGCCTGGGAGCGCGGGCACGACACGCCCCGCCCCGGCGAGCCTTGCAGGCTCTGCCCGTATGCAGGGTTCTGCGAGGGAGCGCAAGGTCTTCTCCACGCCGAACCCCGGGATATCGGGGACCTCGAGCGCGCGGAAGACAAAATTCTCATCGCGGAGCGTCGGCGCCTAGCCTTAGCTCTGGGAGCCATGAAGTCGGCGAAGTCTCGGTGTGACGGAGAGCTGAAATCGCGTATGATAGCCCGCGGGACGGGCTCCATTCCGAGCTCGTCCGCCACGGCATCCCTCAGGGAGCGGAACACGACCAAGTATGATCCCTCACTCCTGCCTGACCTTGCCGCCGCCCTCGGAACCGACCCCCTCGAGCTAATCTCGCGCGTGTGCCGGGTGAGCACGAACGAGGTCAACCGTCTCGTCAAGGACAACGAGCAGGCGCGAAGCGTGGCCAACAGCTACGCCTCGCAGATCACCTCGACCTACGTCGAGGTTCGGGAGAAGAAGGGGAAGGCATGAAGGCGACGGAAGCGATCGAAGTTCTGGCCCAGTTCATGGCACTCTTGTCGGGGGCACGCCTAGCATCCGAGGATCCATCCGAGGAAATAGCAACCAAGACGATCGAGACGGCGATCAAGGCGATCGAAACGATACTGGCCGACCTCGACCGCCTGCAGATCGAAGTCATTGGAGCCAAGGCCATTGCCGCGGCGCTCGCCTACGCCGTTAACAAGTGCTTTCAGGTGGCGAAGATCAGCTCCGAGCAGGCCAGGAGCATTCTGGACGAAGCCGGGAAGAGCGCCAGCGGCCCGGACGGAACCGTCTCCCTCCGGGGAATCAGGCTCGAAGTCCAGAAGGCGAGCCTGCAGTGACCTCCTACGTGGGAATCGACCCCGGCCTAGACGGGTTCATTGCCCGGATCGAATGGAAGTGGACCGCGAACCAGAAGCCGAAGCCGGAATCTGGACAATGGCTGGACTCCTACTTCCAGCCGTCCGTGTCCCTATTCCCGATCCCGACCCTTGCCACGGGCAGGGGATCGAAGAGACTCTACGACCGGCACGGCCTCTGGATGCTCGTCCAGGAGGTCGTCAAGGACGCGGAGCTCGTGGAGCTCGAGCGACAGGGTGCCATGCCGGGCCAGGGCGTCTCGGCCTGCTGGTCGGGAGGCTTCGGGTACGGCCTCCTGTGCATGGCCCTCACTGCGGCCAAGGCTCCCACCGAGGAGGTCATGCCCGCGGTCTGGAAGCGGTCCGTTGGCGTGCTCGTCCCCGCGGACGGATCCGACAAGGCTGCCCGCAAGAAGCAGGGGAAGGCGCTCGCGATCCAGAAGGCCCAGGGCCTCTACCCCGGCGTGGACCTCCGCGCCTCGGAGCGTTCGCGCGTCCCCTCCCCTGACGCCGCCGAGGCTCTGCTCCTCGCCCACTACGCCTTGACCAGGACAAGGAAGTCGGAATGACGTACGCAGCGTTCTACCGTCGCGACCCGAGCCCGGACAGCGAGGAGAGGTGGCATCTCCTCACTGCGGACACGATCGACGAGATTCTCGAGGACTCCCCCGGAAGGGGGGCGAACGTCCTCGGGCAGGTCTTCGACCTCGGCGTCCTCGACCCCACCGAGCAGGAAGAGCTCCTGGAGCTCGGGAACCTCGCGACCAGCCGGCAGACCGCCGACCAGCGGGCACGAGAGCGCGAGCTGCTCGTGCGTTGTCCCCGGCACTCGTTCGCGGGGATCGACAACGACTTCAACGACGCGGACGCGGCGAGGCGGGTCGAGGGCCTCCTCCTGGCGGAGCTCGCTCGCCGCAGGGTCAGCCCTCGCATCTCGTACAGCTCCGGATCGGGGATCCACCGACACTACGACCTCGGCCCCTACCGCAAGGGACATCCCAGGCTCGCCCACGCGACCTTCGCATGGGCGAAGGACGTGTGTCGGGCCGCCGGGCTCGTTCCCCGCAAGATGAAGACGGGGTCCGGGAAGGACGGAGGGCAGGCCTTCTGGGTCTTCCCCGAGGACCCATACGGAGACCTCGGCGCGATCGACCTCTCCCCCATGAAGCGCGAGCCCAGCGGACGCGGGAGCCTGTTCCGGCCCCTGGGCGGTCTCGCCAAGGACGGGATCAAGCGCAAGACGCTCGTCCCGAGCAGCCCGCGCCGGCCGAGCGAGTGGACCGAGGAGCTCATGGAGCACGCGCTCGAGCTCCTCGCCGCTGACCCCGACCCCGCGCTTCATCCCATGGCGCGCAAGACGCGCAAGCCATGGCACGGGAACAAGCCCCGTGACGACGCTCCGGGCGTCGCGAGCTTCCCCAGGCTCGTCGAGTGGGTCAGCAAGCACTGGCACGTCGGCGGCGGGCACACGCTGCGCATGACGATCGCAGGGGCGCTCATCGCATCCGGCCTCGTGGACGACAACCAGGGCGTGGACGCCCTCTGGCGCGGGACGGGAAACCTCAACGACTCGCGCGACGCATGGTTCTCGACCAAGAGCCGCCTCGAGGACGGCTTGTCGGTCGTCGGTGCCCCAGCCCTACGGAAGGAGGTCACGTCCGAGGGTATGCGGGACCTCGCGTGGGAGCTCTGGAACGACCTCGTCATCCGCGGGTCCAACGTCGAGCTCTTCGAGGTCTGGCGTCGCTTCGGGGGGCAGAACCGCGTCCCGGCGGAGATCATCACCCCGCTCGTCGCCGAGCTCGCCACGCGCGTGGAGAAGGGCAAGGGCGAGAAGCAGATCAAGCGGATCAAGCACTGCGCGCGCTGCGGGGACTACGCCACGCGGCACACCGCCTGCGACCTCTGCGGTGGGCACGGCTGCCCCAAGTGCCTCTACTGCGGGGTGATCGACCTCTGCGGGAGCTGCATCCATCGCACGATCCGAACCTCGGTCGAGGCCCTGGTCCTTCCCAAGAAGGTCACCATGGACCTCTACTACTTCGACACGCGCCAGGACGCCAACAAGTTCTCCCGGACCCTGAAGGCAGCGGACGGGCTCCGCCCGCTGCGCTTCGTGACCCCGTCCGGCGATCGGTGGCAGGTCCTGTCCGTCCAGGACTCGACCAACGGTGTTGAGATGTGGGGGAAGCCCACGGAAAGGATCATCAACGCTCCTCACCTCCTGGTCCGCGGCTACATCACGAACGCGCTCCTTGCCAGGCACGTCCTCGTGCGGACCAAGATCGAGCAGGGCGACGCGGTTGGAGCCGCGGACGCTCTCCTGAGCCTCTACTGCTCCAAGTCCGTCCGCTCGCGGGTGTGCCAGATCCACTGGCCGTCCCAGAAGGAGATTGCCGCTCTCGCCCGCTCCGCCGTAGAGGGGCGCGAGGCCGAGGAGGGACAGTGCGTCTGCCCCACGGAGTGCGTCAAGCCGTGGGTCAACGGCTACGACATCCTCGAGCAGAAGAACAAGCGGATCCTCGCCCGCAACGTCGCGAAGAAACCCAAGCTCTACGACGCGTGCGAGATCGTGGACGGCAAGGCGAAGCCCGAGGACCAGCTCGGCGTCAAGGGCATTTTCCGCTACTCCGCCGTCTGCAGGGCCAGGGCTGAGCGCGCGAGCCAGGCGGTCTCGCGCGTGCCCATTGCCTAGAAAAACGGGCGCGCCCAGCTCCGCGCGCCCGGAACCGACTGCTTCGCGCAGCGGCTCACCTAGAGCGGTAAACCCCGGGCCTTGAAAAACGAAAGCCGGGCAGGAAGCAACCTGCCCGGATCGTCCTCGTTCAAGGTTCCTGCCACCACTTCTCGCTTTGGAGCAGGTCGGGTGAGGTCCCTACAACGATTGTAATCGTTGAAAGCACACTCACGAGTGACTGAGCATGCTCTTGGGCTAGTACCATGCAAGTCCATGGCAGGGCAAGCCAGGCAATACACGGAAGCGGGTTATAGGAGGACGAAGAGCCCGCTGGCCGACAGAATCGCTAGAATCGCCATAGGCGCTTGCGCTGGAGGATCCGGAGGATCCCGTAGTGCGTCCAGCCGGACGGATCTTCCTTGACGGCCCGCTCTACGTCCTTGTGGACGTAGGAGTTACGACAGATCCAGCAGCGGCTGGGCGCGTCGTCCAGGTCACTGGAGAGCTCGCCCCAGCGCGCAATGACCCCGTGGGCGCAGCGCGCCGACTTCATTCGTCGGCGCGCCGCCATGAGCCGCGCGCGACGAGGTCCTGCGCGTAGGCGCGCCAGTCCGAGCGGTCGTTCCAGAGCAGGAGCAGGTCCTCGGTCTTCAGGACCGAGTAGCCGTCTGGTCTGTCCAGCCAGGCCTTCTCACGGGCGAGCAGGGTCCGGGTCAGGTCCCACGGCTCCGGGGGCAGGAGGGGCAGCGTCCGCTCCGGCAGCGTCGGGGTACAGCATCCGGCGGGCGCTGCTAGGGTCAGGGTCGCCAGCAGCGACAGCACGCAGGCGGAGGTGCTCGACGCTCGCCGTCTCGGCAACTGCTGCAGAATGTCGCAGTGCCTCAAGGCGCGCGAGTCCTTCCGCGAACTGGTCCCGTTCGAGCCTGACTGCTGAGAGCTCACCTTGGTCCGCCTTCCCCCTGGCCCACCACGCAAGTAGCAGGCAGGACATGGTCCACGCCGCGAAAGAGCCAAGAATTATCGCCGTTGTCGCGTCCATAACTTAAGTCTAGCACGAAGACGTGAAGACGGTAACATACATGGCGGTGGTGCTGCAAAATGTAGCACCTGTGCTGCTAATGCAGCAAGTGGGGTGTTGCGTGGCGAAGCGGAAGAAGGACGAGGAGGGGGGAGGCAAGAAGGTCGAGGAGGTCGACCGCTCCCCCACCGGGAAGTACGTCCTGTGCCCGTGTTCTGGGTACTTGCACCCGACTCCGACGGCGTGCCCGGTTCAGCGGTGCGCGAAGGGGTACACGGTCAACTGCTCGTGCAGGACGCGCATCTTCCTTGGGTCGCGCTGGGAGGAGTCGCTGGGCATTCCCCTCGAAGAGGTGAAGGCGATCCCGGGCGTCATCATCGTGGGGTAAGAGGAGCGGGGTAATGGCTGATAACGGAACGAGTTCCAGTCCTGGTGCGGCGACGTCGAAGGGGGAGGACGACGTGGCCCCGAGCCAGCTCGAGTTCCTCTCGGCGGCCGAGGAGGTCATCAAGGTCTCTCGGCTTCCGGACAACACGTACTGCGGGATCGTGGACGCGCACTGCCCCTCGGTGGAGGACGCGATCAAGAGCCACTGGGGCGGGGGCGACTACAAGCTGGTCGGACGGATGCCGGGCCAGAAGGCCATGCGCACGTACACCGTGCGGATCAAGGGTGAGCCGAAGGAAGAGGAGGAGGACACGGATGATCCCGGGGGCGTCGAGCCTCGCTACGGCTACAACCTCCCCCCCCCCCTCCTCCTCCCGTCCAGGGCTTCTGGCCCGGCCAGGCCCCGGGGTACGGCTCTCCGTTCCAGCCTTCTCCGCAGGTTGCAGCCTACTCGCACTACTACGCGAGGCCGAACGAGGAGATCGAGCGGACGCGCGCGCAGCTCTCCGAGGAGCGGGCGAAGGTCGTGCACCTCGAGGCGAAGCTCGAGCGGGCGGGCGAGAAGATCGTCGAGCTCACGGGGAAGATCGCGGCTGCCGAGGAGCAGAAGCGGTACGCGGAGCTCCAGGCCAGCTTCGAGAAGCGGCTCGCCGAGGCGACCCGCGGGCGCGACGAGGGGGGACAGGGTGGGGCGGCGCAGATCCTGAGCTCCTACATGGAGGTCCTCAAGGCCGGGAACGAGAGCCAGGGGACCATGATGAAGGCCATGCTCGAGCAGGCGCAGAAGCACGACCCGCTCGAGGTCGCGGCCAAGCTCGCGAGCATCCAGAAGGGCGGCATGGGCGAGGTCCGCGAGATGCTCGAGGTGATCGGGGCCCTCAAGGACGAGGCGCGCGGCGAGGAGCCGCAGTCCGCCGGGTGGGCCGGGGCTGTCCAGGCCGGGCTGCAGTCTCTCCCGGGCCTCCTCGCCGGGTTCGGTGCTGCCGCTCGCCGCGAGCCGCAGCAGGTCGGGGTGAGCGTGGAGAAGCCTGCCGCGCTTCCCCCCCCCGCCCCGGTTCCACAGTCGTTCGGTCCCGAGGCGACGGTCAGCCCTGACGCCATGTTCGAGGTGCTGGGCAAGGTGACCTCCTACCACGGGGCCGGGAACGCCCCGGGCCCGAGCGTGGCCGCGCTCTGCGAGTACTGCGACGGGCGGCGGATCGACGTGCGGGCGCTCGCGACCTCGCTCTCGGACACGTCCGCGGACGAGCTGAAGGAGCTCGTGAACACGGCCCTGGCCACGGGGAGCGTTCCGGCGGACAAGACGGGCCCGCTCAAGGCCGTTCAGGGCATGCTCGCCGAGGAGGCGGGGGCCAAGTGGATCGACGAGTTCCTCGAGACCTTCCGGAGCCTGGTGAAGTAGCGTGGCTGTCGTTCTGACCTGGTGGCCGCTTGTGGCAATGGGCGTGGCGGTGGCGACGTTGATGCTGCTCGTGGTACTGGCGTGCGTGCTCCCGGTGAAGGACGAGCGGTGGTAGCCATGCCTTCGCGCGTGGAAACGCTCGAACATCTCGAGTTCCTCCTGCGGAACAAGCTCGTCCGCGTCTGCTGCGGGTGCCTGGACTGCCTGGACGAGCACGAGGCTTTGCTGTTCCTGGGGAACATTCCCCAGGGTGCACTGGTGAAGAGGAAGGCTTCGCTCGACGAGGGAGCCGAGTGGTACTTGCTCTCCGAGGAAATGGGATTCGAGGAAGCCGAGGAGCTTAGGAGCGGCTATGGGGTTTTGGTAGTGGAGGTGTACAACCTCGACGAGGCGCTGAAGAGGGTTGGCCGTGCCCTGGAATGAGAAGGAACTCGCGGGGAGAGAACTGGCGAACTCGCTGATGGTCCAGCTCCAGGCCCTGAACCTGAACCTCGTCCGTCTGCAAGAGAGGATCGACGCGCTCCTCGAGCTCGAGGCGAGGCGCGTGCAGGCCGAGGCCGCGCCGAAGGTCGACGTGGCCGAGGTCCTGAAGACGTTGATGAGGGGCAGGTAGTGGCGAAGAAGAAGGCGACAAGGGAGCGGATACTCGAGGAATTGACTCGTAGCAGGGTGTTGCTCGAGGAGCTTGTTCGCCAGGGCAGAAAGGACCGGGGGTCCTTTCTGCAGCCACGACCAACGGTCAGCGAAGTCTGGATCAACGGCTGGAAATAGAGGTTAGGACCATGTGGGCGCAGCTTGGCGGCATTCCTGACGGGCACGCGGGGACCGAGGCCACCATTCGGGTCATGGCCGAGCTCGCGGCGAGTCCGTCCGAGGGCGGGCGCGACCCCGAGATCGTGGCCCTCGCGCGCAAGATCGTGGAGGGGATTCCCAGCAAGGACTACCTCGGCGAGTTGAACGCGATCTTCAACTTCGTGAAGGAGAACGTCCGGTACGTGCAGGACCCTCGGGGCCTCGAGCACGTCGAGACGCCTCGCAGGACCCTCCTCGTCACGGGCCAGGAGGACTGCGACGGGCATGCGACCTGCCTCGCCGCGCTGGCGATCGCGCTGAACCATGGGGTGGCGTTTCGGACCCTGGCTGCGGACCGCTCGCGCCCGGGCGAGTGGAGCCACGTCTACGCGGTCCTGGGGTATCGCGACCGGCAGGGGGTGCACTGGTACGCGGCCGACACGACCCAGGCGGAGAGCTCCCTCGGGTGGGAGCCCGGGGAGGGGTACGCAAAGCGTGACTGGCTCGTGGTTGACGCATGACACCGGGGGGGAGAGCGGGTAGCATGGTAGTGGGGGAGGAGGCGAGGCTCGCGCGCGAGCTCGACAGGGTTGCGGCGGTCGCGGTCCTGTCGCACGAGCGCAATATCGAGGCGCTGGCGAGGTTCGGTCTTCGCCTCGAGGAGAACAGGTCGGACGCGAGTCCGATCGAGCGGGTGTTCCTGGAGTTGCTTCCGAACCTGATCCGGCACAGGAAGGGCGAACTGGCCGAGATCCGCAAGATGCGCCATGGGCTCAAGGCACTTCTGGGCGACGGGTAGAACACGCGGCACTCCGGGTCCTTTGACCCTTCGTGGCGCCTCTCCTTCGGGACGGGCGCCACTTTTCGTTTGGGAGCTTGACATGAGCGTTCTGCAGTTGAATGGGATGCGTGGGCTCGGGGGGAACGCGAGAGCGCGCGGGTTCGCTCTCCACGAGGAGGCCATGCGGAAGATCCCGGGCGCGCGCGCCAACGCTCGGGGCGCGCTCTCCGAGATCGAGGGGGCTCTCTCGGCGGTGGACCAGGCCGAGCGTGACGCGCAGGACCTCGCCTCGGCGGGCTCGAGGGCGGCGCGCGCGGCGTCGTCCGTGTCTGCCGCGGCGGACGCCGTCCGCCAGGTGGTCGAGACGGCTCGGACGGCGTTCGCTGACGCCAGCGGGAACGCCGACAAGGCGATCGCTGCCACGGACGGCCAGACGGCATGGCAGGCGCTCGAGACGGCTCGGGCGGCGCTGCAGCAGCACAAGGGGACGGTGCAGTCGGCCCTCGGGAGGCTGCAGTCCGCCTTCGGGTCGGTGCAGTCCGCGGCTCGCGCGGACGTGAACGAGCAGCAGGTCGCCGAGCGGAACGTGCAGGCCCAGGCTGCCGCGCAGCAGCAGGAGCAGGCGCGCCAGGCCGCGCAGGCTGTCGCGGACCAGGGCCGCCTGGACGCGCAGATCACGGCGCAGAACCAGGCGCAGCTCGACCGAGAGGAGCGCGAGCGGGCCCGCCAGGACGCGGCGGACGCGCGGGCGACGAGGATGGAGGAGCTCCGCCTCGAGGCCGAGGAGCGGGACCGCGAGTTCGCTCGGAAGATGCAGGAGTCCCAGTTCCAGGCTCAGGAGGCCGAGCGCCAGCGCCAGGCCGATCTCACGGCGCAGGCCGAGCAGATGAGGGCGAGCCAGGCCTACGTGAACATGTCCCCGCAGGCGGCCTACGGGGGGGCCTACGGGAACCCGAACGTGAACGTGTTCGCCTACTCCCCGACGGGCCAGCCGATCAACGAGGGTGGCCAGCCGATCTACCAGGACCAGGGTTCCTACCGGAACCCCTACCAGGCCGTCCCGCAGTACTCGCAGCAGCAGTACGATTACCAGCAGGAGGCCCAGGCGCTGCCCATGTTCGACGCGGGCGGCGAGATGTTCGGGCTGCGCGGCCTGGGTGGACCGTACGATGCTGCTCAGGATGTGAAGCTGGCGCTGGCGTCTGCGAAGTATGACGTGCGCGAC
>ERZ1292632.3938-Hain-H43-01um-R2-3938-length-10988-cov-14_pt1 | contig 10988 bp, 18 predicted proteins | sample MGYA00564407_ERZ1292632 | MGnify/ENA primary metagenome ERZ1292632 (study PRJEB36523, sample SAMEA6512637) | groundwater metagenome | collected 2019-01-08 | study: AquaDiva: Metagenomics assemblies of 32 groundwater samples
CAGAAATTACTAATTTTTCCCTTTGTTTCCCGTTCCTATTAAAAAGAACAATATAGGGAACTTTATTAGTTTCTATATATTCAATAGTGGTTAACTTCACATGAAATCCTCTAAAGATGCAGTTTGAAAAGGAGCCATGCGGGCTCTTGCAATTTTAAGATAGTCTTCGACAATATCAATGCCAATCCAGTTTCTATTCAACATTTCGGCGGCAATGCAAGTTGTGCCGGAGCCTACGAAGGGGTCTAAAATAATGTCGTTTTCACGGCTTCCTAAAGTAATGAGATATGACATGAGTTTTAAAGGTTTTACTGTAGGATGGTAATTTTTCATTTTTGTTTTAATTGGATTTTCATTTCCACCAGGCATTGCTTGTCCTCCACTACCATAAGGCAGTTCAACTTCCGTAAATTTTTCTAATCCCTTATCCCTTTCGGTTTTGCTTGCCTTTGCTTCAATCAAAAATGGAAAAGTTTTCCTAACTTTTTCGGGTAAACTTTCAATTGTTTTTGCCCACCAGGAGTCAAGACTGAAATAACGGCTAAAAGATTTATCTTCCTCACCATTTGAATAAAAAGTTTTACCATCGTCTCCGCCCGATTTAAACTTGCCATATATTTGTCCGCCCCAACCTTTTTGCCCAGATTTAACTGAGGCAAAAGCGCCTTTGCTTTCAACATTCAAAACGTCATTGTTTACAAGTAAATTAGCAGGAAAGCGGCCTTCAATTTCACCGACATCAACAGTTCTTGGTTTCCAACCGCCTTCATATGGCTTATCCTCACCTTTATATCTTTCATGATAACCTCGTCTATTAAAATCATATTCTTGTTCATCGAATTTTTCAGTTATGGGTATTTTACAGTTTTGTATCCAAGTTATACCCTTTTTATTTTTCAAGGCTTGCTCAACAAAAGTTTTCTCAGAAAGAGGTTTCATAGCAACAATGATTACTTCAACTGCGGGTTTGGGTTGGAAACCGCCGTAGGAACCATCGAGTTCTTTTGCTTCTTTTGAAGCTGATTCTGTAATTACACCAGCATCTCCCATTAATCCATATTTTCCCACAGCTTCCTCTTTTAATCTATTTTCTGGAGCATTTGGTCGTTGTAATGTTTTATCTATAAATATTACTTTACGTTCTAAACCTAAATTTTTATCAATTGCTTTACTGATATTTATTCCTTTAGGAAAGCCAGATGCATAAGCCCAAAAAATAGGAGTGAAACCAGTTTCAAAACCTGCATCCTGCAAACGCTTGCCCATTTCTGTTAAACAGTCAAACCTTGGAGAACACATAATAAAGGCAAATGCACCGGGTTTTAAAATTCGTAAACATTCTTTCCAGGTTTCTGTTGGTGGTATGGATTTGTCCCAATCTTTACCCATAAATTCCAAGCCGTATGGCGGGTCGGTAACGACCGAATCAATGGAATTCTCTGGAAAATCTTTCATGATTTTTAGGCAATCGCCAAGATAAAAACGATTTAATTCCATTTTATTTTGCAACCCAAATGGGTTCCTTCAATTTAACCCAGTCATGTTTCTTGTCCGCCGAGGCGCAGTCCGTACACAATGTTTTGTACCAGCCGACGGAAATATAAGATGTGCCGGCATTGCCACAAATTTCGCAAGTTCTGAAACTTTTTGCTTCGGCTTCATTAATTAATTTTCGAATTTCATCGTTGGAGTTATGAACGTAAAATCGCAAGCCGGCAAATTTTTCTTTGACTTGGTCCACGCCAAAGTCCTTGAGTTTATCTCTTTTTACAATAACATTAATTTTTATGCAGAGGTTATAAATTAGGTCGAACCAGCCATCGTTTGTATCCACAAAAAAGGAAACTTTTAAGTTATCCCTAAATAATGGGTTCTTTTTTGGAATGAACCAAAATTTACTCTGGAGTTTCTCTACAAATTCTCTTTTCATTAGATTCATCTTCTATGGGTTCGTTTCTGGATTTATTACTGTATTGTAAATTACATTTTTTAATTTCATTGGCAATTTCAAATTCACGGTCATCATAAGGTGGACGATGTGGCATCACATGAAAACCAGAATGCATTCTTGGATGTTTTACTTTGTCTAAAACATACGGTCTATTAATTCTACTTTCACAAAATTCTTCCATAAGTTTCAATTGTTTATTTTTTATTATACATTTATCATGCAAAAGTTTAGCAATTTTTGAACATCTCTTGATGCCAGAAAACTGTAAACTATAAGTATAATGTACTCTTTTTTTAGTTGGAATAAGATTTCCAAATCCAATCCATTTTTTCATAAGTAAAAGTACATCATGACAGTTATTTGATATTGCAATTGATGGACTAAGATAAAATGGAAACTTTTTAAAAGGTCCTTTTCTATGATACCCTCTTCTATAAATGAATACTGTACCTTCTCCATCAATTAATCCAGCTAAATAACCTAATTGGAACGAATTTAACTCGTGAATTTTTTCAACTAATTTTCGGTTCATATTTATTCCTTTTTCACACAAATCGAATACTCATGGCATTTTGCGAAGTGCTTTTGGTCCTCAATTTGTGTTAAGAATATACTCTGAAGTGGATGTGCCGATAAATTATAAATGACAATATCCCAAAGGGTAAAACCAACAGATTCTAAAACTTTAATGGTAGAATTATGATAATTGTAAAATTTACCATTTTTCCTAAAATCGTTAACCTGAACACACATATATTTATCCTTTTTAAGAACCCTATAACATTCTTTAAAGATTTCTTCTAGACTTGATAGAAACTCCTCATATGTTGGAGTATCTCCTTTTCCAGTTCCTATTCCAGAACCAATCTGCTCTGGCTCATCTCCATAAATTCCTAAATCCCAATATGGTGGGGAAGTAATTATGAAATCTACATAATTATCAGGCAAATCTAAATGGCGACTATCTCCTTTTGTTAAATTTAACATCATGCCGTTAAAAATTGTAAAGAAATGGTTTTCATCTTCTTTAAGAATCTTATTATTATCTGGGTCAAAAATCTGTGCGGATAAAATACGTTTTTTAACTTTTTCAACATCGTGTCTATAAAATTTTTCACAAATATCTTGGCCTATTCCATTTCGTTTTAAATAATTCCCAATAAGTAAATGTGGAATCCTTTCTGCCATAGGATTCAAGATTATATCTCCAGGTTCAGTATAAAATTTAATTATTCTTTCTACAAATATTGTTGGAGTCTGAGCAAGAGCCCCATCTCTTATGTTATAATTACACTCCACGTAACTTCCTTGAGCCAATGTATCCTCAACAATTGTATCTAAATTTTTATTATGCACTTTAGTCATCCACATCATTGAAAGGGGCTCAAACCCCCATTTCAAGAGAAGTCTCTCCCTCTCCGAGCGGCTTTCAGCAAGTTTTTCTGGTGGTGTTGCAGTTTCATAATTATCTTTCAATACCTAGAAATCTCCGTTCTTCTGGGCTTAATTTGATGTAAATATTGTGTTTAAAAACAAAACTGTAAAATTTAATATATTTATCTTCCAAATTTATTCCCCATATTTAAACTTTTGGCACAAGCCATATTTTTTGTGTTGCCAAGTCGTGCAACCATCAGTTTTGCATCTTCCAATTATCTTGCCTTCGCCTTTATAAATGGGACCATTACATCGAGAACAAATTCTATGCCATTGATTCGGATGAATAAGTCCGCTACTGAAAGTAACACCGTGAAGATGAATTGGTCTATTAACTGTAAATGTACCGTCAGCTCGTATTAGAAGATTGCCAGTATCCATAGCATACTGTAATGCTGATACCGCATCGTCGGATGAAAATATAGTCAAATTATTTTCTGTAACCCAATATCTTGGATTATGACTTGAATCAGAATGAACAGTTAAACTCATTTTTTGGCTCCTGTAACCACAAGACAAGTTTTGCCAGATAAATTCAAAATGTCCCGTGCAACAAAAACAACCGCTGAGGAGAACTCACAGTCATATGCATTTGCATAGCTTTGAATGTCTTTTCTGTCATCTTCATATAATTCTACTGTTCGTGGTTTAAAATGTTCCAAAAAAGGAGTCATCGCAACAAAGTCTGTTTTTATGGCATCCGCCTCGGGCAGTCTGCATTGAACTGGATATATTTTTGTGGGTTTTTTACGCAAGATATTAAAGTAAACGGCAAGCATACTGTAAAGTTCGCCACTACCCAGAGGCACAATAATGTTGTCAAAATCGTGAGACTCAAGTTCCATACCAAGTTTGTAAAGTGCAGAGGCGCCAATCGGGTCCATACCATTCGTAATGTTCCATCGGTCGTCTTCAAATTTTCTTAATTCTGGGTCTGAAAGAATTTTATCAACAAAAATTATTTCTTTATACATCTGCAACTTGGCAAGTTTTTCTGGTGCAATATGTGGCGAAATATACAAATATGTTGACTGAACAAATTCTGGGCAAATGTTACCGAAGGAAATTGCTTGGTTGCCACTGGAGGCAAGAGCAAATTTTGTTTTAAATGGACGAGTTCCACAAGAAAATGCATATTTTCCCTTATGAAAATATGGAACTCGTACATATTTTATAAGTGTAGATTTTCTATCCTTGAAAGTTCCAAATAGATTCTTATCTTCCCGTTTCAGAAAAATATTTTTAGAATATTCTTCCAGAGGAGTATCTTTAAAGGGATAATTATGTATAGTTGTGCTATACAAGTTGGTGTACTGTGCTTTGCTGTTGCCACAAAAGCAGTGCGTTTCGTTGATTTCTTCTGGATATTCTTCACCGCAAAAGATGCACTTGAGCATTATTTATGCTGGCTCCAAAATATATAGAGAATCGTAACCGTTTATATTTTCTCTTCCAATTACAAGTGTTCCACTTTTAAGAGTTATCTTGTCTCCAATACGTACAGTAATTTTTTGATATAAATATCTTTGCATTATGCTTCCTTCACAACATACGGCGCCAATGCGGCTATGAAATGAAACCTTTCGGTTTTGCATTCAAAAATCAACGGTGCAGCCTTCGGTTCATCAACAAGGTAAACTGTAACTTTGCCATTAAAGTTACCAAACAAGTTATCTATACCAGATGAATATCCCGTTTCAACATTCTGCGGTCCTGGATTCTCTGGGTTGCTTTCAATAGAATGCAACTTGATTTCGGTCTCGATTTCCCCATAAGTCTCCGTACCAACGGTTACAGTAAACTTGCCGTCTTTGATAACCCAAGGATAGATTCTCTGCTTCACAACGTCGCCGTCTGCGATGACATTCTGCATTGCTTCAGCATCGAAGACTATTTTGAGATTCGGTTTCAACTTTTCTGTTTCAACAAAATTTGTCTTGGAGAAACCCAAAGTTTTAAAGAACGGCACGTCTTTTGACAGAATCGCTTCAAGAGAAGCCATTGGAACTTTTGCAACTTTATGTGGATTTTCTCTGGTTATTACAATCCTGTTTGTAGCAGTTTCAACGGCAACAACATCGTCGGAGTTGAACCTTTCAAGGAAATCTTCGAAGAGTTCAATATCGCCAATGGGTAAGGAGCCCTCTTCAATGACTTCATCTATTAAATAATGTAGTGTCAAGCCGAGATGTTTCAAAGTATCTATTGCCTCTATTGACAATTCGTTTGTCACCAAGGCGTTAATGTTCATGTCAAGGATTGACCTGTATTCCTTGCCGGTTGCCTCGCTTTTGCCAGTCAGCGAAACCATTTTGCAGATTTTTTGCAGGTCGCTTATTTTGCATCTAAATTTTGTCATGTTTTATTCATCCTTTAAAAATTCTTGATAAAAACTTTCTCCTTTTTCAACGTAATCTTGTTTCTCTTTTTTATTTCCAAAAGAAAGATAAGGCATTGTAATGAAATTGTACTTGAGAATTTTCTTTTTATATTTTATCAAATAGTTTTTAACGCATTTCCAACTACATAAATTTGCGTGGTAAGCATCTTCAGCTCCGTGGGGAAAAAGCGTAATTTCTAATGGAAAGTTAGGCGAAGTTTGTTTTTCACAGAAATCGCAGAATTCTTCATATTCTTCATGTTTTATTACAAGCCCGCATTTATCGCATCGAATAACAGGCTTAACAACTTTTCTCAATTTTTTCTACCTCTCTTAAAATGGCGTATTTTTTCTTTGAATCTTTATCTTTTTCAACGATGACTCCTTTGAACTTCAGTTTGCCCAATGCTCCAATTTCTTGTGGAAGCATCTCGCCCAAAAAGACTTTGCCTTTCTCCAGTTTAGAGAACAAGGATTTCTCGACTTCTGACAGTTCTCTTTCCATTATTTTTTCACCTTTTTGTTAATATGGAATCAAAATTTATTTTTAATTTAGATTTGAAGGAAGTGATAGATTTTGACTCCATATTAATGTTTTTTAACATTTATTTTTCTCCTTTTTTAATTGTTTACTTTTTTGATAACAGGTTCTACAATGAACTTTTTCATCATACCAAACTATTTCATCTTTCCCAAAATAGTTTCTACATTTTGAACATCTATACGTTGCTATTGCCATGATTTAAACCCTTCGGTTTTCACCAAACCACTTCACAATCTTCTGATAAACCGCAACTGAATCTATCAACGGAGCGCAACCCATATACATCGAGTCTTTTGTTTCTCTTGGTATAAGTTCAAGAAATTCTTTTTTGGCTTCCTCAATCCATTCAAAAAACTCGTTAGCAACCCAAAAACCTTCCGGTTCTAAATCTCTTTCACCATATTTTTTATCAATTGGAAACTTTTTATCAAATCGTTTTTTGAATTCGCCTTCAGACAATTTTTTCACCGACCCAAAAAAAAGAGGGTTTCGCTCCGACTTTCACGGAGACTCATCGGGGTGTTTATTGCGTTGGCTTAGCCGTTGCTTTATTGTAGGCTGCAACAATGTTGCGCCAGAGGGCAAGCACTGCACTGTCTATGACATAAGTCACTAGAGCATACTGCCCGATTTCAACTTCAACGTCTTGTGGAGTTTGACCTGTGAAGGCTGAGACGCCTCCAACAAAGGCACCGATGACAACAGTCTTTAAGAATTTCGGGCCATCAAAAGATTCTTTAGTGTTAGATTTGGCATAGCCTAAGAAGGCAACTCCAGCACCTGTGGCTGCACCTTTCAAAATTTCTGTGAATACCATTTGTTTCTTTCCTCCTTTTTATTTTTCAATTTAATTTAAAAAACTTAGGGTTCTTCCTCGATTTCTTCAAGTTCTTCATCTTCTAACCAATCTTCGTCTTCTTCGTTCATGCAACTATCTCTCCTTTCAATACAGAAACGAGTTTGTCGAAAGTCAAGTCTTGAATATCCTTGCCTGCAATTGGTTGCAACTTTTCGTCCATATGTCTTGAATCTTCAATTGTGGACATGTAACGAATAAGACCTGTCTTTGGGTCTCTTAGTTTTACCAGACCAATGATGACATCAACCCAATAAGGCGTTTGATTCATCCATCTCGGTGAATAGTTGCCTGAGCCTTCGCCGGGGCCGGCATACTCTTCCTTGTCTTGTGCTGTTAAGACAAGATGAGTTGGCAAACTCAAAAGTTGCATTATGATGTTCTGATATTTGTTGTTGGCATAACCCCAATCCCATTGTTGCCGCACTCTTGCTGTCTTGTCAATTTTGAGAATGTCGGTTTTCATCCATTCTTGAACCCATTTCCAAATATCGGTTACGCTATCAACCACGACGGTACCAACTGAATTTTGATTTGCTATTACAAGGTCTCTAATTTGTTTGACGGCGGCATCAATTTTACCCAAAGTTTTTGTTGCTTCAACCTCAAAGATTCCAGTATAATCAGGCTCATAGACATCAACAAAATATATTTCCTTGTCTGGAAACAATTTGATTAATGGGCGAAGTCCCGGCTCGGTTGACAAAACGTAAATTGGAGCCGGAGCAGTTAAACTGAATCGTGTCTTGCCTGATTTTTGTTGTCCATGCACAGCTACTTTAAGATACTTTACTGGTTCCGCACTTGAAAGTTTCTGGAAGGAAACCGTGACTGGTTTCTCTTCCTCTTTCGGTTTACCCATTGCTCCCCATGAACTTGCTGGTTGTGTTGGTTTTGACATTTTTTATTCCTCTTAACAATCAAAGTGAATTATGTTTTTTGGTCCGTCGTGTTGAATATAGTTGCAGTTTCCAAAAATTTTAATTTGGGAGTTAACTGCTCTTATCACAATTACTCCTCCAATTATGGAAGCTTCCACTACAATTTCTTTTGGCTTTTCTTTTGGTTTATAATTTTGGCAATCATAGGGATATGATGGTTGTTGTGAACCTGACACTTTTACCACTCTTCTTTAGGTTCAGCTTCAGCTTTTGGTACTAGAGCAGACTCGGTTACTGGTTGCACTTCTGGTGAAACCTTGAACATTTCCGGTGCGTAAACACCGTAGACATTAATCATTACGTCGCCTGGTTCATCGGTTTTTTCTCCTGTGATTTCGTCTCTTGCTTTGCCTCTTGAAGTTTTGCCTACAACTAGAATTCTCGATTCAACGCCGAAGTCTATTGTTATTGGTCGGTCTGTGGGAATCCAGCACGCTACTGCACGTTTGTCTTCACCGGCAAACATCAAAGATTCGTCGGTTAGAAGCATCATCATGTTACCGGTCTTTGCGTTCGGTTCAAGATTCAAGTTTGCAACGTTGCCTTCAGTTATAATCCATCGAGTTGGCACATCTTGATTCTTCGTGTGATACTCGTCGAGTTCCACAAGTGGAACAAAATGTGTCGTGATACTTCTTAAGACTTCTTCAATTTGTGGCAAATCAGTTTTTGACGGCTCAAACTTTGAGAAAGCTGAAAAATTAATTCGGTACACTCCAGCTTTTCTATCTTCGTCATTTGTCTTGTTTAAAGCTTTGAATTTTATTGGTTGCATTACAGGAACATTTTTGACATCAATTGCTTCTTTACCGTTTACTGCTAAGGTAAATGGTGCTGGCACTCCAGGCTGCTTTGTCTTCGGGTCGATTGGTCTGCCGAAGCCATAAATTGTTCTAAGCCAAGAATGTTCGGCCAGTGGCTTTCCAACTCTGTGCATTTTTTCATTTGCATCAGTTTTAGGATAAAGTGGCTTTCCTTCAGCATTGGCAAGTACTGGTCTACTTTCGTAGTTCCAGCCTTTAATTGTTTTCATTGGGTCGGCTTTGAAGGCGGCTTCGGTAAGTCTTTTCTGCGTGGCAACTGTGTCAATCAAGTCGCCGACGCCAATTATGGTTCCTTCCCATGGAATTGCATTTGACAAGAGTTCTCTCTGCTTGCGCATACTAAACCTGCCTCGGGCAACTGAACGAATCTGTTCATCAGTTGCATTTTTATATAGGGCTAACCCTTTGGTTTCCTGAATGACGGCTTCGAATTCGGTTTTGATTTCTTCAATTGGAATTCCAAGTTTCTCGCTTAATTTTGCTAAAAGCTCTTCCTCTGTTACTTGTTTATATGTCATAGATTTTTTCCTCCTTTTATTTTTTTTATATTTTACGGTTTAGAATTTTGTTTTTATACGGTCTTTAAGTTCTTTTTGTGAACATGCCGAACATAAATAGCCCATCTGCAGTGCGGCTAAAGTGCCGGCTCGCAAAACGTATTGACCGTAACTATATGTTTCGGAGTTTGCGTTGGCAAGCCTTAAAAATTCTTGAATTTGTTCCTTAGTCATTTTTCTTTCCTCAAAATTTTCTTCGTCTAATGGTTCTATTATTTTCAGCTTTGCACCACAAACTTGACAAGTTTCGGGATGATAATTAAAAGTTAATTTCTTTGACAAATTTATTTTTCTTCCAAAATATTCATTTTATATTTTCTACATCCACATTTTTGGCAAACCCATTCGGATGGACCACAAAAGTGCCCAACCTGATATAGTGTTGGGTCTTTGTCTTTATATTTTTCCATAAATTCGTTATAAAGTTCACAACAAGTTTTCATTTCGTTACCACATTTAGGACAATTCATTTCATTTCCTCAATAATTGATATAAAAGATTATCCATGGCAAGCATAGCGTTCACGCCTTGAGTTAAACGAAAATCAGTTTCGCACAAGTTGAATACTGCCTCAGCTTTCGTATTACTATCTAAAGTCAAATCATCTATATAAGAGTTGTGGAGAAGCTCGATGATGTAATCTTCCTTGTAGCCGAGTTCGAGGGCGGTCTGCAAGTGCTTACGGGCCTCAAGCAGGCGGCCTTTCTGTAAACTGTCGAAAATGAGTTTACCATAATTAATCGGTTTAATTGAGTCTACTGAGGCTTCGGTTAACTCTTCGCCCGAGGCTAATAGAAGTTGCAAATGATTTATGGCTTTACGCATGTCACCATGGGAATATTCGGCAATTTTTTGCATTGCAGAGGCAACATTTACGCTGGAGGTTCCTTTTTCTTGTTCATAAATATAACAAAGGCGTAAAGCCATATCGCTAACTGGAATCGGCCCAAACCGAAAAGTTTCACATCGGCTACGAATTGCATCTATAATCTTTTCCAAGTTATTAACAGAAAAAATAAATCTACAAATACCAGAATATGTTTCCATTGTCCGCCTTAAAGCCTGCTGAGCCTCAGGAGTCAACTGGTCGGCTTCGTCTAAAAGCAAAATTTTAAAGGTGGCATTGAGTGGGCTTGTCTTGGCAAAGGTTTTAATTTGGTTACGGACAACTTCGATGCCCCGTTCATCGGAAGCATTGAGTTCCAAAAAATTGCTTCGGAAAAATTCTCCAAAAAGTTGTCGGGCTATTACCAAGGCCACTGTGGTTTTCCCAACGCCTGGAAAACCTTCTAGGATACAGTGTGTCAAATTTCCTGTTTTAACCATGTTAAATAGTCGGTCTAAAGTTTCTTTGTTGCCGACAATTTCTTCTCTTGTTTTTGGCCTGAACCGCTCAGTTAATAAACTCAAAAGTAATCCTCCAAATTCGCTGTTATGACGGGAGCTTCTGGCGCCTGCTCCTCTCCAACAGTGGGCGGCAAGCCCAAAAATTCCTTTT
>ERZ1292632.3940-Hain-H43-01um-R2-3940-length-10986-cov-7_pt1 | contig 10986 bp, 25 predicted proteins | sample MGYA00564407_ERZ1292632 | MGnify/ENA primary metagenome ERZ1292632 (study PRJEB36523, sample SAMEA6512637) | groundwater metagenome | collected 2019-01-08 | study: AquaDiva: Metagenomics assemblies of 32 groundwater samples
ATCGCGTCTTCGCTTCCTTTTCAGTCATAATATCCTGCATATTAACTCCTTTTATGATGCAAATTCGTTCTTCGGAAGCCGAAACAACACCTCGCGCAATGTTTGTTCGTCATCATCCTCTGCGCGGTCTATTTTGCTGATTTGTGTAAGATTCTTCCGTTCGATCTGAGGCGGGGTTTCGTCGCCCTTCATCTTCCGCAGCCCGCTCATGATTGCATCGGCAGTCTGGTTGAGAATCCCACCAACCTCGGTCGCCTTCCTTACGGCTTCGTCACGCTCCTGGCTGAGCCGGCGCACCTTCTCTGCGCACTCGGTAGACATATCTTCGATTTCCCGCGCCTGCTGAGCGTTCTGCTCTTTGAGCAACGCAATCAAACGATCATCGTTATCTCCCTTGATCTGGAGGTGACGAATATCGCTTTCCATGCAGGCAACTTCGATTGATGTGGTCATATCATTAGTCTCCATTAGTCACTTGTGATGCGGCTTCTTCGGCAGCCCATCGCCGTTGATCGACCTCGATCTGACGGTCAACCCATCGATTGAGTTTCCAAAGGTCATATCGATGGCGCCAGACCTGCCAGAACCAAATCCTAACCACATCCTCTTCACGATCCTCGTCCGGGTTGCAGCAGAAGCAGCCCGTCCAGTCGCCTCCATAATAGCCATCTCTACCACCGCTGCCACCGCAAGTCGGACAGACTGGGTGAAACAAATCGCGGATTCGGCTCAGCATGGTCTCTCGCTCCCTATTGATCACAGTGCTTCAGATATTGTATGCGCGTACAGCACAGCCTTGTTGTACGCATTCTCGGCCGCGTCCTGATCGGTTCCGAAAAACCTGACCACGGGCACGGCAAGCGGTCCATCGTTGGACGCTGCGTAAAAATGCCAGTTATCCACCCATGCGCATGTATTTGTTGGCCGCTTGAGAAGCTTCAACTCAGCTCTGCCGATGCAATCGTGACGGACGACGATCATGGCTTAATCCTTTCGATCACGCGGTTTACGGCCTCGACAATCGGATGCAGACCGGGAAGACAGTCTCTAATCTCTGCATCTTGGCTGGGACGGTCGATCATTCCTTCTGCGGATAGCATATCACGGAATTCGCTTTCATGGATGTGCCCGAGGCGGAAACGGTTTCGTGACCGTTCAAGACGCGCAACGCGGAGCGTGTAAATTGGATTAAGATTTCCGGCCATGGTCATTTCCTAATTTCAGTCTTTTTGCGAGGCGATCTTCCAGATATTCAATATAGCCTGCTGCAAATTTCTTATCGCGACGGAATTGGATGAACTCGGCTCCGGTCATATCCCCTTTATGCTGATTACACTCCTGACAAGACAACAATTCATTGTTCTTTAGTGGCGTTGCAAATCCAATGCGGCACTTAGGTATATCATGATCGACGGTCGCTCGATCCGAAGGATGCTGGGCTCCAACGCGAACTGGATGGCGACAATAATAGCACATGCCACCGAATGAACCCATAAGACCAGCGGCTTTCATATGACTTCCTTTGGCATCAGCGGGGCAAGACGGGTTCCAAATCCACTTGCCGCCGCTCGCCTCTCGCCCCCTTTCGTTGGTGTTGTGGAGCCCGTGCGGCAGGCCCCGTGTCTATACCGACGATGGATTCCAATTCGGCCCGCAATGCACCTTCCTCAAGGCCGGGAATGATTTCCGTCGTGGTTACATATATCATACGATCCAAAACTCGTCGAAACCCAACTTGATCCAAAGACGCGAACGCAATCGATTTCGGCACGATGGCCGTAACATTGCGTATCGGATCGTGGATCATGCGGACATGGCGAGCCTTGATTTTCAGCCAGTCCATTGCCGTCTCGCGATCCGGCAGAAAGTCCACCGACTTCGATACGATATCCGCCAAGGCCCAAGCCAATCTGAATTGGCGCAAATTACGCGGCACTCTGACCGTCACCATGACGCCGGTATTCGTCGGAACCTCGTTGAGAATGTCGGCGGACACGGCGTCGACCGGGACGAGGTGAGCACCTTCACGACGCATGGGGATTTCAATGCTCACTTCTGATCCTTGGATTCATATCCGCAATCGAAAACATGAAAAACCATCCCGCCCGGATGAAATGCGGTCCCGACAAACGTCCCGAGTGCATTGTCATCACAGAGCCATCCCGTGCCGGCGACAAAGAATCCGCGCTTGCGCTGAACGTTTGACGGCACCACGACCACCCAGACGCGAAGATCATCACCTTGGAACGCCGCAGACAGCACGCGGGCATGGTCCGGCATATCGATCACGTTCGAGAACGGTTGAAGCGTGAACTTCCAAATCTCTTGGGTCATGATTTGCTTTCGCATGCGCGGCATTCCACGCGCTCATCGTATTGCTCAATCGGACACGCAAACGGCCATTTGCAGCGCGGGCAGTGAACGGTGATATAGCGCATGGCTATTCCTCCGCACTCAAAGCAGTCTGCCGGCGGCCGAAGGCGATAACAAGATCCTGGAAGTCTGGCGGGAAAATCGCCTTCTCATGCGGCTGAATTTCATCGTTGAAATAGGTCTCCAACCACCCACCATCCGCAGCATGGGCGATCTTGTCGAGGCGGTCACTGAGCCAGCCTTCATAGTCCGTATCGATATCGGGACCTGCCTTTTTGGCCTTCACGTGGCCGCTACTGATCGGATCATCCTTTGGCGCTGGCGCGATGCCGATCATCTTCGTTTCGACCTCGGACGGGCTAGGAACTCGCGGCGGAGTGATGTCAGTTGCCTCCGCAATCGTGCGGCCCTCATCCTCGTCATAGATCCCAGCAAACCCGAAGGCATATCGCGCTGCCTGGATCATCGCTTTGTGACGCAACATGCGATGTTCCATCTTCCATGGATCGGTAGAACGTCGGCACTCGGACAGATACTCCGTAACCGTGACCGGATATTTTCGGTCCTTGCGGTACATCTTGCAAGTACATGCGATCAGCTTTCCCTCGTCGTCATGCTCCATCTCGAACTCGAACCCGTCGCAATTTGGATTGGAGTTGACGAGGTTAACCCATCCGTCAATAGATACGATGGGAACGATGCCGCCGCCTTTTCCAGGAAAAGCATAAATTTCCTTGGTTAAAGGATTCAAATCATAAGTCTTAGCCACGATCAGGAACGCGGCAAATTGCTCTGGCGTTGCCGTAGCGAGGCCACACGTCGCGCGAACCGTCTTGGCAAACTCCTCCTCACGCAACAGATATTTGTCTGCCATGTGGGCGAGCAGCATCTTCTTTGGCTGGATGGTGGTTACTTGGTTCATCGGACTACGCTCCGCTCTTCTGTGGTTGCGCCAGGCACCGCAATGCCAGCTCGGACGGCCCTCTGCGCCAGATCGGTGAGGAATTCTATCACACGCGGGTCGTCTTTGAACTGCTCAAAGACCTTCGCGGCGTCAATTGCGGTGACGACCATCTCCACACGGACGCTTGCCGCTTTGCCGCCGCCGCCTCTGATCTGGCTTGATGGAGGTGGAACATTCGTCTTGACCGGTTCTGGGGCAGGCGGCGGCGGTTGGTTGGATTCGGCGGCCATCCGTGCAGCTTCTGCATGCTTACGCGCAACCTTGTCAGCAGCCTCCTGTGCGAGCTTGGCGGCTTTGCGTTTGGTATTTTCCCATTCCCCCATTGCATCTCGCAACTTGCCTGCAGCCTCGTCGGCACGGTCGCGAAGCGGAAACCAGACGGCGCGGATACGCCTCTGCTCGGCAAGCAACGGATCATTCAATGCGTCGTAATGCTTCTTCGCCTCGCCGCGCAAATCCAGGAACCGTTGCTGCAGGCTGCGCGCCTTGGATGACTGCTCGTCCGATTCAATAACGGCGAATTTGGCGAGTTGTTGCGCGGACTCGTCGATATTGTCCGAGATCACATTGTGCGGAGATGCGCCGGTCGCTCCATCTGGCACAGCTAACATTGAACCGCTGGAATTTTCCACGAGAATCGATGCCACGGTCTCATAGCTGTCCGGCCACGGCTCGTTTCTTTCCGCGACTGCCCTGTACGTTTCCTCGCTGATCGGATTACCGCAGACGTGCGTCCAGATGGTCTGCGCTGCCACCACGTTGCCGCCGACGACTGCGAAAAGTTTACCGCCATCCCACCAAATCGCCACTGGCTCCCAGCCGATACGCTTGGCGCGCTTGTTTTCCTCTTTCTCGTAAATGCCCTTGCGGTAGAATCCTGCAGTCGGATCATCTTCAAATGCCTGCGGTTTGCCGAATTCCTTTGGGTAGACATCTCCCATTTTGGCTTTCCAATAATGGTATGCGCCAGTCCAATAGGCGACCTTCTCAGCTTGTGATTTTTCAGTCATTATTTATTTTGTCCTTTGTCGAAGCAGCCGCTAAAGCCTCGCGTCTGTATCTTCCGTTTACCCTTTGCGAACGGCATCGACTTGATCTTCGGACCAAAGCCTTTCGGCACGATGGTGACACGCTTCTTGCGGGACTTTGGCTTGCCACCGTCGCCGCCAAATTCGGCATACAGTCTTTCGGCAATCTTGAACGGATCAAGCCTGCGTTGACTCCAAAATTCCGCCTCGTTCATGCTATGCTGTTCGCGATGGCACGATGGGCACAGCGAAACCGCGAATCGATCATCCGGTTTCTTTCCCATGGCGAAAAACCCGATGCGGATATGAGCTGCTTCACATTGCGGACCACGACCGCACGTGACGCAGAAACGATTGCGTAAGAAGTGCAGATATCCATCGTCGTGCAATCTCGGACGACTCATCCCATCCATCCCGTCGCGAGGGCAAAGCCAAAGAGGACCGTGCCAAGAATTGAATAGGCCCCGTACTCAGCGACCTTCATTCCGACATAGGCGGCAGCGTCGAGAGCATTCGGTTCGCGGATCATGCTGTTTTCTCCTTGTCTACCCAAAACTTCCAAGCATCAAAGACAACTGATCGCCAGAACGCATGCCAACTCAGGTGACATTTGCGGCATAGCCAAACGACTACCAGCGGTAATTCATGATCAGGGTGATGCATCTCAGCTTTTTCGGCACCGCAGATACGGCATGGCTCTGGCGTGAGTTTGCCGCGGCGCTTGTATTCTCCAGCGTAAGAGCGGGCCGCGTCACGTTTCTTGTGCGATTCGCTCAAGGGATGCGTTTGTCGCCATTTCCGCATATAGGCGGCATGGCAATCCGCGCAGTATCGCTGATCTGGACGATCATGTTCCTTTGAACATTTCGAACAAGCAGCCATGGTTTTGTCTCGACCCATGACAGTATCCTATTTGACTAAATCCGCCCCGTCAACAGTTTTGTCAGTGCTCCGTTTGACGATTGGCAAAAATTTAGATATACGCTGGCTATGGACCTTTATGACGACCGAGCCGCCTATCGTGCGGTGATGACCAAGATTGAGGCTAAGGTTCCCAACCGCTCGCCGCAGACGTGGCTTGCGGAGCAATTGGGCGTTACGAGGCAGGTGGTTCATTGGTGGCAGGATCATGGGATTCCGCAGCACCACGCCGATACGATTGCTGGCCTGCTCGATATGTTTCCTGCACAAGTTTGCCCCGGTTTGGTAATCACATACCTACCAGAATCAATCTTTAGTTCCATTGTGCGACGCACAACCAGCAAGAAAACGTTTCCCGTGGTATTAATAAATCTTCTTAAGTTGGGCCTTGGGATCGAGAAACAGCCCAATCCTACACCAAAACCAGCTAAAGATCACCAAAGATCAGTACAGATTGCCACAGAACAGCCCATGAAGCCGATTGGCGGGTTCATACCGATCTCGGCAGAGGAACTGACGAATCAGCGCGACGAGGCGCGGAAGGCCGGAGCGGACCTTAGCATTCGGTGGCGGTCGAAGTGACCACTGTCATCTGCCTGCCGATGCCACCGTCTGGAAACGGCCTGTTTCCCGGCCGCTCGCGCCGCTACCGTTCGCCAGAATACAAGGCGTGGGCCGATGAGGCTGGCTGGGAATTAGCGCGCCAGCGGCCCGTTTCTGTGACAGGGCGGGTATCCCTGTTAATCGAGGTAGCAGAGCCAAAGACGAAACGGGCGACCGACGTTACCAATAGAATCAAGGCCGTGGAAGATTTGCTGGTGTCCCATGGGGTTATCCAAGGCGACGACCAGCGATATGTTCGGCGGGTGACGGCTGAATGGGCTGACATAGACGGCATCCGGATAACGGTCGAGGCAGTATGAAAACCAAGGGGGAGATATGGCTAAAAAATACGAGGATTTTCTGGCAAGCAAGGCCATTCGAGCACAGGAACGGCAGGAGGATTTGTTTATTTCCGATTTGGTAGCTGCGGAATGAGAAATCTCCCGATTGTTCGGTCATCGTTTTCCAATCCCTATTGGTGGGGATGGCATCGATTCCTATGGTGGGAGAGGTTCCGAAGAGGGCTCCGATATTGAACCACAATCCCTAGTGTTACTCTGAAATGATCGACGCTATGGCTATGAGACTTGCAAGCGGTTCGATTCTTGATGTACAAATGCAAACGGCCCGCGGGAAGGGGAACCCACGGGCCGCAAACTAAAGACCGATGGCTTTTGCAGGGCATCGATCAGGAATTGACAATTAGGCAATTTACGCCGGTTCGTCAACCCTCCCTGACAATCCTGCCACAGCAAATCGGTTCCACCGACGCTCGAGGATTGTCTATGCCTGCAAAGTCACCCGAAGCCTTGTCTCGTAAACGAGAAACACGGAAGCGACGAAGAACGGCAAAAGCCGCAGCTCCGATTATCGTTCCTGCCATAGCCCACAAGCCAAATAAGCACACGATTCGGTTCACCCGCCAGGTTGAGATGACCAAGGCGGAAATGTACGAAATGCTCGCCGAGGCGGCTAAAAATACGGCGAGGCTAGGATGAGCCGGTGGTTTCGCCTAGATGACGATGTTGTCCATGATCGCAAAGTTCAAGATCTTCCTCCGCCTGTATTCAAGGGATGGATAAATATCCTTTGCATCGCATCCAAGCACGCAGGTACCCTTCCTTCGATTGAAGATATTGCCTTCGCGCTTCGTCTTACCGTCCCTAAAACCAATGATTTAATTCGTTCTCTCGTTTCGGCTGGTCTTATTGATCGTTCAATTGATGGTGAAATTTTTCCTCATAATTGGGAAAAACGGCAACACAAATCTGATGTTTCTACGGAGCGTGTACAGGCGTTCCGGAAACGCCAAGGAAACGGAACTATGAAACATGATGAAACGCACTGAAACGGTTTCATGAAACGGTTTCCATCTGTATCTGTTTCTGACTCTGTTTCTGTATCTGCTTCTGTAAGTAGCTACCAAAGAAAGATTCTTAGTAAGGAAGAAAGAAGGGCGTCATGAATGGCGAGTTATGGCCGCATCAAGCCGAGGGCCTCGAGGCGCTGCGCCAGACGGTCAAGAATGGTATCTATCGGATTGTTCTGTGTGCTCCGACAGGCAGCGGCAAGACGAAATTATCCGCAGCGGTAATCAATGGCGCGGTAGCAAAAGGAAAGCGGGTCGCTTTTGTGGTGAGCAATCTTTCTCTGATCGACCAATCAATCCAAGCATTTTATGATGAAGGTATCCAAGATGTAAGCGTCCTGCAGGGCAATCATCACATGCAGGATTGGAGTAAAAAAATCCAAATCGCGAGCATTCAAACTTTGAGCAGCCGAAAGGCATATCCGCAAGCTGACATCGTAATTATTGACGAATGCCATGTGCTTCACGAGCATCATAAAAAATGGATGACTGATCCGGATTGGCAGAGCGTACCTTTCATCGGTCTTTCTGCTACCCCAGGAACGCGCGGCCTCGGAAAATACTTTCAGACATTGCTCACGATATCAACGACGCAAGAGCTAATTGAAAAAGGATTTCTTTCACCGTTCCGAGTTTTTAGCACGGGCCATCCTGATCTCTCGGATGTTAAGATCGTCGCAGGAGACTACCAAGAAAATCAGCTTTCTGAGGCGATGCAAAAGGGCGAACTGACCGCAGATATTATTCGGACGTGGCAAGAAAAATGGGGCAAAGACAAAACGCTTTGCTATGCGGTTGATTGCGCCCATGCTCAATCAATTCAAGAAAGATTTTTGCACGCTGGTATAAGCGCTGGATATCAGGATGCAAAGACATCACCAGATGAAAGGCGAGAGATAAAACGAAAATTTCACAATGGAGAATATAGCGTTGTTTGCAATGTTGGAACGCTAACGACCGGGACGGACTGGGATTGCCGTTGTCTGATACTTGCTAGGCCCACACGATCAAAAATGCTTTTTCAGCAAATCATTGGTCGTTGTTTGAGGATAGCGGATGGAAAGGATCACGCATTAATTTTGGATCACAGCGAGACAACAATGAACTTGGGATTTGTAACCGAGATTCATTGGGACTTCCTTGACGATGGAAAACCGCAGAAAAAATCCGTAGCTGAGAAAAAAGAACCGTTACCGAAAGAATGCACGAACTGCGCGTACCTGAAGCCTCCAAAAACAAAGATATGTCCCAACTGCGGATTTGAAACTAAGATCAGGTCAGAGATCATGGAGGCCGATGGCGAGTTGGTAGAGTTGACGCCGGGCAAGAAGGTTAAAGCAAAATCTAGACATGAATTTACCGAAGACGAGCAGAGACAGTTTTTTGCCGAGCTTAAGGCTTATGCTTTGCAGAAGGAGTACAAGCCAGGATGGGCGGCGATGAAATTTAAGGAAAAGTTCAAGGCGTGGCCGCCACGGCATTTCGACGGCGTTGCGCCGGCAACAGTCCTATCGCCAACCGTGGCCCTTTGGATCAGGTCAAGGAACATCGCTTTTGCAAAAGCTAGGATGAAAAACAATGCACAAGCGAACCAAGATTGATTTGCCTTTAGGAAAAATCACTGGAATTTATATCATTCGAAACATTAAGAATGGCAAAGCGTATGTGGGATCGGCAGTAAATATTAGAAAGGCGAAGGGGCCGAGCGCTGCTGCGGCCACGGTGAGCCCATGAAGATCGCATTGGCTCGCATGTCGATTGACATGATCCGCAAGAATGCGGAGGACTTCGTGAAGCAGAACGGTGGCGACACCATGCGTCCCGGCTCTACTGGCTCGGCTTCCCTCTTCGGAGGAACGCCGAGCCTTTAGGGTGCCAACAACCAACTGAGGAGGTCTTTAATGGCTATGCGATTGAACGCCGCGATGAAACAACAGGTGAAGGCGAAGGCCCTTGACCATACATTCAAAAAACGCCTTGCCGCCCACCACACGGAGGGCCGCGCGATAGGCGACGCTATGTGGGCGCATCTCTACGGCGAGCACAAGCGGGCTCTCGCCAAGGTTCCCGTAAAGTTTTTGAGCGTGACGGAAGCGGTTCCATCCACCCGCTTCAACGCCACGTTTACGGTCGCCGGCCAGCGAGTGGCACTGAATGTCACCCCCGGCACGCCGAACCCGTTTCGGCACTATGATGCTGTGATGGGGTCGATCACTGACACGGTGTTGGTCGACCGCTGCCGGGCGTGGCAAGGTGCCGCGGACGACCTGAACAGCTCCTACACGCGAGCTACCGAAACGCTGTCGGCAATGCTGAAGAACATTCAGACCTATGGGCAGCTCGAAAAGGAGTGGCCCGAGGGCAAGAAGTTCTACCGGTCGCTCCCCGCTGATTTCCCCTACCAGCATCAAGTGCCGGCGTTGCGAGTGAAAGAGCTGAACGAAATGCTCGGTCTCTCTACCTGATACCGAAACTAGGATCACAAAAAACGTAGGACAGCCGACCCATGAGTGATTCGGATGATCGGATGGATTTTGTACTGTCGGCGTTACGGGCAGGAAGCATGCGGGCTAAACTGCTGGAAACGGAGATCAATTCCATCGGAGTGGCGCTGAAAGGCGGATTAATCGACTGTTTTACCGCAATGCAATGGGTTCGGGAGATCGGAGCGTTGGATTTGGTGAGGCATATCCCCACGAAAGAAGATGTTGGGCCAATTCTGGGAGCAGACAAATAAATGTCAAATATGCTGTTGACACAGAAATTCTAATGGAGTAGAAATGATCCTACCAGATCAGGAGCAACGTAAATGACTAAGTTCAACACCGCAGCAGTGGAAAAGCTGGATCAGGCTTGGGAAGCCATCAACGCTCTGGGCGGATCATCCGAGCAAAACAATTCTTACGATCAAGGCATCGTCGATACGGTCGATAAGGCTCTTGCAATCATCGAAGTACTCGGCGGCATGGACCCGAAACGACGCAACGCCGCCTGACCGCCCATGAACATACCGGGAGCGAAGCATGAGATCGGATGAAGTTCAGCGCTGGCTCGATGCCGATGACGCCCACACCGCAAGATTGACCGCAAATCGCGATGTGTTTGCAAACGCGATCAAGGCCATCATTGACGTCGCCAATGATTACCTCCTGCCAGACGGCATTTCAAAAGACGAATTTATCAATCGCGTCTTAGGAGCGACTGACAATACCGATATCGTCGCTGCCCTGTCGGAATTAACCTCCTAAACCGGAGAGACGCAAATACCCCACCAAACTCACTCAGATATCACGGGAGACAGGACAATGACCAACGGCATCAATCAATCTCTGTATTTTGTCGAGTGTGACTTCGGCAAGCTCGGCAAAGCGTTCCTCGAAACTGACCGCGACCGCAATTCCCGTCAGGACGTGATCGACAACATCCTGTCCGGCGAATACCGCGATGTCGTCACCATCCTCGAATGCAACCCGGTTGAGCGGACGTGCCGTGACGTGACCGAGGACATTCTGACCGAGGTTGCCGGCGCGCTCGTCCCAGTATTCCCCTCCCCCGTAGATCGCCAAGCATGGGCATTCGATCACAAGCGCGACCTCGAAAAGAATGGGGTGTGATGATGGCGATCGTAGCAACAGAACAAGACATGCCTATCCGGTTATCGCCCACAGACACAAAATCTAGGAGCGTATGATGGGCACGAAAAATAACCCGGGTCGTTTCGATTGCTA
>ERZ1292632.3941-Hain-H43-01um-R2-3941-length-10985-cov-5_pt1 | contig 10985 bp, 5 predicted proteins | sample MGYA00564407_ERZ1292632 | MGnify/ENA primary metagenome ERZ1292632 (study PRJEB36523, sample SAMEA6512637) | groundwater metagenome | collected 2019-01-08 | study: AquaDiva: Metagenomics assemblies of 32 groundwater samples
CTCTGCTTATAATTTCTTTTATTTTTCTCTCTTCAACTTCCCTTGGTAATTTTTCTTCCTTTAATTTTCTCTCTTCATACTCTAGCTTCTTTTCTACCTTAATTCTGAATGGAATAGCGAATGCTCTCTTAATACTATTCCATATTCCACCAGCTTTTCTTTCAATCACTTTCTCAAGTTTTCTCTCTGAAATCTCTTTTCTAAATGGAGCTCTTTCTCTATAAATTTGTTTTTCAGAAGGTTTTAATGCAAACCACGATTTAATCCTATTAACAAATCTTCTAACTATTCCTTCTTTTCTTATTTTTTTCCTTTCTTCTTTTCTTTTTCTATACAATAATATTAATAATATCAATAATAATATCCACAAGAATATAATCAGCCAGATTAACCAATCAAAAAATCCAATTCTAGGAACACAAGCAGGACAATTATTTCCACCACAATCAATATTTATCTCATCGTAGTCTTTCACCCCATCAAAGCAATAATCACACCAGCCTGAAAATTCAGTTGTTATGAAACTTATATCAACTCTGGATAAATTTGCAAAATTAGCTATTTCTTGTTTCTTTACTCTGCTGACAAGTTTATTTGTTGTTTTTTCATATAATTCTACATAATTTTCTTCACACCATTCAGAATTTCTTATTGAAACAGGAATAGAAATATCACACTCTTTTCTCTCTGTCTTATCATCTCTGCATAGAGTTAAATCCTCGCATATTCTCTCTTTTACTCCGCTAGTATTTATATTTCCCTCAAAGACATCTTTTATATTATAACTTGCCATACAAGAACTCCACTCCTTACAGCTCCAAATAACACCAGTACATCCAAATCTTTTATCAACTTCGTCTTGTGAAAGACACTTTCCATTATAACACTCTTCTTTTTCAGAACACTCTTTTGTATTCCAATCATTAAATTCTAAACAAGAATCTTCATCATAATTTCCACATATTCTTTCTCTCATTAAATTAGTTCCAGAACATTCTCTTTCTATTTCTCCTGAAGAACACTCATTCTCGCATATCGGGCTTGTAATTTTACATTCAGCATTCTCACAAATTCCTGTACTTCCACTAGGAAGTCCTGCATCAATAGCAGAGCAATCTGTATAACTAGAAGTATCAAATTCTAAACATGTATCAACGTCAAAATTTCCACACTCTCTTGTTCTCAGTTGTGTGTCGCTTGTACAAAGCTTTTCAATAGCTCCAATTGCAGAACATTCACTAGTGCATGGACACGCATCTCCAACACAACCGCCATCTTTATTATGTACAAGAACATCATTAGCAAAGAAAACATTATATCTATTAACTGTTTTCAAATTATAAGTCTTTAATTCTCCTTCATAATATTTAATTGAATAAATTTTAATCCATTTTCCTTTTGAATTAAATAATTTATCTCCAATTTCTAATTTAGATACTTCAATCCCTTCTAATTCAGAGCCAATTAAATCTTGCTCAGCTCTCTCAGTATCAATAGCACTCCAAACAACTCTTCCATCTGCTTTTTTTGTATAAAGCGGATGCTCATCAGTAACATTCAACACTCCATTAATCTCATAAACACCCCCCCTCATAGGACTCTCTAATTCAAGAACTTTTGCAATTGTATTTTCTCCTTTTTTCAAATCATAACTCTCAACATAATCTCCAACTTCAACATCTTCAATATTTTTACTCTCTCCATCTGCCATTAATATTTTTGTTCTGGCAGCAAAACAACTAGAAGAGGTTGGTGTGCTTGTACACAAAGCAGTATTAAATGTTAAACATCCAACATTACAACTCAAAGTTCCACCTGCAAATCCTTGTGTTATACAAGTTTTTCCATTTAAGTCAGTTCCATCGCAGACTTCACCAGATTGCTTAATATTATTTCCGCATGTTTCATCTCTACAAGTAGAATCACAACCATCACCAGCAACAAGATTTCCATCATCACAATCTTCCCCAAATTCTTGAGCCAAATTTCCACAAACAGGATTAACTATGTCAATATCAGAATGAACTGCTGTTGTTAAATAATTAGCAAAAGCATCATTAGAAGCATAAGCATTCCATTTGATAAAATCTGTTCCAAGAGAGATATTAGCTACAACCCAAGACTGATATCTTCCTGTTGCTATTTGTAAAAGCCTATATCCAGAAACATATTCATTATTAGGATATGGCTTATTTGTAGAATCAGTTGCATTTACTGTTAAATTAATTGGCTCATAAAAACTAGTTCCTGTATAATCTGTCTTTGTTATATTAATTAATAACTTTGCGATTCCTCCATGAATAAATTTATACAATCCTCCTGATAAAGTCATATTAATCATAGCATTAGGCATCAAATACTTCGCAAGTGATATATTAACTAAAGAATTATTTATTATTTTATCGTTATCTACAACAAAATAAGAGAAATTCACACTAACATTATAAGCAGTAGGAGTTAAACTAGATTTGTCATAAGCATAAACACACTCTCCTGAAGAATTAGTAAATCTCTCCCCAAGATAAGTTCCATTAAAATGAAAATAACAGCTCGCTCCATTGATTCCAGAATTATTATTGTCGTTATATACTCTAGCAGTTAAATTTACTGTATTTATTACAAGCCCTAAATCATCTTCGTTTGAATCACTTCCTCCTCTAACAACTTCTGAATTATTTAAGGGGCTTGTAAAATTCAAAGAAACATGAATAAAACTCACAGCAAAATTCACAGTAGCATCATCATAATTATTTGCTGTATCATTGCAGGAAAATACAAGATTATAACCTCCTTTAGCTAAAGCTTTGTCTATATGATAATTTGTAGAGCTGTATTTATTGAGAGAAACATTTCCTGCATTATTTAAATTATAATAACAAGCATCAGCATTTTCGTCTATTGATATATTAAAGTAAAAACTAGAACTTGCATAAGTTGTATTAGTAGGAGAAGCTATAGTTATTGTTGGTTTAGTCAAATCCAAATCCAACTCAAAAATCTCGCTCACATATTCATTTACAATTGTTCCTTCTGCTTCATCTTCTAATTTCAAGCAAGAAACATACCAGCTATGTGCTCCTTCTAACAAAGATTTTGAAAAACTAAGAGTAGTATTAATTGCAGGACTAAGAGTTGTTTCATTTTCAATGCCATCTAAAACCAATGTACAATTCTCTACTACAGCACCAGTATAATAATATTCAAAAGTTGTAGCAGCAGTATTATATTTCCTATTATTTGCAGGGCTAATCAAATAAACAGAAGGTGTGGGTGCATTCCCTAATATCTCTATATCTGCAAGACTGGTTTCATTCATATTTCCTGCATCATCAAATATAAAGAACTTAAAAGAGAAATTTCCCATATAAACTATTTTATCATGATTAATAAAATCATTTAATCCAGAAAGAGAAACTTCAGAATCATTGCTCCAAGTTCCTGTCTGGTTCTGGGAGAAAACATATTTTTCTAACTGATAATTATCAGAAACAGAAACAAAAAATGTCACACTGCTTCTATTATAATCGCTTCCGCTAGAGCCAAGTCCAGAATAACCAGGAGCTCTATTATCAATTTCAACATTCCAAGCACTTCCAGCAAGATTATGTGTAGGAATCGCAGCGTCATAAACGCTTATGTTTGATTCTTTTGCCCCAGAACTCAAACTAGTGTTAAGAGTAATATTCAATTTCCATATACTGGGCATATCAGAAGCCCTGCTTCCTGAAAAAAAGCTCATATTTACTAAACTAGAGCTATTCAGATTACTGAGTTCTGCCTGCACATAATCAATTCCAGCAGCAATTGTTGGAGAATCAGTAACATTCGCAACAAGCGTGATATTTTGTCCATCTTTTGCACTTGATTGGCTCACAGGATAATCTACATGAAATTCGTAAATTACAGGTTTTGTCCTGTCAATAGTATAATGTTTTTCATTATTTCCTGAATTCGCAGCAGAATCATAAACCAAAGCCCTCACATCATAACCTGCACTAGAATTGCTGAAATCAGTAGTATTCCAAATGCATCTATAATCTTTTCCATCATTATAATTAGGAGCTGTAAAAAAGCAATTTGAAAAATTAGTCCATGCAACACTTGCATTTGAATATTGGAAAGTCACATTTGCAATATCATAATTATCACTAGCATTTGCTATTAAAGGTACAAGCCCGTTGACATAAGAATTATTTGAAGGGTACCATAATCTTATAGTAGGAGATATACTATCTGTAAGGAATCTTAATGCATGAGAATCTATATTATTAGCATTTATAGAATAATTTGCATCACACAATCCATCGACATTAGCATCAGCACATGTCTGGGAAAATCCTGTTCCAAGCCAATTAACCCAGTAATTTCCTCCAATGTAGTTTCCCCCGATTATATTTTTTCCAGGAGAAATATCTGTTTTAGAAGAATTAAAGAAATTCCTATAGCTTGCTCCATTGCTCAAAATTACTAATTGTGTTCCGCTCGCATTAAATACATTGTTATAAATTAAATTATTTGCAGAAGTTATAAGCCTTATAGCATATGTTCCTGATTTAACGCTGTTATTCGCAACAACATTATTGTTGCATATTGTATTGAGATAAATCCCATGAGTTCCTCCAACAATAGCTGTAACATTGTTTCTAGTAATGTTATTTCCTCCCGACCCTGTAGCTATTAATATTCCATAAGAAGAGCCTGCAGAAATATTTATTTTATTATTATCAACTATTGTATTATTAACTCTATTTTGTAAATATATTCCAGCCCCTGTTCCATAAGAATTCAAAGTATTATTCCTGATAATATTCGACATAACCTGCAGATACAGATAAACAGGATAAGAGTTTGTTCCTCTTGTCTGTAAAAAGTTCTCTTCTATTCTATTCGAATTAGCAGTTCCTAAATCTCCCCTCACATAAACTGCTGCTCCTGTATTTCCTGTGTTTGAAACATTATTCGAGGTGATATTATTTCTAATTGAATAATAAATATTTATAGAATTGCTGTTTGCTCCTGTTGTTGATATATTATTCATATGTATTGCATTTTCATCAGCACTATATGTATAAATTCCATTAGTGTAAGCAGCACTAGTGCTTATCATATTAAAAGAAACATTTGTAGAATTAGATTTAGTATAAATATAAATCGGATAAGCAGCTCTCCCTGAACTTGTGATATTATTATTGCTTATTTTAGAAACTTTCTGATTATTCAAATAAATTCCAAAATTATTAGAGTTAGCATTTGTAACTCCTTGCATAGATAGAGAATTATTCTCAATAGATAAATTATATCCATTAGTGAAATATATTCCATAGCTATTTGCCGCATTTGCTCTTCCTTGAAATATACTGCAGTTTTTAATTGTAGTATAATTATATCCTGCTCCTGTGACAGCATATCCTGTAGCACTTGTAGTATAGGTAATATTAAACCCATTGCAATTCAAGCTGACATTATTTGCAGTAACATTAAAGCATGTTCTCGCAGCAGTTACACTCTGATTTAAAACATAAAAGCTGTTTGCATTGCTCAAATTCGCACACCCGTAAATTGTTGTTAAAGTAATTCCTTCATCATCGTCTAAAACTCCAAATCTTCCTGAGAATGTTGAGCCGATATACTGCCCGACAGACTGCATTCCTGAAATAAACCTGACAAAAAAATTAGTTGAACTCGCATTTGTCTGTGCAGCACCAGTATCTAGTTTAGTTCTTAAAGTAAAGCTTGCAGAACTAGCTTGAAAAGCAACTACAGCAATAGGAACTAAAACAATTAAAAGGATAATTATCCCGATTATCCATATCTTTTTATGCCTATTAAAAGAGCCTTTTATTTTCCCTTCTTTTTTTATTTCAGCCTCTTTGTCCATTTTCCTTTTTATTTATCTTTCAGATAGTGTAATTTACAATTGCCTATAATTCTTACTTCAATAACTTCTGCCCCTTCTAGTTTCATTAAAGCCATTGAAACAGTAATTCTAGAAACTTTAGTCATATCAGAAAGTTCTTGGATTGTCAAACCACGGGTATCTTTTTTAAGAATTCTTTTTATCTCTTCTATAACTTCTTCAACCTTCCCCATTTTTTATCGCTATTGATTAGTATTAATATATTTATTAGTATATTCTTTATAGATTAATATTAGTGGTAATTATTACTATTTAAATGTTTTTATTCTTTTGTTTTATTTTTTTCTTTGTCTTTTTCTTCAATAGTTGCGTTTTCTTCTTCTATTAGTATTTCTGGATTTGGCTCTGTTGTAGTTTCATTAATTTCTTGAGTTTCATTGCTTGCTGTAATGTTTTCTGCTGTAATCAGTCCTCCTGGAGTTATAGAGTCTATAGAATAATTTCCAATAATTCCTTCTACATTGCCCGCACTCTCGTTTAAACCTGCTTTTGCTTTTTCTATAATAAGCTTCTTAGAAATATCTTTAAGCCATCTCAAAATATCTTTTTCAATTTCCTTTTTTAGAGAGTCTGTAACCTCCCCATTATATTTATAAGAATATTCAATCCAATAATCTCCAATTTCATTTCTTACAATTAATCTGTCTTTGAAAACTTTAGCTGTATTTGTTTTTACAGAGTTATTTCCAAACTTATCCAATAGGGCTTGTTTTTCTACTTCTGTAAGAAAAACTAACCTAATTTCAGGGGTTTTAGTCATATTCAAAGTTTTATTTAATATTGTTTGATTAGTGGTTGTAGATGTTTCTCCTGAAACTAAATTTACACTTGTAGAAATTATTATATCACTTCCAGAAACAACACTAACTTTTAAATTTCCGCTATTAACTAATAAATTCAAGCTAGAGAGATTAATATTCAATGTTTCATCAACATCCCCTAAATAATCTGCTCCAAAACCATCTTCTGTTTCAAAATAATCTGTAGTAACAGTTAATTGATCTCCTTCTGTAATTAAATTAACATCGCTACTTGACAAAGTTTCATAATCAGTTCTTACGCTTCCTGGCCTTAATCTTGCTATTTGTCCATCAGCAAGAATATAAGTATAAGGACTATCTCCTGAAACCTGTCCATTAACTTCGGTTTTAACATCTAAACTTGCCTGTCCAGTGCCCCTAAAGGCGTTTAAAATTCCTGCAAAAAAGTTAAAAATAAAATTTCCTGTTGATGTTTCATTAGTTGTTTCTTTAGTTATCTCCCCAGCTATTTCTTCAGTTGCCCTTCCAGTTATTTCATTTGTTTTAGATTTTTTTTTATTATTTTTAGTTTCTTTTTCTTTTGTTTTATCTTCTGTAGTCGTTTGCTCTTCAGCAGGAGTTTCCTCTTGTGTTTCAGTTGGAGTTTCTTCTGTAGGTGTTTGTTCAGTTATTCCTTCTTCTGTTGGAGTTTCTCCACCTCTTCTTCCACTCTCTTTATTAATATCCAGAATAAAATAAATTATAGGATATACAACCCTATTTCCAATTGAACCGTATCCAGCACCTTCTCCTGTCAAAGATGCTCCTTCAATATAAAAATTTCCTTCAGTAGTATCAGCACTAACAAGACCGCTTATTGCATATTCATTTTTATTTCCTAAAGAATCTTCTACAACTATTTTAGAGCTGGCAGGCAATAATTCTCCTTTTTTCAAAGATAAGCTTAAAACACCCTGCAAACTTTGATTTTCCTGATATGAGGTTTCTAAATCAAGAATAACCTTTCCCTGCATAGATTGATTATTAAAAATATAAATAAAATAAGTCAAAAACAAAATAGAAAATAGCAATATAAAAATCCATATAAAGTCTTTATAAGACTTATTTTCTTGACCATTACCAAGATACTTTGAAACTACTTTTCCATTTACTCTTTCGCTATGGTAAATGTAAGGACCATAAATTTTTCCGTTTTTTTCTATAAATTTTTTATAAACCATTTTCCCTCTTTTTATCACCCTTGAGGTTATCTCAAAGGAAATTTTGTAAAAAGAAACTTTGGTTCTTTTTACTGTAAGTAAATAGCAATATATTCACTTGTCAAATTAAAGAAAAAAACGTATTTAAATGTTTTGTAATTTTTCTCATCAGGCTTGACCTCATATCAAAAGAGATTCTGTAAAAAAACTTTAGTTCTTTTTACTTGTAGTGCAAAATAAAGTATAAAATCTATAATTATCGTTAATTCTGTTAATCAGAGCACATAAAATAGAATTAATGTATTAGATAATTTTGATACAGCAAAATTTGTATTTGCGCAAACTCCCTGTTTTAACTCGTGAGTAAGCAAATCAAATTTTGGGGTGCTCAAGAACCAGACACGCCATACACTTTAGTGTATGGTTCTTGACACAATCATTGCTGTAATCATCAGAATTATCTATAATTATCAGTGGATAAAATATAAAATATATTTATTGAATTTTTGGCTTTTCTTGTCCTGTTTGTCCTTGATAAGGCACTAAAATCAAAGATTGGTTTCCAAATACAATCTCTGCATAACCTCTCTGTTGAATCTGCATTAATAAGCTGTTCAAAACAATATCTTTAGCTTCTAACTGCTTATTTACTATATAACCATTCAGAGATGGTTTTACAAAAACAATATAAGTAACAATTCCCAACAAAATAATTATAATAGCTATCAAGACTAAAATCATCAAACCCGCCCTTTTTTCTGCCATAATTTAATTAAATTATCTGGGTTTAAAAATGTTTTTATAGTTAAAATAATATATTGGTTTCCATTAATATGTTTAATAAAAGTCCTATTAAAAACCATAAATCTCCTTTAGTCTGTGAGAATCCCAAAGAACTATCATGTTTTATATTTTATAGCATTTGTGATATTTAGCATAAAATAGCTTTTTTCCTATTTTTTTCTTTAACTTCTGTATAATGTCATAATACAGAAAACAAAAACTCTAAACAACTAACAAACCATATATCTCAAAAATCAAAGATTTTTGATGACTGTCAGGAATTTACATTCCTGAGGCTTTAGTGCATCGTAAAACACATAGAGTTTTTGAGATTTATACATCAACACTAATTATAATTTTACTGGTTGTGTAGACATACTAAAATTAAATTATTTGGTTGTTGTTATCTCAACCATTACTATTGCATCTTTCCAAACAACATTTCCTGATTTAACGCTTACTGAAACAACATCTCCTGGCTCAAACTCAACAACCCCCTTAGACTGAACATCATAATCTGTCTGTACTCCTGTTTTATCCCCATTTATTAAATTCTCGAAGCTGATTTCTTCTCCATTCTTATAAATAATAATTTCTATATCTCCGCTTCCAGAAACAACTTCCATATTAGTTGAAATCCCTGTTATGCTTCCTTCTCTCATCATTACATATCCTTTTTCCAAGCTTCCTAAAACACCTGCTGCAGTATTCAAAAATCTTGAATCAGTGCTCTCTCCAGAATATCCAAAATTCAAGAATTCCCTTTTATCCTGTGCAACTATAATATCGCCCTGCTTAGCAACTTTTTCAGTAGAATAAGTTATAACAAAAACTTTTTTCTGCTCTCCTGCCGCAGTTGTATTGTCATTATAATTAACTTCATAAATAGCAAGATTAGCATCATTAACATTTTCTATATTAACTTCTTTAGGAAGAGCATTAAAATCCACTTCAGAAACATTATTTATTTGCTCTGGATTTATTTTCTTTTTCTCTACAAACTCTTCTACATATCTTTGAACGTTTTCTGAAACTCCTTGGCTTTCAGGCTCTGCAAGCTTATCTTCTATTTGAGCTTTTACTTCTTCACTCAAACCGCTCTCACTAGAATCATTTTCAGCGCCAATAACAAAAGAGCTCGCAAATACTCCAATTATCAAAAGAACTATAGAAATTCCTGCAATTGATATCAATCTCTTTTGAGCTTTTTTATTCATGTTCATAAATTTTAATCTATATTTTATTTTTATTTAATCTATATTTTTTAATTTCCTCTTTTTTTAAGTTTATTTTCTTGCTTCTTTTTCCAAGTTTTTCTTTCTTTATTCTTAAAGTTTATTTAATATTTAAATTTATTGTATGTTTATTTTTAACATGCTATTCTAAATTCACAAGTTGCAAAATCTGATGCAAATGGATTGGCACAATCAGTAGTTACTCCCTCAATTATTTTTATTAATGTCATTTTTTATTTTATCCCTTTATTATCATCGCCCATTGTCCTGTTGCATTGCACCAGAATAATCCTGTTATATTAGATGCGAGAGAAGTATTAAGAGAAGGCCCGCAAGTATATCCTCCTGGCAAACCTGCTGAAAATCTTTTCATCTGTAAAATCTGTCCGATAGTTACATTATTTGTTACATTTAAAGTTCCAGAAATATCTAATTGATTTCTTGGACTCGTAATTCCAATTCCAACATTAGTTGTATTAACATAAAGCATACCAGAAACATTTAATGCTTTTGCATCATTTCTAACTTCCAAAACATATTTTGGAGAAACAACTCCCAAACTCAAATTATTTTTTATATAAACATTTCCTGCGTCAAAATAACCTGCCCAATTAATATCATCACCTGAAGCTGATGCATATATTCCATAAGAAGGACCTCCACCAGAATAAGTAGAATTAAAGAACCCAGCATAAACACTGCTACTTGCTGAATCTAGATTATTAGCTATTGAATATACTCCATAGGTTTTGAATGTCTCCCCATCCCCTAATGTATTAAAGTAACCTCCATAAACATTTCCAGTATTTGTACCACTCGTATCTCCATTTCCAATAGTGCTGATATATAAATTATAAAGATTTGCATCAATATCCCAACCACTACTAGTATTTGTAGCTAAATAACTTTCAATACCTGTTTTTATTCCTGTTATATCATTATTACGAAATATTGTATGATTAAACTTTGCTCCTGTGCCTGCAGTCAATAATGTTGTAGATGTTAAAACATCTAATGATGCAACAGGGTTGCTTATTCCAATCCCAACATTAGTTGTATTTGCATATAAAAATCCAGAAACATTCATAGC
>ERZ1292632.1868-Hain-H43-01um-R2-1868-length-19077-cov-6_pt2 | contig 10979 bp, 14 predicted proteins | sample MGYA00564407_ERZ1292632 | MGnify/ENA primary metagenome ERZ1292632 (study PRJEB36523, sample SAMEA6512637) | groundwater metagenome | collected 2019-01-08 | study: AquaDiva: Metagenomics assemblies of 32 groundwater samples
AAGCGTCTGAGAGATATGCCGATGCTATTTGGCATCATGGAGAAATTCCACCGCGCGGAATCTTCGCCATCGGGTCGCAGGGTACAGGGAAGACTCATTGCATGATGTGCGTCGCAAAGGCCGTGATTGCCCGTAAGATAAAAGACCACGGGAGCTTCATCGAACCTCGAGTTATCGTTACCACGTTTGACGCCCTGCTGGACAAGGTGAGTTCTGACTGGTCACGAAGTTCAGAGTTTATCGTCGAGCTATTCACTGCGAAATGGCTGTTCATTGACGACATGAGTGTCAGGGTGAACACCATGAACAATGTCGAGTCAAGCTACAAGTGGGCGTATGAGGTGGTCAAGCGAGTCGTTGACGGATTCTGGAGTCGCGATCCCGGAACTTTCGGTCTGCACATTACAACGAATAACACACCCGCCGAGTTAGCAGAAGCCTTCTCGCCACCAGTCGTTGACCGAATTCGCGGGATATGCGACACGTTTTTGATCGAAAACAAGAGCAGACGGTAAACATGAAAACCAGTTGGGCAGAACGCTGCGTAACCTTGCGCACAGAAATCGGAATTCATGTTCGCGGGAAGAAACTCTCGCGCAAAGTTTTCGCCGAGCAGTATCTCGGAATCGGAGAGACGGCGCTCGTGAAAATCGAAGCGGGCATAACAACCTCACCTATCCGAATTGTCAGAAACACTATCGAACGTATTGAACGTACCGTGAAAGCGCAGCAAGAAATCGAACGTACCGCAAAGGATGCACGAAAGTGACTCAGGCGCAAGACTGGGGTAAGATCGTTCTGGCGAGCGATGATGCCCCGACCGAGAATGAACTTCTCTTCATGCAGCTTGTGATGAGCAGGCCGAAGATGTCGCTGACTCAGGCGTATATGACCGTCTATCCCAGCGTGTCGAAATCAGTAGCCGGAACGAACGGATGTCGGCTCATAGCACGTGTTCTACGCAAGGGCTGGATTCAAATTGCCTTTGACCAAGTCGGACTCACGGCTGGACTGATAGCCGCAAAAATGTACGACATGCTTGAGGCCGACGACGTGATTCAGGTCAAGCGCGATGATGGGATTATAGATTATTACTCAACACCGAATTGGCAAGCACGACTCACGGCAATCAAGCTCCTGAGCAAGATTCACGGGATGATGGTCGAGCCGACCGACACTGAGGGCGACAGCGGCAAGGAGACTTTCGCGGATCGCATCCGGCAACAATTCGAGGCTCGGCAGAAATGGATTGCTGAGCATGGATCGAACGGAAACGGAAACAAACCACAAACAGGAGAATAGTCATGGTACACAAAATCGCAATGGAAAAAGAAGCAACCGAGCCGATACCCGGCATGATTGACATTCTGGAAGAGAACATGAGTGTCGAACGTTATGAGGGGTCAGACAAAGACTATCTCGTTTTCAGACTTACAGATCAGCCGTGGCGCGTGTCGGTTGAGACCGTACAGGCTTTCATTCAAAAGAAAACCGGATAGTCATTCTCTCAGTGCGTCGTGACCGGGAAGGAGCGGTGAACGTCGGTAGTGATTCAAACAAGAGCCTATCGCACGAACCCAACAGGAGCGACGCACTGAAAATTTAACATGGAGCGTAAATCATGTACACACTAATTGATGAATCAGGACGAGTCCGCTGGAGAGGTGATAGTCTTGCTCATGGAAAAATCAAGTTTGATAAGTTGCAAAGATGGGATCACCCTCGCGGCGAACTAATTTCCGGTGAATGGCCGATGGTCATGTCAGTTGAAAAATTTAACAAACAAAAACTCGGGTCACGTATACGAAGACTCCCGCAATGGAAACGAAAGCTGATTGCCTGCCGTGTCAGAACTTCCGACAATCTACGCTCCTGAATTCAAGCACGACCTTGAACTCAAATATGAGTGCGACTTTCCCGCATTCGTTTCTGATATTCTTGGAGTCACGCTTTGGGATAAAGCGGAAGAGATTCTCTGGGCAATGCAGACGCAGCGAGAGACATCGGTTATCGGTTGCCACGAGAGCGGGAAGACGTTCATCGTTGCGGCGGGTGTGATTGCGTTTCTGTTTACGCAGGCATACTCGAAGGTCATTACAAGTGCGCCGACAGGGCGACAGGTCAACACACAACTCTGGGGCGAGGTGCGCTCACTGTACAATAACGCGAAGGTGCAACTCGGTGGACGCTGTTTGCAGACGGAACTCAAGATCGACGAGGAGAAATGGTTTGCGATTGGATTCAAGAGCAGCGACTACAACGTAGAAGCCATGCAGGGTGAACACGCCCGCGCTGTGCTGCTTGCGTTAGACGAGGCCACCGGAATGCCACAGATGTTTTTTGATGCCCGCGAGCGTATCTGCAACAAAAGCACTGACCGCTTTATCGCAGTGCAGAACCCGACCGACCCGACGAGCTATGCAAAGAAGTTTTGGGACTTGCCCACGACGTATAAGATTCGCATTGCCGCAGATGACACGCCGAATATCAAAGCAGGGAGGGTTGTGATTCACGGACTGATTGAACCGGACTATGTTGATGCTAAGCGCAAGGCGTGGGGCGAAGGTTCACCGATTTGGATTTCACGAATTGAGGCGCGATGGCCGGAACTCTCTGCCGATTCGATATTCCCAATGCCGTGGGTGTCAGAGTCCATGCAACTGCACGAGCAGGCGAAAGAGAATGGATTTATCCCGACCGGGCGCAAGGCTCTGGGTGTGGACGTGGCGAGATACGGTGATGACTTCACGGTGTTTGCACCGCGTACCGGAAACTGGGTTGATGAACTGGAGTGCTACAACGGGCTTGACACCATGACCACAAAGAAACATTGTCGGTCATTCGTGCATCAGGGCTTCTATCCCGCCGTTGATGTGGTGGGTGTCGGTGCAGGTGTTGTAGATGGTCTACGCGAGGAAGGTATTGACTGCCTGCCCGTGAACGGCGGCGAGAGTGCTCCCGGTCAAGACGAAACTTTCCTGCTGGAGTTTCTGAATTACCGAGCATGGCTACACTGGAAACTTCGCAACGCACTCAACCCGGAGAATCCGAATCGCATTCTGTTGCCGAATAATCCACGACTCTTCGAGCAACTCTGCACAATCAAATGGAAGTCAGCAGGCAAGGGGAAAATCAAGGTAGAAGAAAAAGAGGAAATCAAAAAGCGACTTGGCTATTCCCCGGATGAAGCCGATGCTGTGATGTACTCGCTTGCAGTGCCCGACCCGATTGACGACCTTGTGAGTTATCTGCAACTGCTGGCAGAGGGCGGGGAGAGCGACCTCAAGGCAGATTACGACCTGCGCCAAGACCGAGAACTTCTTCAAGAACAAAATACTGAAAGGCAATCAGACAATGAGGCTTAATCTTTTCGGAAAAGAATTTCACTTCGGGCGAGTCACCGAGGCCGCATACATGACCGATCCGATGGGCGACTCAGGAACGTGGCAGCCGCTTGGTGCATTGCAGTACGACCGCAGCCTGCCCAAGAGTTACATGGACGAGGCCAGTAACCGCGCTCACTTCGCATGGAGCACAAACGCCTTTGTCCGGCGTATTGTCGAAATCTATGTGTCGTTCATCATCGGCGGAAAGATCGCGGTCAAGTGCAACGACCCTGCTGTGCAGAAGTGGGTTGACGCATTCTGGAATGACCGCGCAAACCGAATGGATCAACGAGTCCGTGAAATGGCGCGTGGTGCGTTTCTGGCCGGAGAGTTATTCACGATTCCTGCTACGAACACCTATACGGGTCGAGTCAGGCTCGGACACATAGATGCCCGCGCTGTGTCTGACATCAAAGTAGACGAGCAGACAGGACTTGAGAAGAGTATCGTCGTGTACAAAGACAACAGGCCGACGACGCTGCTCTTGATTCACACCGACGATAACGGCACGGCTCCGCAATCCATTCCGGCACTTTACGCAGAGGTCGCAAAGAATCGAATGAACACAGACATCACCAAAGGGCGGCTCGTGGGTCAGGCATTTTACTGGCCGTTCAACCGGCCAATCGGAGCGATACGCGGGACGGGTGACTTGATTCCGGCGATTGACTGGGCACTCGGTATTGAGCAACTGCTGTGGGCAATGCAGGACAAAGCGAAGCTCGCGAACCATGTGTTTCTCACGCTGACCGATGAACAGGCGACAGCGAGCGATCTTGCGGACATGGCAAAGCCGGGCAGCAAACGCTTCGTGCGAAAGCCGAAAGTCGGCAACGTGCTTCTGCAAAACAAAAACATCAAGTGGGGCTTCATCAATCCGCAACTCGGGGCGAGCGATATGGCCGAGGCTGTGAGACTATTTCGCACAATGGTGGAAAGCGCAAGCGGCTTGCCTGAGCACTGGTTCGGACAGGGTGGCGACGTGAACCGTGCCACGGCTTTGGAGATGAACTCTCCGGTCCACAAGCTCCTCAGTGAGCGACAGAATATGTTCCGTGACTATCTCTCCGACCTCGTGCAGTATGTGATTGACGCCGGCTTGATTTTCACAGAGCAACTATCCGGTGTGACTGATTTCGGATTCGATATTGAGACGGAAGAGATTGCGGTCAAAGACGCAGCGACAGCCTCACAAACGCTGCTGCAAACTCTGAACTCAGTCACAGCCGCACTCATGAGCAAGACAATCACGAAGGGCGAGGCTCGCGAGATTCTTTCTGAGGCGTTCATGAAAGCGGGCTATGAGGCGATTTCAAAAGACATGCCTGCTGAGCTACTCGCGGAGGAGTCCGACCCCGTCTTGCAGCAGGCGAATAACATCTATGCTTCAGGGATGTAACAATGTTCAATTTTCTCAAGCGCAAACACAAGCAGGACATTTACGACCTCATGGCGAAGATGGTTCCGGTTAGACCAAAATGTTTTTCAATCGCCGGAATCAAATGCGAGCCCGCATGGCTTGAGGTTCATCCACTCGATAACTATCTGCATGTGACCGAGTTCCGAAACGTGCCGGTTATCGAGAATGAAAAGCGAGAACGATACTCGGCGGAGTTGGTCGTAACGAACAGACCTATTCTGATAATCACAGAGCACGACATCGCGGAGGTTGTCCTTGAAGCGGAGCGGATCAAGAATGCGAACCCTTAACGGTCTGCCGATTGAGAAAAAGAAACTCGTGCAATTGGTTCCCGCGTCATACAACCCACGGGCAATCACGGACGTACAGAAATCGAAACTCAAGCAGAGCATAGAGCACTGGGGTCTGGTCGAGCCGATAGTCTGGAACAAGCAATCAGGGCATGTGTGCGGAGGTCACCAGCGACTTGATTCACTCCTCGCGCTTGGAATTGAAGAGACTGAGGTTGTCGTTGTGGATTTGCCGGAGGCAGAAGAGAAAGCTCTGAATCTCGCCCTCAATAAAATCTCCGGCGAGTGGGATGAGGTGAAGCTCTCTGAACTCCTCGTTGACCTGAAGGGCATGGACGTTGATCTTGCACTGACGGGATTCTCGGAGAAGGAACTCGCGCAATTACTGAAGCGAAACCCACAAGACGGGTTGACCGATCCCGACGAAGTTCCAGATGCTGTTGAGACTCGCTGCAAGACAGGCGACCTCTGGCAACTCGGTGAACATCGGTTGCTGTGCGGAGATAGCACAAAGCGAGAAGATGTGGCGCGGGTGATGGATGGCGCGAAGGCTGACATGGTGTTTACCGATCCTCCATATGGAATTGACGTAGTGAAGGCAGGCATGGTTGGTGCTGATTTTGGGGTAGCAAAAAAAGGGAAATATTCTAAAGTAATTTCTGACGACACAACTGAAACTGCGAGGGCTGCATATAGCATACTGAAGGATGTGTCAAGCAAGCAAGTTATTTGGGGAGGCAACTATTTTTTAGACTTTTTACCATTCAGCGCCGGATGGATCGTTTGGGACAAGCGAGGAGACAGTGGGATTCGCAATACGTTTGCAGATGGCGAACTGGCGTGGTGTAGTTTTCGCACACCTGTCCGAATTTATACGCAGTTGTGGAATGGAATGATTCGTGAGGGAGAACATGACAAGAGAGTTCATCCCACACAAAAGCCTGTCAACACCGTTGCCAATATATTAAAAGACTTCAGCGATGCGAGCGAATTAGTATTAGATGTATTTCTTGGCTCCGGCACAACACTGATCGTTTGTGAGCAATTAGGCCGCAAGTGCTACGGGATGGAAATTGAACCTCATTATTGCGATGTGATTCTGAAACGATGGGAAGATTTTACAGGAAAGACTGCGGTGAGAGTACCATGAAGCTCGTCTCCTTCTCTTACCGATGGCGAAACGCACCGCTGCCGCAACACATCATGCGGCGGAAGGTCTTTTGCGTTTACGATCCACAAGGTGCGCTGTTGTTTGAAGTGCGTGGGTTTCATACGGCTCACAGAGAACTATGCTTGTCGCAGGGCTTGCAGTGTATAGCTAAAAGCCAAGAGCATCTCTACGGTATCGGCTATCGGATAATTCTGAAAGCGGAAAAAGAAACTGAATGCCAGTCGCTAAACAAAACCATAACCTCACTCGCCTGATAGAGCGATTGAAGGTTAGTGAGAGTCTCTCAGACATTGCACTCGTGGTGCATGATGCCTGTTTGCAGCGGCTACTTCGCGTGTGGCCTGCGGTGCATATCATGTACAGTGAAACGGAAACGAACGCCGAGAATGATTTGGAAATGCGGCTGCTTTGGGATGGCGTTCAGGTTGACCTTGAAGAGCTTGCCGCACTCGCGCATATTCCGCGTCCGATGATTGCCTGCTATTTCAAACAGGCCAAGCTCCTGCACTTGATCTATCCGGACGGGACGATCAATGCACCGGCGGAACGATTTCTCAACTCACTACTCTCTCAACAATTGATTGGATTGAAAGTTGCCAGTAAGCCCAGCACTAATACGCCGGTACGCAAACGAACTCGACAGTCTCCGCAGTCAGATTCTAAAGATTTCTGATGTGGTAAGGCGCGATGTTCAGCGAATCGTAACGGAGCATCGGCACATCATCAATGAGGCGATCCGCGCTGCTGCACCGGATGGGACTCTACTCTACGGACGCGGGGCAGCCCTGCGCGACACAATCAAACGTGAGCTCGAAGACCTCACGCGGGATGTTCACGAGCGGATCACATTAGCTCAGACTGAGGCGTGGACACAAGGTACAACGCTCGGTCGTGATACCGCTGTTCAGATTTTCGGAGCAGGGACTTTCAACACACCTGGATTTGAGGTGCTGGCCTATTCGCAGAGATTCACAGCTAAGCTCGTGAAATCAATTGCCGCCGAAGCTATGCCTGAAATCGAGTTGCTGATTTCTCAGGTCAGTACCGGAGCTTTGTCCATGTGGGAGGCCATGCAGAAGGTTGATAAAGTTGTCGGGTGGAACGGTGAGGGCGGTGTGAGTTACCGCGCCGAGCGGATTGTCCGTACAGAGACACTCCGAATCTCTTCACTTGCAACCGACACGCAACTCCACTCGATTGCAAAAGCGGTTAGTCCGTCTGCAAGAGCGAAGCTCCGCAAGACATGGATTGCAGGTGCATGGCGTCAGGGCAGGCGTCCCGGACATCAGTGGATGGATAAGCAGACCGTAGGATGGGACGAGCCGTTTATTACGGGTGACGGGAACCTATTGCTCTACCCGCGCGATCCCGCAGGCGGTGCGGGTGAGACAATCAACTGCATGTGCTCGTTCGAGCCGGATGCTGATTCGATTGAGGCGGCTATTGCGGCCTCAGATATTGCCGCCTGACCGCAACCAAAACCGCAACCTTTCATTCCGCCTTCGCTAATCACGAAGGCGTTTTTTATTCCCGCGAAAACTATTTCATATCACTTGTGTAAGAAACGAAAACTATTTCATATCACTTGTGGTAGATACCTATTGACAGAACGAGTTAGATTTACTATAGTTGCCGCATGAAGTTTCGCTATCTATCCGCCCCGCCTTCTTCAGGCAAGGTTCCGAGTCGTTTCGACGGTCGGATTGTCGCGGGTGCGGCGACAGGTAGTAAATGGGAAGTGATGCTCATTAAGTCTGGCATATCGCAGAATGTGAATCCAGAAACAGGGCATCACTTTTATTATGAGCCGAATGCACTGAAAGCGAAGATGCACCTCTTCGAGGGCAAGCCCGCTTATGCTTTCGAGCTTGCGAAGGATTACTTCGGCCACATCCCGGATGGCAATGCAGCGGTGATTAAAGTCGGCGCGGGGCTTGTCAAGAGCATCGTCGGATATTACTCAGACGTGCGCTGGGGAAGCGACGAGCAGGGCAATGAGGGCATTCTGGGGAACCTCACAATCACTGACCCGCAAGTCATGACTACGCTCCGCGAAACTTGGAACGCAGGCATTAAGGATTTCGTCGGACTTTCGATTGACGGCGGAGCCGATCTTGAAGAGAAAACAATCGGCGGCGTGCTGGTGGACGCTGTTGATCTTGGTGAATTAGATTCAATTGATATAGTCACGTCACCTGCGGCGGGTGGCAAACGACTAAGAATGGTCGCCGCGTTGTCAAATCCTCAAGGAGACAAAATGACAAAAGCATTGAAGGCGGCGGCTTATCGGTATCTTTCGATCCGTCGCGCTGAAGGTCTCAAGCGCATTCTCGAAGCGGCAGACGATGCAGCAGCGACCAAGATTCTGAAAGAAGAAATCGGAGCCGATCTTGCCACGACTCCGAAAGAAGCCGCACCGAATGAAGCAATGGGAGCACTCTTGAAAGAGGCGCTTGCTGCTCTTGAAGCGGGCAATCTCGAATTGTGCGCCTCGAAATTGTCTGAGGCTTTGGGCAAGGCAACGCCTGCTGCTGAAGCTCCTAAGCCCGCAGCCGAAGGAACTCTGGCTCCTGCCCCCGCTCCTGCGGCCAGCCCCGCTCCGGTGACCGAGGGAACGAAAAAGGTTGATGAGCTCGAGAAGCAACTCAATGCAATCAAAACGCAACTCGCTGACAAGGAAGCGACCGATCTGGTCGCAGCCAGCAATCTTCCGCAGCCGTCGAAAGTTCAGGTACTCGAATCTCTGAAGGGCACGAATCCCGACATGAAGCGAGTAACAGAGTGCATTGCCGCAAAGCAGGCAGAACTTGCTGCTCTCGGTTACGGCGGTGGACAGCCCGGTCAGTTCATCTCGGTCAGTGCCGACAACAAGGTGGACGCATTTGAGGCTCTGATTGCGACGCTCAAGAATGAGTCACGCAAAGCGCAGAGCGGGAATGTCGTGCGTCCGTACCGCAGCATCCGCGAGGCCGCTTACGACCTGCGCGGAGTGAGCCGTGAACTTTCCGCCGAAGAATTTCTCGCGGCCTGCTGGAGTGGCGGTTACAATTCCGGCGTGGCGAACAAGCATTTTCACGGTCGCATGAAACGCATCACCGAATCCGTCACAACGACCTCATGGGCAACCATGCTCGGTGATGCCATGACGAGAGTTCTGCTCGACTCGTATGCCGACCCGACGTTGCAGGACTGGAAACTGCTCGTCTCACGGTGGAGCAATCCCAAAGACTTCAGCACAAATCGTCGCTATCGCTATGGCGGCTATAACATGCTGCCCGTTGTTGGCGAACGCCAGCCGTATTTGCCACTCACCACGCCGATCAATCAGAAGGTGGACTGGACTGTTGCAAAGCGCGGCGGTCTGGAAGACCTGACACTCGAAGCGATTGCTGCCGACGATCTGGGTGTCATTCGTGACATCCCCATCAAACTCGGACGTGCTGCAGCGTTGACCGTCTACTACGAGGTCATGCAAACCCTCCGTGGCGTGACTCCGGCGACGATCTACGACACCAAGGCACTCTACGCCACTGACCATCCCACCGGTCCAGCAGATGCAGGAACCGCACAGAACTACACGGCCACAGCACTTGACCGCGATGCGCTGAAGGCCGCTCGCAAGGCCATGCGGAAGTTCACTGCCTACGGACGGCTTGCCAACGAGATGATGTCCATGCAGAACCTGCCCAAGATTTTGTGGGTCTGCACCACACTCGAAGACATGGCGGACATTCTCATCAAGAGCCCGACGATCCCGCAACCCGCAAGCGCGGCGGGCGGATATGCCGCAGGGCAGATTCTGGAGAACAGTACGGTTCCGAACAACCTCGCACGCGGAATGGATTACCGCGTCGTGGATTACTGGGACTCGGTCACGACCGGATGGTTCTTGACCGCCGATCCTAAGTACACCGACCTGCTTGAATTCGGATTCTGGGAAGGCCGCGAAGAGCCGGAACTCTTCACAGAGGCTGCCACGAGCGGCTCGCAATTCAATGCCGATACGATCACGCACAAGATTCGCCATGCGTGGGGCTACGCCGTCCTGGATTGGCGCGGATTTTTCCGTGGCAATACCGCCGTCTAATCCCTTCTGGGGTGAAATAAAAAGACGCGGGCAACAGTGCAGAGCGTAGAGCGGGGTAAGGTTGCCACAACCCGAAAACTCTAATACAGAAGGGAAAATAGAAACATGGAATCCTTAGATTCAGGAACGCAGCACAAGCTCTGTACAATTTCGCTTGTCATTGCCGTGACCACTCCCGCACCGATTTTGGTGTGGCGTGCACCGTACAAGTGCAAACTCGTCGGGATCAAGGCTGCGGTCGGAACGACAATCGTTGCCAGTGATACTGTTTACTGGACTGTGGAATTTATCAATCGCGGTTCGACCGGACTCTTGACAACCGCCCTCAATGCGGCCACTACGACAATGCTTACGGGCGGGATTACATTGACTGCGAATGTCGCGGCAACGGTTCCACTTTCCGCAACAGCCGCCAGTCTTATTCTGGCAGCAGGCGATATTGTCACCTTGACATTGACAGAGACGTATGTCACCGCGCCGGGCGAAGTCACGCCTGCCGACATGCCGATCATTGACTTTGAAATCGTAGGCACGGCGTAAACCGCTTGCCGAACCACAGCCACAATAAACTTCTCGAAAGGAAAAAGAGAATATGGAATCAGTAGATAGCGGCGAACAGGTTCGC